>Ga0075428_100002320_pt1 | contig 20615 bp, 13 predicted proteins | sample RhiMetdeltSRZDD2_FD_75291 | JGI IMG/M metagenome (GOLD analysis project Ga0075428, IMG submission 75291) | Populus rhizosphere microbial communities from Tennessee, USA - Rhizosphere MetaG P. deltoides SRZDD2 | ecosystem: Host-associated > Plants > Roots > Rhizosphere > Soil | place: USA... | reverse complement strand
GTGATCCTGTCTCCAAGCTCGTCTTGATCTCGTAATGCGGTCGCGAGGTCGACGTTCATTCGTCTAAGCGTCCGGTTGATCTCACGAAGCTCTTTTTCAGTCCGGTCTTGGCGTTGCCCGAACTCCCGCATCTCGGTTTCTAACCGTTCCCCGAGTTCCCGAAACTCTCTTTCGAGCCGACTATGGCGTTCACCGGCCTCCCGAAAGCCAGTTTCCATTCGTTCAAACAGGTCAGCTAACTGTGTCGAGAGAGGCGTTGTCTGCCTCAGTCGTTGATCAACGGAGGTCTCTAAACTCTCTAGCCGGGCTAGAATCTTGCCGAGCATTTCGTCAGTGGTCAGCGGTAGCTTTTTCGTTGGGTCATCGCTCATAGCTCACTTTATATCATCAAGTTTTTCTGATTGCAAATCAAGCGTGTCGTCGGCTTTATTTCTACGTCACCGTCTCTTTGTTCCAGGATCGCGTCTGGAACATCCGCGGGGGTCGGCTGTTCCTCGTATAAGAAATCTTCAGGGTCGACCATCTAACTCACTTGTTGTGAACCGGCGCGGCGAATTAACGCGCAATCGATCTTAGTTTCTGCAGACGCTCTTCTGCTGCCGCCAACGTCTCGTCTCTCTTGCAAAAGGTGAATCTCACCTGCGATCTGCCCAATTCCGGTTCGTGATAAAAGCTGCTTCCGGGCACCACCGCAACGCCGATGTCTTTCACCAGAAACTTGGAGAACTCCACGTCATCTTTGTAGCCAAAGGCGCTGATGTCGGTCATCACGTAATAAGCCCCATCCGGATCGAAGCATCGGAAGCCCGCTTCTTTCAGCACCGGGAGCAGGCGATTGCGCCGCACCTCGTAATCGGATTGAAGATGATCGTAGTACGACCGCGGCAATTTCAGCGCGCGCACTCCGGCTTCCTGCAGGGGAGCCGCCGCGCCTACGGTAAGAAAGTCGTGAACCTTGCGAATCGCCTGGGTGATTTCAGGCGGACCGATTGTGTAGCCGACTCGCCACCCGGTCACCGAATAAGTCTTCGAGAGCCCGTTGATCGTGATCGTACGGTCGCGCATTCCATCAAGCGTTGCGATAGCGATGTGTTTCTTGTCGTTGAACAGAATGTGTTCATAGATTTCATCAGTGATCGCGATGGCGTTCCACTTGTGGCAAAGCTCGGCGATAGTTTGAAGCTCCTCGAGGCTAAAGACTTTTCCGGTCGGGTTGTTTGGCGTGTTGATGATGATCGCTTTGGTCTTGTCGTTGAAGGCCGCCGCCAACTCATCCGGATCAAACGACCAGTCCGGCGCGCGCAGGGTCACGTAACGTGGCGTCGCTCCCGAAAGAATCGCGTCCGGACCGTAATTCTCATAGAACGGTTCAAAGACGATCACCTCGTCGCCGGGATTCACTATGGCCATCATCGCCGCGATCATCGCTTCTGTAGAGCCGCAGGTGACTGTGATCTCGCGCTCCGGGTCGACTTCAAGCCCAAGATACCACGACGATTTTTCGGCGATGGCATCGCGAAACCTTTTAGCCCCCCAGGTAATCGCGTATTGATTGACATCTGCCATTATTGCGTCGCAAGCTGCGAGCTTTATCTCTTCGGGTGCGGAGAAATCGGGAAAACCCTGTGAGAGGTTAATAGCGCCGTAGAGGTTTGCCTGACGGGTCATCTCGCGGATGACCGATTCGGTAAATTGCTCAGCCTTGTGAGAGATGATTTGTTTGGACATTTTATTAGAGTTTCTGGTTTGTAGTCTCTGGTTTCCGGTTGACGCCCCCCATTTTGAACCAGAAACAAGAAACCAGAAATGAGAAACCACAAACGAAAACTACTTCGGATTTTCTTCCTTTAATCTCTCGATGATCGATTCAACCGCCGAAGCATATTCGCCCTCGGGGTCGAGCCGCAAGTAGTTTCGATAAGCTTCGATTGCTTCTTTTATACGCTTTGCATTTTCCAGGATTTCCGCAAGTTGATAGTAAAGGATAGGTTCGGTTTCCATGTCCTGAATAATACCGATTCGATATTCCTTAACAGCTTCGTCGACAAATCCGCGCTCATTTAGGGCGATCGCCAGACCGATATGGGCTTCAAATGAATTGCCCCGTGCCAGGCGAAGCCCTTTTCTGTATTCGGCTATCGACTCATCGACAAGACCTTGACTGCGTCTGAGGTTGGCCAACACTGTCTGAGCTTCCACCACGGTTGGTCCTCCTGCCTTGATCGCAGCCTGAACCTGTGTTTCTGCTCCCTGGAAGTCCTGGAGGGTGACCAAGCTTCGCGCCATGCCGATCCGAGCTTCGGGAAACGCCCGGAGTGCAAGGGCCTGTTTGTACTCCTCAACCGCATCTCTGTTTTTTCCTTTGTCGCGAAGCGACTCGGCTTTCTGAAAATGCAGAGTAGGTGCGTCAGCGGTTTGTTGCTGATTTACTCTCAGCGTCCTGCTTCCGCCGGCCGCAATGATTGTTGAGCCCTTCCAATCCGCGAAACCGACGGTTCTCACCCTGACCGGATGCGAGCCGGCCATCACTCGTGGAAGGTCAACCTCGCCGTTTTCGCCGGTCATTCCATGCCGGACGTTGTTGATAAAGACAACCGATTCGGGATGTCCGGTGATGACTTTTAAAGCGCCGGAGCGCAATCGAGGTGCCACGACCTGCGTTGGTCCGGATGATCGCGCGCTCTGCTGCGGATGGGCTGTAGTCTGAGGAACTGCTAAGGTCAGGAACACTATCAGGCTGGTGATCGCTGCCGCCTTTGCGAGAACGCGACGCATAAGAGTCATTTTGAATCCGCTCGCGATTTTCGCAGCAGCGAAGAGTTGTATTGTCACGCCCAAGCTTGAAACTCCGGACAAATCCGCTAATCCAAATTCGTGTCTTAGGATCACTCTTTGTAAAGCCGTCGATAGTTCGCAGCGTAGCGAAGAACACCTTGAACATAGCCTCGAGTCTCCGAAAACGGGATGTTCTCAATCCAGTCCTCGATATCCATTGAACCACGTTCGGCAATCCAACGTTGGGCTCGCGATGGCCCGGCGTTGTATGCGGCAGCCGCGTATTCAATTCGTCCAAATTGACCAATTACCTGCGCGAGATAGTTCATGCCTAGCTTGATGTTCAGCTGGGGATTGTAGAGATCAGCCGCGGTAATCGTGCCGTTGCCCTGCCGTTTTGATACTAATTGCCCGGTTGCAGGCATTACCTGCATCAACCCTCTAGCGCCAACTCGTGACGTAGCGTTTGGGTTGAAGACACTCTCCTGGCGAATCAGTCCTGCGGCAACATACGGATCGATCCCGTAGCGTTTAGCTTCTTCCTTGATCGCGCCCCAGGATACGAGCGGAAAGAAGATCTCCCAGGCTTCACGCGGCAAGTCCGACTCACGATAGGAGTACAAGTCTGGATATCCTTTTCGGAGTACCAGGGTTGCCTGGAAGTTCTCGCCGCGCCTCGAGTAGAGCCCTGCCAGCAGGAGATTGATCTTCGGAGACGCGGGAGCGGATTCCAGCGACTTGTTAAGCTCACGCACCGCGAGCTCGTCGAGCCCGATCACTTCCAGATCGTGGGCCTTGGCGACGCGGGCCGCCTCTGATCCGTCTGCAGTCTCTCGAAGGGGTTCGATGTAAGTGACGTTCGCGCGAATCCTTTCCAGATCGGATCCAGGCCTGGCCTCTTCCGCCTTTAGCGTTTGGTCGGCTTTTCGCAGCGCGGCGGCGCGAAGACCGGCGATGTAACCGTGATAACCGTAGCGATACCGCTCATTCACCAAATCGTACAAGGCCAGCGCGCGCGGGTTGTGTCCCAATCGCTCTTCGGATTTCGCCGCCCACAAACAAGCCTCACCGATGAACTTGGTCTCCGGGTAACGATAAGTCGCAAGATGTTGCTCGAGTATCCGCGCGGCGTCCGTGTAACCCTTTGACTTGTAGGCAAGCCAGCCGAGGTTGTAGGAAGCTTCGGGCGCGTACTGACTCTTCGGGAAAGAAGAGAGCAGTTGCCGATAACGGGTCGCCGCTTCGGTTTCCCTATCTTGCTTGCTCAGATAAGCAGCCAGAGCGTAGAGCGCTTCGCTCGACCACCGGCTCTTTGGGTACTGACTGAGCAACCGATCGACGATCACTGAGGACTCTGCTGAACGACTAGCCCGACGCAGCGCGTCCGCCTGGTAAAACATCGATTCGGCGCGCAACTCCTGATTGCGATCACTCACCCGGGCGAGAACGGCGACTGACTGCGCCGGCTGTTTGGAATTCAGCAGACTGACGCCGCGTTGCAGGTGAACCTCATCGACTCGATCAGTTTCCGGGAAGCGCGCAATCAACTGATCGTAAGCCGCGACTGCTTCAATATACTGTTTAGCTTGAAAGAGAGCGTCGCTCCGCGAGCGTTCTTGCTGGAGCGATCCGGGGTTGTCTTTTGGGGAAGCGTTTAGCGCGACCAATCGAGCTTCTGCCTGTACGCTTGCGCTGGTCGCCGGCAATTCATAGTAGATTCTGCGATACGATTCGACAGCCAAATCGTTTTTTCCCATGGCTTCCTGGGCCTGGGCAGTAATATAGATCGCGTCGGCGTCATTCGCTTCGACCATTCGAGCCAGGTCCTTAATCGCACTCGACGGGTCTCCCAACGCGACCGCCATTTCTGCCGTTCGAAGCCTGGCTTCGCGGCCTCTCAATGACTCAGGGTGCTTCACGTAGACTGCTTCGTAGTTGCGGCGGGCCGCCCCTTTAGCGTTGTTAGCCGCTTCGCTCTCTGCTCGATAAAAAAAGGCGTAGTCGCCCAGTGATGTTGTCGCGTTTATTGAATTGGCGTCCAACGCCTCGACGGCAGCCGCGTAGTTTTGAGAGCCGTAGGAGAGGTACCCGCGGAGGAATCGAGCCAGCGCAGCAGTTCGCGTTCGCGGGTATCGGGCCTCGATGCGAGACAGCTCGTTCACCGCGGGCCGTCCGGACGCGGAACGCACCAAGCCCTGAAGCTCGTCGATGCCGTTATCCGGATTTGCCGCGCTTCGCTGACACGAGGCAGTCATCGGAGCAATGAGGGCGAGAGCCAGCACAGGCAACAGAAAAATCGCCGAGCGTCGTTGCGCACTGATTAACAGCCGGCTGATGGGATTAGGCATGGTTACTCCTAAGAAGCATGGTGCGCGGCAGTCAGACTCGCATGGGGCTGATGGGATTATTGACGAAGGGTGGTAAGAAATCAATTGGGATAGTCCGTAGTCCGAATATAGGCCCTATACGTCCTATAGGTCTGATATTCCGACTACGGACTACGGACTACATAGTTGCGGCGACCGTTGGACCGGGACAGTCGGATCCGAGCTTTGACTGGTCACCTTCTGCCAGAGTGCTTACAAGCTCATCATAGAAATAATCAAATCGGGCTGCGACATTCGGAGTCACACGTTTCTCGTACATCTGGCGGCTACGGTCAATATCCTCCTTCAACCGATCGTACAGATCGCCGCCACGTCGCCCTTCGGCGACCTTCTGCTCGTTGTAGAGTTTTATCTCGCTCACAAGCAATCTTGCGAATCGGCGCGCATCGTTGTGAGCCTTTTCCTCTTCACCAAGAGCGCCGTTTGTTGATGGTCCGGGCTGTATCGTTTGGACGACGGGTTCCGGCTCGGCCGATGGTCTGAAAAAGGTTGGCGACGGAGCCGGTTGCTGCAAATCGCCTGAAGGCTCAGGTTGAGCGCTGAATTCGGGCTGAGCGCTGTGGGTCTGCGGTAGTGGAGCTGCGCGAAACCCTGCGCTGGTAGCGACGACCGGTTCAACCGCCGGCACTTGCGGCGCGGGCGGCGGAGCGGCCGGCGCGGGCTGTTTAGCCGGTTGGACGGCCTCGGTCATTCTCGAACGCAACGACACCAATTCGACGACCAGTCCGGCGGTGTGTGCCAACAGCTCGATTGCTTCTACGTTTATAGCTACTTCACCGCGTTCGGCGGAGTCGGCATAGATCAGGGCCGCTGTCTTGCTTCGTACTTTCAACGGCACAGTGAGCACCCGCTTCGGATGAATCTTTCCAAGGCGTTCAAACAGGACTTGATTCTCAGATTGAAGATCGGGTGATCCATGATATGTCTGTTGCGAGTTTAGCGCTGCCCCCAGAACGGTGTCCGAATCCAAAGATATCGAGGTTCCCCTTATCGAGGTATTGACGGTGCTGTCATCTAGCCCCCGAGCCGCCCAGGCAACGGCGTTTCCGCCCTTGACTACGAACAGGACTACTCTCGGCGCGAAGTTAGCCGCCCGGGCCACCAGTGAGTTCAAAACTTCGGCTTGCGTGCGTTGCTCATCGAGCTCGGCGACTGAATCCCTGAGCAGTGCGATATCCGCGCCTAGTCTTACACTCTCAGTCCCCGCATTATCGATTTCTGCGGTGACTTCGGCGGCTATTTGTGCAAACGCCTCATCCTGATCGGGCATCGAAGCCGCAACGTCAGTCTGTTCGAGCAAACGGGTAAAAGACTCGTTCACCTCCCGTTGTAGTCGGCTTATGTCTTGCTCGAGCAAGCCCACACGCGCTCGCACCAGCTCTTCAATTCGTCGGCGAAGCCGATCCTCACGCTCGTTTTCCACCTGGGTTCCTCCACACATAGCGAAGATGATCCGCGGGGACTGTCGTTGGATTGGGTTGTCGAATGCGATTATTACTTAGGGTCCCTCGATTGTCAATGAAAACGACTTCGCGGGCAGGTTTGCTTACTATCGTTTAGCGTGCTGAACCTATCTGCCCAGAAGCCGCCGGCAGTCTGCTGCGCGAGGCCCTGGTGTTTAGTCCACTTGGCATTCTGGATTTAGGCCGCTTACCAGGGCTGCTCTACTTGCTTTTTGAAGCTGCGAGAATGTATTATGTCCTGCTTGCTGAGAGAGTGGGCTTGGCCCACTTTTTTTCTTGGGACGATGATCGAGTTTGACCGAGAAGCGATTGAAAGAGTCATCGAGCGGGTAGCAGCGCGAGAGGGCCTGGAGGTGGTCCACTGGGAGGCGGTCGGCCCGCGCAACAACTTTGTGTTGCGCATTTACATCGACAAGCCCGGTGGTGTCACTCACGGCGATTGCGAAACGGTCAGCAATCAGGTTGGCACTCTGCTGGACCTCGAAGATTTGATCGTCAACCGGTACGTACTCGAAGTTTCGTCACCTGGAATCGAGCGCGGGCTCTATAAGCGGGCAGACTACGAACGATTCTCAGGCAACCGAATCAAGGTGAGGACCGCTCAGCCAATAGACGGCCAGCGGAATTTTCGGGGCAAGCTCCTTGGCTTTGTCGGGGAGAGCGTTTCGCTCGATGCCGACGGGCGAGGACAGATCGAGATACCTTACGACCAGATCGTAAAGGCGAATATAGAATACGAGTTTTAGAAGGGGATTATGTCAACCAGTCCGATTCCGCAGACCATAGACATTCTAAGCCGGGAAAAGGGTATTGATCCCCAGGTAATTATCTCGGCGATCGAGGATGCTGTGGTGACTGCTGCGCGCAAGCAATTCAAGACCGGTGAGGACCTTCGCGCTCGCTATAACCCTGAAACCGGCGATGTCGAATTGTTCGCCCTGATGACCGTTGTCGATGAAGTTCAGGATTCGGCCACCGAGATCAGTCTTGCCGATGTTGAAGCGATGGGGGTCGAAGGCGCCGAAGTCGGCGATCAGCTCGAGTTTCCGAAGCCTCGCGAAGAACTGGGTCGCATTGCTGCGCAAACCGCAAAGCAAATCATATTTCAAAAGGTTCGCGAGGCCGAACGCAACAATGTTTACGATGAATACATCGGACGCGTTGGTGAGCTGGTTCACGGCTTTGTGAAACGTTTTGAGGGCGGACGGATCATAACCGATCTTGGAAAAATTGAATCGGTGCTCCCAAAAACGCAACAGTCGCGAGCCGAAGCCTTTAGCCAGGGCGAGCGCATCCGAGTGGTAATAAACACCGTCTCCAAGGATACAAAGGGTCCGCAAGTGGAGGTTTCGCGCACGTCGCCGGAATTACTAAAGCGGCTGTTCGAAATGGAGGTGCCCGAGATCTACGACGGGACTGTTCAAATCAGGGCCGCCGTCCGCGAGCCTGGCGATCGAGCAAAGATCGCGGTGATTTCAACCGAACGCGACGTAGATCCGGTTGGCGCCTGCGTAGGCATGAAGGGCTCGCGCGTCCAGGCAATAATTCGCGAGTTGCGAGGCGAACGAATCGATATCATCGAGTGGAGTGAAGACCCGGCCGTATTCGCCGCAAACGCGCTTTCTCCAGCAAAGGTGTCTAAGGTCGAGATTAACAGCTTCGAAGAGAAGAAGCTTACAGTCACCGTTCCGGAAGATCAGCTTTCGTTGGCGATTGGGAAAAAGGGACAGAATGTAAGGCTGGCGGCGAAACTTGTCGGCTGGCACATTGACATTCGCAGCGCGGAAGAGGCCGCGCGCGCTGCGGCAGCGCAGCTTGAAGCCGTAATGGCTGGCGGCGAAGCGACTCTCACCGATATTCGCGATAGCCTGGCGCTCGACCAGATTACAGCTGAACGCCTGAAGGACCGCGACATCGAGACTATTGACCAGCTTGCACTGATCTCGGTCGACGAGCTTGTTGATGCGATTGACGTGAGCTTCGATCAGGCAAACGAGATCCTCGAAAGAGCGCACCGCTTGCTTGCTCAGAAGCATGCTCGCGAAACACGAGAGGCCCGTGAGGCTGAAGAGGCTACCGCGAAGGCTGCGATCGACGGTGAATCGGAAGAAACAGCACCAGGCATCGCCGAAGGGGCCGAAGATGTTGAGAGCGGCGCGGCCGCGCAAGTTGAAGAGCCGTCTTTACCTACCAGCTTCGAAGCCGAGGAAATGGGCGCCGAGCCCGCCCAGACGGAGGAACTCGCTGAACAGGAGCAGAGTGCGGAACCAGCTTCTGAACAGGCTTTAGAATCCGAACCTGCGGAATCGCCGGTCGCCATCGAGGAGCCGGCAGAGCCTGAAATCACAGAGCCCGAGGCAACAGAAGAGTCACTGTCCGCTGCCGGAATTGAAACCTCCGGCGCAAGTGGCGAGTCGCCCGCTGAAGCAGACTCTGATGCTTCAGTGACCGGATCAGATGAGGTTGGGCGTGAGGATACGGCTGACGAACAAGAGGACAAGAAAGAATGAGATAAAAATTGAACAGGGGGATTGAGTGAGTCAGCGCACTGCGGCGCGGGCGCTTAGTGAAGTTCAGATCATTATGCCGACAGGTCAACAAAAGATTAGAATTTACGATCTTGCGAAAGAGCTAAAGCTCGACAACAAGAAAGTGATGGAAGATGCTCGTCGCGAGGGCATAGACGTCAGTGTGCCGTCGAACACAGTGCCCCACGAAGTAGCCGAGCGTATTCGACTAAAGTATTTTCCAAAAAAAGTTGCGCCGGCAGTCGGCCCGCGACTAGTCAAGCACGTAAAGCAAGTTGAGCCGGTCGTAGAAGCTCCGCCTGAACCCATTGAGCCTGAAATGGCCCCGGAGATTGAGGCTGCCGCGGAAACACAGCCTGCGGCCGAGGCCGCAACTGCCGAGCCGCCGAGACCAAAGGTGCGGGTTTTGAAGGCTACGCCACCGCAGCCAACCCCAGCTTCCGCGCAGCCGGCGGCTGACGAACTTGAGACCGAGCCCGAAGAACCGGAGCGACCGGCAGCAGCCCCGACACCCTTGCCTCCTGGTGTGCAGCCACAACAACGCCCCCCAACACAGGTGCGAGTATTGCGTCCGAGGCCAGGCGCTCCCGCCCAGCCGATCGCCGCGCGCGGCACTGGAGGGGCAGGCTACACCGGGGCGTCCGGAGCAATCGGGGTTCGAACTGTGGGAACCGAAGGCGGCGTGGCAACCGAAACCGGTGTCCCTGCGGCCCGCCCGCGAACCACTTATGTGCCTCAAGATACGGGCCGTCCGCGCAAGCGTACGCGGCGCGGGAAACGCGGTCCCGGCGAATTCGGTCACGAGGAAGGAAAACACGTCGAGCTGCCGCGCCACATGCGTGGCCCCGGCACCGTGATTCAGCCGAAAGCCAGACCTGTGTTCACCGAGTTGCGACCTTTGAAACTTATAGAGGGCACGACGGTAAAAGAGTTTTCGGAAAAGCTGGACGTGAAGGCCAAAGACGTCGTTCAAATGCTGCTGCAACGCGGTGTGATGGCCACCATAAACCAGACGCTGAGTCAGGATATCGCCAAGGAGATAGGCAAGGAATTCGGATTCGATGCGGCCTTCGTCCCGTTCGAGGAAATGATCAGTGACGAGGAAGAGGAGAAAATCATCGAAGCGGGCGACGAAGGAACCGCTCCCCGCGCTCCGGTGGTGACAGTGATGGGTCACGTCGACCACGGCAAGACCTCTTTGCTTGACGGCATACGCAAGACTCACGTCGCAGAAGGCGAAGCCGGGGGAATCACTCAGCACATCGGCGCATACTCGGTTGAGGTTTCGGATCCGGACAACCCTGAGAAAAAGAGACCGATCGTTTTTCTAGATACACCTGGCCACGAAGCTTTCACGATGATGCGTGCTCGGGGCGCGAGGGTTACCGACGTAGTGGTGCTTGTAGTCGCGGCTGACGACGGCGTTATGCCTCAGACTCTGGAGGCAATAGATCATGCTCGCGCCGCGGAAGTGCCGATCCTTGTCGCAATCAACAAGATTGATAAACCCGAAGCGCAGCTCGATCGCGTCAAGCAACAATTGGCGGATCGCGGTCTGTTGTGGGATCAGTGGGGCGGCGATACGGTGATGGTCGAGGTGTCGGCGAAGAAGCAACAAAACCTCGATGCGCTGCTCGAGATGATCTTGCTTACTTCTGATCTGCTCGAGCTCAAAGCAAATCCTGAACGTCTGGCCAACGGCGTTGTTCTCGAGGCCAAGCTCGACCGCGGCCGAGGAGCGGTTGCCACGTTGCTTGTGCAGCAAGGGACTCTGAGGGTCGGTGATCCGTTTATCGCCGGTCAAGTGTTCGGGCGGGTGCGAGCAATGTTTGACGATCGTGGACGGGCAATCGATGGGGCCGGTCCTTCGACGCCGGTTGAAGTGCTTGGTTTGCAGGGCGTTCCTCACGCGGGAGATCAGCTTCAGGTTGTTCAAGACCCGACGCAGGCCCAGCACATTGCGTCTCAGCGGCAGATGCAAGCGCGACAAGCTGCGATCGCTCGCACGTCGGCTCGCGGGCTCGAACAACTTTTCTCGGATAAGAATCAAGTCAAAGAGCTTCTGGTTATTCTAAAGGGCGACGTGCAGGGTTCAGTGGAAGCGGTGCGCGATGGTTTGAACAAGCTTTCTACCGAGCGGGTTAAGATTCGAATCATACGCTCCGGCGTCGGCGCAATTACCGAGTCCGATGTTATGCTGGCGGCAGCATCGGCGAACGATATGAACCGCGCGTCGGTGATCATCGGGTTCAACGTGCGTCCCGAAACGCGCGCGCGAGAGATCGCAGAAGCCGAACGAGTCGATATTCGGCTGCATACCGTTATCTACAAGATTGAAGAGGAAATACGCGCCGCGATGCTGGGACTGCTCGAAGCAACCAAGCGCGAGGTGATTACCGGTCATGCCGAAGTGCGCCAGGTCTTTCGAGTGCCACGCGTCGGTCAAATCGCGGGCTGTTACGTTACCGACGGCTCGCTCCGTCGTACTACCGCGCGAATCTTGCGAGATAACGTTGTTATTTTCGAAGGCAAGATAGACTCGCTGCGAAGATTCAAGGACGACGTGAGCGAGGTGAAGCAGGGCTTTGAATGCGGTTTATCGCTCGAGCGCTTCCAGGACGTCAAGCAAGGCGATGTGATAGAAGCCTACACAACTGAAGAAGTCGCTCCCACCCAGCTTTAACGGGCTGCAGGTTGTATTAATCCTTCCGATCGAAAAATAGAAAATAGAAAATGATTCGGTTGCATGTTCGGTGCTTTCCGTTTAGCATACTTAGTTTGATTGTCACCTCGATAGCTGACTGAGGATACTTATGCCGGGGAGAAGGCCTGAACGGCTCGCCGAACAGATCAAAGAAGAGGTCAGTCTTATCATCGCGGGCGAGGTCGAGGACCCCAGGGTTGGGTCGGTGACGGTCACCGATGCAAAACTGAGCGCCGATCTCCGCCACGCAAAGGTTTATGTCAGCGTGATCGGCACCGAGAACGAGGTGAAGGGTTCGCTTGCAGCACTTAGACATGCTAGTGGCTTTATCCGAGCACAGCTTGGCGCTGTGTTAAGAATGAGACACACTCCTGAGTTGCATTTCGCGCACGATGACGCAGAGTCGAGGGCTGCTAGGATCGAAGAATTACTCAGCGAGGAGGCAGCCGCGGCGCGGGAGCGAGATCGGAATTCAACGGACCAAGATTCTTTGGGTAATGGCCACGTTGACGAACGCGGATGAGGACGGACGTCATAGGCGAGCTGCGAGCTCGGATTCCAGGTCCAGCGATTCGACAACCCGAACCTTGAGACGACCAGCCGCCGGGAAATTCATGCTAAGTCAGGTTGTACAGCTTATCGAACAACAACAGCGTTTCATGATTACTTCACACATCCGCCCCGATGGGGATGGCCTGGGTTCTGGTCTGGCCCTCTACTGGATGCTTAGAGACCTTGGCAAAGAAGTCGACGTAGTCCTGCGTGACCGCGTTCCACCAGCGTATAACGTGCTTCCGGCCTCGGACCTCGTGCTCGTTCAGAACGATGTTACCCAGAAATACGACGCGGCTTTTATCATCGAATGCAGCGACGTTGACCGCCCGGGGCTGCCCAGTCTCAGGGAGCAATTCGTAGTAAACATCGATCATCACTCCACTACCATTCCGTTTGGCGATATTAACTGGATCGACCCCACCGCAGCTGCCGTCGGAGAAATGATCTACAACCTTTGTAAGGCGCTGGGAGTCGAGGTAACCAAAGAAATCGCGGAGTGCATATATACAGCGTTGCTGACTGACACCGGAAGTTTTCATTTCTCCAACACCACCGAGCGAACTCTTAAAATAGCGTCCGAACTTGTACGCCGAGGCGTCGAGCCGGCGCGCATCTCAGAGGCGCTGTTCTACTCAGGGCCCTTTTCGAAGGTCAAGTTGCTAGGGTTGGTGCTCTCAAACATCGAGCGTGATGAATCGGGTCGTATCGCCTGGATAACGATGGACCGTGCGGCGATGTATGAAGCCGATGCTTGCGAAGAGGATTCCGATGGCATCGTGAATCACGCTCTGTCCATCGGCGAGGTTGAAGCAGTCGCGTTCTTTAAGGAACTAACTCCGGGCGCTTACCGAATAAGCCTTCGTTCTAAGGGCAAAAACAACGTAGCCAAGGTTGCCGAATTGTTCGGCGGCGGCGGCCATCGCAACGCCGCCGGTTGCCGGATTGAGGGCGATTTCGAGGATGTAAAACGCAAGGTCATCGAAGGCCTTCAGAATTGTCTCGGTGTCGCGCCCGTATCGGCATAGCGTCTCCCCACTCGTCGTTCGGCCTCGTAGCAACGAATTTATTAGTTTCCCTGGTTGATCAGAATGCGATGTCCGGGAAACGAATAACTCGTTGCTTCGAGGCTGAACCCTAACAACACAAACCCCTCGATTGTATCCTCCTCTATCGCCATAAAAGTATTGATGACCAAGCACACATGGCTTACTCTGGGGACACCCTGCCCCTACGGATGGCGCCAGACACGGCACCAGGGATTCGTTCTGCACTAATCGGTCAATGGGTAAGCATCGCCGATTCTACGGCGGTTGGGGATGGGTATGTTTGAACGTAACGGGCCAAATCGCGGCGAACTCGCGAAAGCACAATTGACCTTGCAGGAGGCAGAGACGAAGCTCGAGCGCATCGTTGCCTTGTTGGCAGAGCGCCGTGAAGAGCGTCGAAGTCTGGCCACTCAAATTCAGGAAGTCTCCGCCACCGGCGATATGGATAAACTGGTCGATTTGCAGAATCGCGCGGTCGTGGTGGAGAAGATGATTGCGGAACTGACCAGCGCTGAAGGCGAGTGCACTCAGCGAGTCGAGTCAGCCCGCAGATACCTCTATACCCTTTATGTGCGGCTCGAGAAACTTCGTCAGGAGTTCTCCGGTCTCATGCGCAGATTGGCATTGGTTGATCAAGGTGAGAATGTACCGCCGGATGTGATGACCAGCCTGGGTCGCATCAAGATTCAGCTCAAAGCGATAACCGGTGAAAATAGCACTGGCCGTTTGTGATTTGTTCGAGATTCCAGACCCACTAACACGGAGTAGCAGGCTTCATCGATGTTCGAGGGGATCCATGCAGGGTTCTCGCGGCTCCGGGTTTTGATCATACAACCGTCAGGGAGTTACGACCTGGGTTATTCAACCGATTGGTTGGCTTGGTCGCCGGAGCGGCGGCTCAGTGTTGCTCCCTGAGCGGACGCAGCGAGCACGGCGGCTTCAGTGGCCTCCTCGGGGTCCGGAAAGCTGCGCATCCACAGACCAGGCTCTTGCTTCAATTCGTTAACAATCCGAGCGCGCAAACGTCCCGCAAACGAGCGAGCGCCGGATGAGCCTGCATCCATTAGCAGGATTACTAAATCATTGCACTGGTTTGTCGAGGTGAGGTCGGATTCCCGCGTCAGTGCGTGAACCATGTCAAACAGCTTGAGAGCTTGACGCCCGCCCTCCGCAGTCATCTGGGGCAACCGACATCCCACTATTGAGATTGGAGCGCCGTCGTCCATCGCCTCTTTGACTCTTTTGTCGACTTCCGCGGCGAATTCAGAATAAGGCATGAACAGCTCCCTCTCAGGTTCTGGAGTAGCCGCCGGGCGCTCATAATTGGCAGAGGCATGTATGCCGCTCGAAGCGTTTACCGGGTTTATTATCCAGGAACTCAGGCCGCGATAACGCGCGATCAACTGTCGCGCTTTATGCTTCAACTCTTTCGTGTTAAACGGCTTGGTCAGGTAGTAGTCCGCCCCGAGCTCAGAAGCCATCACCCGATCGATCGCTCGCATCCGTGATCCAGATAGAATTATGATCGGGACGTTCAGAGCTGAACGAATAAGCGTAAGTATTTTAAAGCCGTCGATGACTGGAAGATCGAAATCCAGAACAACCAGGTCGGGTTTGAACGATATCAGCTTTGCGAGTCCGCTCACACCGTCATGTACTATTTCGACGGTGTATTCGCCGAGCGTTTGAGCTAACGAGGCACAGGTTTCCGGTTCGTCTTCGATGATAAGGACATTGAAATCACCGGGCCGGATGTCTGATTCCTTATCCGGTTCAGTCAAAACAGTTTTGTGAATCGCGCGCCGACTTACCGTTTGGCCTTCCGGCAATCCAAACTTGGAATCATCACTGACGTCTGAATCCGGCGGGTGTAACAACATTTCGACGGCTCGCGCTGCCATCGCCGAGTCGATCCTGATATCCGATGCCCGGCCGTGTCTTGTTGAGCGCGGCTTGGATTGACCTGCCTCACCGGAAGGTGTGTCCAGCAAATCGTCCGCCGCTAAAGGCTGTGTTGATCCTGCGGTTAGCTGTTCAGATTTGATCTCATCGCTGCCAGGTAGATCGAGAGCAGGGGTGTCAGCAGTACCAGGAAACGTCAGCCCGGGCAGATCAAGATCAAGTGGAGATGCCGAGCCGCTCAGGTCATCCAGCAAATAAGATAGTTCGTCCATTTGTCCTTCAACCGAAGCTGCCGGGTCCGGCAACAACTCGACAGACTCGTCGAGCTCCAGCTCCTCGGTTGATATTGAAGGGGCCGGTTGAGTCGTATGACGCACTCGCGGCGACTGAAATTCTCTCTCCTCAATCGATGTGAGCTTTCTGGTTTCAAGCGTGTCGCGGGACTCTTCGTCTGAAATCAACGGAGCGGTGTTTTGAGACTCCGGCCTGACTTCAATCGGACTCCAGGCTTCGGCTGTCAGATCGATCTCGGGGAACGGGTCGCGATCTTGGGTGTGAGTTCGGTATCGCGCCGCTCGCAGCTCTTCCTTGATCAACTCGAGCTCGGCGATTGAGGGCGGGTGTGGCGCGAGTTGATGCTCAAAAGGTTCCTCCGCGTAGACGCGCCCTAATAGAAACACGCCGCGAGTCGGGTCAACTTCGATTGCCTGATCCGGTATTACTAATGATTTCTCGAACGCTATGAAACGAGCGGCGCGATCGCCGACCTCCCTCAAGTCAAAGCGAAAAGATTCGGCAACAAGAGGCTCGAAGCCGTTTATGATATCGTGATCTGATTCATTTGCGACAAGAATGACCGTCGCACCGAACGAACGGGCCCATTCTGCAAATTCCCGTGCGTGTGCGTCGAGATTGCCTTCAGCGCCGGCGAGAACGCTCGACAGCGGATCGAAGATCAACCTCACCGGACGCGTCTCGCCCAGCAGCCACTCGAGCTCTCTCAGCACCGGCGTAAGCTCGCGCAACTTTCCGATCTTTTGAATTATGTCGTCTGAGTATTCAAGTATGACCAGCCGTCCGCTATAGACATCCTCGAGACAGTCGTAGCCGAGGTGCGCGAAGCGACGTACCGCATCTTCAGGTGAATAACGAATCACGAGTGCCGCGTTCTCGCCCTGTTTGAGTCCTTCAATAAGAAACTTAATGCCAAAAAGCGACTTCCCGACAGATTCGCCGTGGACCAGGTAGAGTTGGCCTTGATCGAGGCCTCCCATCAACTCGTCGACGGGCTCGATTCCACTGATAATCGTTTTTCCAGATTCCAATTGCATGGTTTGCAAGCCGATAGGTACCCAGGGTTGGACCGGTTGACAGGATAAAGTTGAACAACAGCCGCGTCAACTAACCTCTGATTTGCGTTTACCCCCGCTACGAGCCTAGTCCCTCTCTTACCTAGTTTTATAAATGTGAAATGGGGTTCGTTTACCAACGCATACCCCGTCCGGGTGAGAAGTTGGAATAAACCCGAAGGTTGTAAACGAAAAAGAAACGTAACAAATCATGCGAGCACGGCTACGACGCGGCGCAGCCGATTGACGGAGCGCTCTCGCCCAAGCGTTACCATGATGTCGAACATGCCGGGCCCGACTGCCTGGCCTGTGAGCGCGGTACGAGAGGCGTTGATCAGCAGCCCCGCCTTGACGGTCTGCTCGTCCGCATATGCTCTCAAGGCCGCTTCTGCAGAATCATGTGTAAACTCATCAATCGACGCAAGCCGGTCGGCCAAACCGGGAAGCAAGGTCTTCAAACGTTCGTCCTTGAGGTTCTTCTTAACCGCGTCGGGCTCATACTCGAATTCATCCGAAAAGTAAGGCTGACCTAGTATTGCGAAGTCCTGAATCGTGCGATAACGCGCCCTTAGAAGATCGATCGTTCGAGCTAACCAATCCTGTTCGGTTGATTGGTATTCGTCCCGCCAGAGAGCAAAGCGTTTCAATTGTTCGCCAACCAGAGGAACCAGTTCTTCGAGTGGCATCGTGCGAAGGTATTCGCCGTTCATCCAAAGCGCTTTAGGGTCGGTCCAATCGCGAGGGTCTTTCTCGTCGAAGTTGAAGATCGCAGAAGACTTGTTAACTGCATCGAGAGAAAACTTCGCTATCAATTCGTCGCGCGACATGATTTCCTGATCCGAGCCGGGCGACCACCCCAGAAGAGCAAGGTAGTTGACCACGGCATCGCTGACGAAACCTCGATCGCGGTATGTTGTCACCGACACCACCTCGCCGTGTTTACGTTTTGAAAGCTTTTCTCTTCCCGGCGCCATTATGAGAGGCAGGTGCGCGAACTTTGGGGCGGGCGCGCCGAGGGCGTCGTAGATCAGCACCTGTTTGTGTGTATTGGTTAAGTGATCCTGACCGCGAATTACGTGGGTTATACCCATCTCGATGTCGTCGACAACTACCGAGAGATTGTAAAGCGGATGACCATCGGAGCGAATCAGGACGAGATCTTCGATGTCTGAGTGATCGCGTTCTTGCGGACCGTATACCAGGTCGTCGAATCGAGAAACCCCCGCGGGCACTTTTAGTCTTATCGCGGCCGGCTCTCCGGATGCAACACGCCTGCGCGCTTCTTCAAGCGGGAGATCGCGATAGGGATTCTGTGGCTTTGTGGGTCCCTGGGCCTTTGCGCGATCGACAATTCGGGCCCGAACAGTCCGATCGTCGGCCTGCTCTTTGGGAGTGAAGTCGTAATAGGCCTTGCGTTGTTCTACGAGTCTAGTAACCGCCGCTCGATGCTGTTCGACAAACGACGATTGAAAGAAGGGACCCTCGTCAGCCTCGAGACCCAGCCAGCGCATTCCGTCGAGGATTCCCTGTACCATCGTTTCGGATGATCGCTGGACATCGGTATCTTCGATGCGAAGGATAAACACGCCGCGGTGTTTGCGAGCGAACAACCAGTTAAACAGGGCAGTTCGAGCGCCGCCGAGATGGAGATAGCCGGTGGGGGAGGGCGCAAAACGCACTCTTACGGTTTGGGTCATTGCGGTTCTTTCTCTTCGAGTCGAGGCTACTTCGATCTGTCTTCGAGAACCGTTAGGCGTTGGCTGGTTCGATGGCAAGGCGAGCCACTTGATTCGATAGGTCGCGCGTGACTTCGTTAGATAAGATGAGCTTGTTAAAGCCATCGCGCATTTCTTCAGTCACCCTGTCAAACATCTCGCGCATTTCCAATGAGACCCTATCGAACCCCTCACGCATGTCGCGTCGATCTGCTTCCGCTTGAACACTCAGGGCTTGGATGTTCGCTTCGGTCCTTATCTGAGCCTCTTTCAAGCCTTCGATGTCTGAGCTAACCTTTGCGTGATGATTTATTAAGAACTCGATCGCTCGTTCCATTTCTTCGCCGGTCATGTTTTCTCCGCGTCGTAACAGAATCCCCAGGTTCCAAGTTGCGATTATCTGTGACTGATGAAAAAAAAGGCAAGCTCGCGTGAGCTTGCCTTCGAAATAGGATTGGCGAAGAGCGCAGATGCGATTTCAATTGCTCGTTATGGGAGCAACGTACCGAACCGTTTTGAGTTCGGCTAGCGCGGCGAGCTTCTCGATAGGCACACGTCCAATGATGATCTTTGAACTCTTCGGGTCGAGAACCACCTCAAAACCGAGTTCCTTGAGCTGAGTGATGGTCTCGGGAGATTTGTCACTGAGCCAGACTTGAATCTCGGCTTTGCCGTTGCGAACGAATTTGGCTTCATCGGCTGTCGGTTGTCCTTTGTTCTTCAATCGTTCGATCACCGCCGCGATGGACGGGTTCATTTTTGACAGCAGCTCCCGCCGCTTCAGTTCTTCGGGCGAGGGCGGGGACACAGGCGGACTACTACTTCCGCCGCCTAGCCGCGCGGTGCCTCCGCCCATGCTGAAGCCAGTACCGGGACCAACGCCCTTACCAGCGCCGGAGCCCATGCCGCCGCCGCTGCCTGAACCGCTGCCGGCACGACCTGCCCTTCCGTCCCTCCTTGCGGTAGCCGCTGGTGGAGGCGGAGGCGGAGGCGGCATTGGCTTAACCGACATCTTTGGTAACGCACCTTTGCTGGCTGCGACGCCCGTCGAGCGCCCTCCGCCACCCCCGCCGCCTCCACCCGCAGGTGCTTTCCTCGCCGCCAGCGGAGCACGCTGTAAACTTGCCATCAGTTGCAACCTCTCAAACGGCTTATCGGCCTCACCGAAGACACCGGTGTGACTGACTCCTTCCGGTATCTCGACTGGTACTTCGATGCGCCGCGGCTCGTCTCCGTCAGTGACGGTCATTTCTTCGACTGCGACAAAGGACGTGAATTGTGTCATCAATCGAAAGTTCAACCCGAGCTGGGTGATCGCTTCACGAATCTCATCGCGCGGGTTGCCGTTTTGAATACCGCTGTAGTCCTGACTCATCAAGTCGTCGATGCGCATTCGAGCCCACAGCGTGGCAAGCACGCTGTGCCGAGCTTCGATCTCCGGCAGATCGATTGGGATCTCACGTGCGAAGTCGCGGCCCGAGATTCTCCCGTTCAGCTTGATTGTTCCGCGTCGTGCTCCCGTGAAACGGCCGCTTACGATCACAGGCTTTGCGCTGAACAGATCCGGGATGCGTTGGGGATAGACATCGGTCACCGGTAAGCCTGACCAGTCAATCGATATGTCAGTCAGTAACGGATTACGCACGCGTTCGTGGAATCGCTTCGCCGCAGCGGAGCCGTCATCGTTGAGCGCTACGTATTCGACCTCGCCCCGTCCTTGCTCGGCCATCTTGTCGAGCAGGAAGCGATTGACCGATCCGCCAATCCCGAAGGCAAAAACACGAGCATTCGGATGCTTTTGGACTTCGGAGATGATCTCCATATCGTTGCCGACATAACCATCCGTCATAAAGCATACGATCCGAATGTGATCCTGCGCATCTGAAGGATCGAGCGCGGCCCGGATCGCTTTCATCATTTCGGTTCCGCCACTGCCTGTGCGCGAATCCAGGAATGACTGCGCCTTGGCGAGGTTCTCTCTCGTCGCAGGGACTGGCTCGGGGAACAGTATGCTGGTGTCGCCAGCAAAGGTGATCAGGTTGAAAGTGTCTTGAGGGTATAGTGCGTCGAGCGCGAGCTTCATTGTTTCCTTTGCCTTTTCGATCGGGAAACCCATCATCGAGCCCGACGTGTCGAGCACGAAGACGAGTTCCTTTGGCATCACATCCTGGGCAGTTACTCGCTCCGGCGG
>Ga0075428_100002318_pt1 | contig 20619 bp, 16 predicted proteins | sample RhiMetdeltSRZDD2_FD_75291 | JGI IMG/M metagenome (GOLD analysis project Ga0075428, IMG submission 75291) | Populus rhizosphere microbial communities from Tennessee, USA - Rhizosphere MetaG P. deltoides SRZDD2 | ecosystem: Host-associated > Plants > Roots > Rhizosphere > Soil | place: USA... | reverse complement strand
GCTCGTTGAGGTATACTCCGCTTCCATCCGCTCGTGCCGAAGTGGCGGAACTGGCAGACGCGCACGTTTGAGGGGCGTGTGGGGCAACCCGTGGGGGTTCGAGTCCCCCCTTCGGCACCATCACTTCTGAAGTAGCGAAGCTATCTCAAGAAATCCCTGCTCTTAGTGCACCTCTGGCGGGAAGGGGATCCCGAGCGGGGGATCAGTCGCTCTTCGCCTTTTCCTTCATGGCCGCATCGAGCTTCTTGATGTCCGCGGGCGACAGCTGCGGGCGATCGACCTTGATCGTCAGCTTGTTGAACTTGGCGGTCAGCGGGAACGGCGGCGTGTAGTCGGCGTCGTTCACGCCGGTCAGTGTGTCGGAGCCGATGTCGAAGCTCTCGTCCCACTGCAGGATCATCGGCAGCGTCTTCTCCATTCGCTTCGTGGCGACCACCTTGCCGTCCACCTTGAGGGTGCCGGTGCCGGGCTGGGCGAGTCCGCTGAAATTGTTGTACACGAGCGTGCCCACACCGATCCCGTCGTACTTGAAATCGAACTCGACCGTATGCCGCCCGGGCGGCAGCGCGTCGGGGCCTTCCCACTTGATCCGCTCGAGGTCGACCAGGTTCCACAGGAACACGGGCTTGCCCTTCAACAGGTAGAAGCCGTAGCCGGCAAACCGTCCGCCCGACGTCAGGATCATGCCCTCCGCCCCGCCCTGCGGCACCTCGATGTCGGCGGTGATCGTGTACGAGGTGTTCAGCAGCAGCGGCGAGTCGCCCTGCGGCAGCCCCGTCATCGGTCGCGTGTAGACGAACTCCGTGCGGCCGGCGGTGATGTTCGGGCGCGGCGCGATGATGCGCGCCGCCACCGACGCATCCAGCGGGAAGACCTGGTACTTCTTGGCCTCCGCGATGAACGCCTGCTTCATCGCCTTGACTTTGTCCGGGTACTTCGCCGCGACGTTCTCGCTCTGGCTGAAGTCCTTGTTCAGGTCGAAGAGCTCGAGCACCTGGTTGTTCAGCGGATCCGGGTTGGCCGCGCCGAAGGCTTCCCAGGGCGCACGATTGACCTTGGTGCTCAGGAACCAGCCGTCCTGATACAGCGCCCACTGGCCGAACATCTCGAAGTACTGAGTCTTGTGCCGGGACGGTACCTCCGCGTTCTTCGCGTCGAAGGTGTAGGCGAAGCTCGTACCCTCGATCGGCTTCTGCTTGATGCCGTCGACGACCTCGGGCGCCCGGATGCCGGCGGCCTCGAGGATCGTCGGCACGACGTCGATGACGTGAATGAACTGCTCGCGCAGGCCGCCCTTGTCCTTGATGCGCGCCGGCCAGGACACCACCATGTTCTGGTTGATGCCGCCGAGCTGCGAGGCGTTCTGCTTGAACCAGCGAAACGGAGTGTCGAAGATCCACGACCAGCCGGCCGACATGTGGTTGTACGTTTGTTCGGTGCCCCACACGTCGTAGTACTTCGCCAGCTGGACGTCGACGGGCACGGGGATGCCGTTGAAGAACGCCACTTCGTTCGGCGTGCCCAGCGGCCCGCCCTCGGCGCTGGTGCCGTTGTCGCCGTTGATGTAGATGACCAGCGTGTTGTCGAGCTTGCCCAGGTCCTCGAAGCCCTGGATCACGCGCCCGATCTCGTGGTCGCTGTAGGCGACGTAGGCGGCGAAGATGTCGACCTGGCGGATGTAGAGCTTCTTTTCGTCCGCCGTCAGCTGATCCCACTCCTTCAGCACGTCCCTCGGCCACGGCGTCAGCTTGGCGTCCTTCGGGATCACGCCGAGCCGCTTCTGGTTGTCGAACATCCGCTCGCGCACCTTGTTCCAGCCCTCGTCGAAGAGCTTCATCGCGCTGATCTTGTCCACCCACTCCTTGGTCGGGTGGTGCGGCGCGTGCGTCGCGCCGGGCGCGTACTTGATGAAGATCGGCTTGCTCGGGTCGGTCTGATGCATCCGCGTCATCCAGTCGATGGCCTCGTCCGCCATGCCCGTGACGAGGTTCCAGCCCGGCTTGCCCTGGAACGGATAGATCTGGGTCGTGTTGCGGAACAGGTTCGGCTCCCACTGGTTGGAGTCGCCGCCGACGAAGCCGTAGAAGTACTCGAAGCCCATGCCGGTCGGCCACTGGTCGAACGGCCCGACCTGGCTGGCCGTGTAGACCGGCGTGTTGTGATCCTTGCCGAACCAGGACGTGGAATAGCCGTTGTCGAGCAGGATCCGCCCGATCGTGGCCTTGTCCTTGGCGATGATGCTGTTGTAGCCGGGGAAGCCGGTCGACTGCTCCGAGATCACGCCGAAGCCGGCCGAATGGTGGTTGCGCCCGGTGATCAGCGCGGCGCGCGTCGGCGAGCACAGCGCGGTAGAAAAGACCCGGTTGTAGCGCAGACCTTCCCTGGCGATGCGGTCCATGGTCGGCGTCGGGATGACGCCGCCGAAGGTGCTCGGGACTGCGAAGCCGGCGTCGTCGGTGATGATCAGCAGCACGTTCGGCGCGCCCTTTGGCGGCACGACCCGCGGCGGCCACCACGGTTTCGACTGCAGGGCACCATCCTTGATCACGCCACCGAACTTCGGGTCGGGCGCGGGGAGCTGCTTGCCGCTGATGGACGTGGTGGCACTGGGCGAACCCGACGTGCCGGTCACCTGTTGCGCCAGGACCGGCGTTGCGGCCAGGAGCGTGACGGCGATCAGCCCGCTCAAGAGTCTGGTGCCCATGATAGTTCCCCCTGTCGAACCTGCCGTTCGCAGACGACGGCAGAATCCGAGAGGAACTGCGTCTCCGGCAATCGGACCTTGGTCCCATGATCTATCGGCCCGAACTTGCAGCACATGAATGAAAGCCCCTTGACCCGGTTCGTGTTTCGCCCGATTCTCGCGCGCACCGATCGAAGCCCCAATCAGAGGTGACCTTGGCTGTGATGGACGCAACCGGCCTCCGCAAGGACAGCGAAGACTTCTCGGTCGTCCTGGGCGGGCCGTTGTACCAGATGGTGCGGCGAGCCCACCTGTCCGGGGATGCCCTGGAGCTCATGCGTCGCCGGATCATGTTCTTCACGCTCGTCACCTGGCTGCCCCTGCTGGTGCTGTCGGTGCTGGGCGGTCGCGCCTGGGGCGATGCGGTCCGCGTGCCCTTCCTGTTCGACATCGAGGTGCACGTAAAGTTTCTGCTGACGTTGCCCCTGCTCATCGTGGCCGAGCTGGTGGTGCACCAGCGGATGCGCCCCGTGGTCCGGCAGTTTCTCGAGCGCGATCTGATCCCGCCGGGCTCGCGGGCGCGATTCGATGCGGCCATCGCGGCCGCCTTTCGCCTGCGGAACTCGGTGGCGGCGGAAGTGGTGATCATCGTCTTCGTGTTCGGCTTCGGCCTCTTCCTCTGGCCCCGCTACGTCGCCCTGGATGTCTCCACCTGGTACGCCTTGCCCGCCGCCGATCACTGGCTGCCTCCGGCCGGCCGACAGCTGTCCGCGGCCGGCTGGTGGTTCGTGTACGTGGCCAATCCCCTGGCCCAGTTCGTCCTGTTGCGCTGGTACTTCCGGCTCTTCGTGTGGATCCGGTTCCTCTGGCACGTACGCCAGTGCGCTCTCAGCCTGGTGCCTACGCACCCGGACCGGGTGGGCGGCCTCGGATTCCTCTCCGGCACCGTGGCGGCGTTCGCACCGGTCTTGCTGGCGCACGGCACGATACTTTCCGCGGGCATCGCCAACCGGATCTTCTTCCGCGGGGCCACACTGCTGGACTTCAAGGTCGAGATCGTGATCGTCGTCGTGTTCCTCCTGATCATCGTGCTCGGGCCGCTGTTGCTGTTCCTGCCGCACCTGGCCGCGGCCCGCCGGATCGGCCTGCGCGAGTACGGCACCCTGGCCCAGCACTACGTGCGAGAGTTCGACGACAAGTGGCTACGTGGACGGGCCCCGGCCGGCGAGCCCCTCATGGGCAGCGCGGACATCCAGTCCCTGGCCGACCTGGGCAACAGCTACCAGATCGTCCGCGAGATGCGAACCATCCCGTTCACGAAGGACACGGTGGTCCAGCTCGCGGTGATCACCCTCCTGCCGGTCACTCCGCTCCTGCTTACGATGGTGTCGCTGGAGGAGCTTCTGAAGAAGCTGTTGCAAATCCTTCTATGAGAACGGCCCCCGCCCCTGGGTCGCGTCGGACGAAGGTCCTATGGCGTCCAGGCCTGGTCCTTGGGACCATCTCCCGATGATTTCAGGGAAGTCTCGAGGCTCGAGGGTCTGGCTGGCCGCTCTGGCGCTGTGCCTGGGTGCTTGCACCGTCGGCCCTGACTACCGCCGGCCGGCGGTTTCCACCCCAGCCAGCTTCCGTGGCCAACCCCCGGGTGACTCGCCGCTGTCGCTGGGGGACCTGGCCTGGTGGCGTCTCTTCGAGGACGAGGTCCTGCACCAGCTGATCCAGGAGGCGCTGTTCGAGAATTACGACCTGCGCGTGGCCGCCGCGCGAATCCTCGAGGCGCGCGCGCAGGTGACCATCACGCGATCGTTCCAGTTTCCCGAGCTCAACCACTCGGGCAGCGTCAACTACACGAACATCCAGGGTGAGCGCTCGTTCCTCCAGCCCCAGAATCAGTTCAGCGCGATCGCCAGCCTCGACCTGGCGTTCGAGATCGATTTCTGGGGCCGTTTCCGGCGATCCACCGAAGCGGCGCGCGCCGACCTGCTGGCCTCGGTGGACTCGCGGCGCTTCGTCCTCAGCACCTTGGTGACCGACGTGGCGACCGCGTACTTCAACCTCCGCTCGCTCGACAACGAGCTGGAAGTCTCCCAGCGCACGCTCGAGGCACGCCAGGAGAACCTGAAGATCGTGAAGATGCGGGAGGCGGGCGGTGTCGCCGGCATGATCGACGTCCGCCAGGCGGAGATCCTCGTGGCACAGGCCGCCGAGGCCGTGGTGGAGACCGAGCGCCAGATCGAGCAGACGGAGAATGCGATCAGCGTGCTGATCGGCCACCCTCCCGAGGCGGTGCCGCGCGGCCGCCCGCTGATGCAGCAGCTCACGCTGCCGCAGGTGCCGACCGGGGTGCCGTCGGCGCTGTTCGAGCGCCGGCCGGACATCCGTCAGGCCGAGGACCAGCTCGCGGCCGCCACCGCCCGCATCGGCGTGGCGATCTCCGATTTCTATCCCCGGGTCTTTCTGACCGGCGCCGCGGCGGGCGGCGCCTTGCACATCGACGGCTCGTGGATCGGCCCCCAGGGACTCTTCAGCATCGGCCCGTCGATCCATCTGCCGATCTTCAACATGGGTCGCACCCGGGCCGGCGTCGACTCCGCCGAGGCCAGGGCGCAGGCGGCCGTCGCGCAGTACCAGCAGACGGTCATCCAGGCGTTCCGCGAGGTCGCCGACGCGCTGGTCGAGCACCGCAAGCGCCGGGAGTTCCGCGTCTACCAGGAGGCGCTCGCCCTGGCGGCCGGTGATGCCTCGCGTCTGTCCAACATCCGCTACCGGGGCGGCGTCACCAGCTATCTGGAGGTGCTGGACAGCGAGCGCCAGTACTTCGACGCCGAGTTGGGGCTGGTGCGATCCAACCGCGACGAGCTGCTGGCGATCGTGCGCCTGTACAAGGCGCTCGGGGGCGGCTGGCAGGAAGAGCAGGAGACCCGGGCGGCGTCGTCCACCGGAGAACGGGAGAAGAAGTGATGGTCGGACTCGTCACCAGACCGCTCGCGATCTGGCTGGTCGGCCTCGGGCTACTGGTCACGACGGCCGGATGCAAGGGTGAGAAGGATGCCAAGGCCGCGACTCCGCCGCCGCCGACCGAGGTCGTGGTCGCGCCGGTCGAGCAACGCGAGGTCGCGATCGAGCGTGATTTCATCGCCCGCACCGAAGCCGTGCCGACCGTGGAAGTTCGCGCCCGCGTCGCCGGCATCCTCGAAGACGTGTTGTTCAAGGAAGGCATGGACGTGAAGAAGGGCCAGCCGCTCTTCATCATCCAGCAGGCCGAGTACAAGGCCGCGCTGGAGACCGCCCGGGCGACGCTGGCCAAGGCGCAGGCCGATCTGACGCGAGCCAAGGACGCGTCGATCGTCGATCGGGTGAAAGCCCAGCTGGCGCAGCGCCAGGCCGACCTCGAGAAGGCGCGCCAGGACGTGGCCCGCTACAAGCCCCTCGCCGAGGCGCGCGCGATCCCGCAGCAAGATATGGATACGTCCGTGGCGGCGGAGAAAGTTGCCGCGGCCGGGGTCGACGCCCAGGCGGCGGCGCTGAAGGACGCCGAGCTGGCTCAGCGCACGCAGATCCAGCTCGCGGAGGCGGCCGTCGAGTCGGCGAAGGCCTCGATCATCCAGGCGGACCTCAACCTCGGTTACACGACGATCAACGCGCCGATCGACGGCATCATCGGCAAGATCAACGTCGATCGCGGCAACCTCGTCGGCAAAGGGGAGCCGACGCTGCTCGCCACCGTGTCCAAGGTGAACCCGATCTACGTCGATTTCTCGGTCGCCGAGGCCGATTACATCCGCTTCGCGCCCCAGATCAGCCGCGATATCCGGCAAGATCGGCCGGTCGCTCCGAAGGAGCAGCTCCAGCTCTTTCTCTCCGACGACAAGCTGTTGCCCCAGAAGGGTCGAGTGGCCTTCGTGGACCGCGCGGTGGACGGAAGGACCGGCACCATCGGCATACGCGCCGAGTTTCCCAACCCCGACCAGCTGATCCGGCCGGGACAGTTCGCGCGTGTACGCGGGGTCATCGAGCGCCGCCCCAACGCCATCCTCGTGCCGCAGCTCGCCGTGCAGGAGCAGCAGGGCGCCAAGACGGTGCTGGTGGTGGAGAGCGGTGACAAGGTCGGGCTCCGGCCCATCAAGGTGGACGAGCGGGTCGGCGACTTCTACATCGTGACCGAGGGGCTCAAGGCCGGCGAGCGGGTGATCGTGGATGGGGTGCAGCGGGTGCGGCCCGGCGTGCAGGTGAAGCCTGTCACGAAACCGGCCGGGAAGTCCGGAGCGTAAGCGTGGCCGAGTTTTTCATCCGGCGGCCGATCGTCGCGATCGTCATCGCGATCCTCACGGTGCTCCTGGGCGTCTTCACGCTCACCGGGCTCAGCTTCGAGCAGTATCCGTTCCTGGCGCCCCCGATCATCCGTATCACCGCGAACTTCCCCGGAGCCTCGGCAGTCGCCGTCGAGCAGTCGGTGGCCACGCCGATCGAGCAGGAAGTCAACGGCGTCGAGTCGATGATCTTCATGCAGTCGTCCAACACGAGCGACGGCCGCATGCTCCTCGACGTCAGCTTCGCCGTCGGCGTCGACCAGGACAAGGCCAACGTTCTCACCCAGAATCGTGTCAGCACGGCCCAGGCGCGCCTGCCCCAGGAGGTCGTCGCGCAGGGCGTGACCGTCAAGAAGCAGAGCCCCAGCATCCTCATGGTCATCTCGCTCTATTCCCCGAACGGCACGTACGACGCGAACTACCTGATCAACTACTGCGGCATCAACTTGCGCGACCAGCTGCTGCGAATTCCCGGCATCGCCCAGGTCGATCTGTTCGGCGGCACCGACTACGGCATGCGCATCTGGCTCAGACCCGACAAGCTGGCCAAGCTGGGCATCACGGCCTCCGACGTGATCTCGTCCATCAAGGAGCAGAACCTCCAGGCTCCGGCCGGGCGGATCGGCGCGGCGCCCTCGCCCAAGGACCAGCAGTTCACCTACACGGTGGCGGCGCCGGGCCGCTTCGTCACGACCGACGAGTTCGAGGACATCATCATCCGTGGCACGGAAGGCGGCTCCCAGGTCCGCATCCGCGACGTGGGGCGCGCCGAGCTCGGCTCCCAGGACTACAACGCCTTCGGTCGGCTCAACAGCAAGCCGGCCGGCGCCATGGCGGTCTATCTCTTGCCGGGAGCCGACCAGCTCAAGGCGGCCGAGGAGATCTACCAGACCCTGAGCCGGGCCAAGGGGATCTTCCCGCCGGACATGGACTACAAGATCGTCTACGACACGACGCCCTCGGTCCAGGCTTCGATCCACGAGATCGAGAAGACCTTCGTCGAGGCGATCATCCTCGTGACCCTGGTGGTCTTCATCTTCCTGCAGAACATCCGCGCGACGTTCATCCCGCTGCTGACCGTGCCGGTGTCGCTGATCGGCACGTTCATCTTCTTCCCGCTGCTCGGCTTCTCGGTCAACACGCTGTCGATGTTCGGTCTCGTGCTCGCCATCGGCATCGTGGTGGACGACGCCATCGTCGTCGTCGAGGCGGTGATCCACCACATCGAGCACGGTCTCGACCCGCGCGCGGCGACGATCCAGGCGATGAAGGAGGTGTCGGCGCCCGTCATCGGCATCGCGCTGATCCTGTCGGCCGTGTTCATTCCCGTGGCCTTCGTGCCCGGGCTGACCGGTCGCATGTACCAGCAGTTCGCGCTCACCATCGCCATCTCGGTGCTCCTGTCGGCCTTCAGCGCGCTGTCGCTCTCCCCGGCGCTCTCGGTCTTGCTGCTCAAGCCGGCCAAGCCGATGCGCGGGCCTCTCGGCGCCTTCTTCCGCGCCTTCAATCGGGGCTTCGACTGGATCACCGGCCGCTACATCGGGATCGCGCGAATCCTCGTCCGGAAGGCCATCCTGACCATCCTGCTGGTTGGCGTGGTCATCGTGGGCGCCGGTCTCCTCGGCCGCCAGATCCCGGCCGGATTCATCCCCGAGGAAGATCAGGGACTCCTCGGCGTCAACGTGCAGTTGCCACCCGGCGCCTCGCTGGAGCGGACGGCCGCCGTGCTCACCCGCGTCGAGCAGATCGTGGCGAAGACCGAGGGCGTGGACTCCTTCGCGACGATCGGCGGGTTCGGCCTGGTCACCAACACGTTTCAGCCGAACTTCGGCACCATCCTCGTGCGCCTCAAGCCCTGGGAGGAGCGCCACGGCCCGGTCCTGAACGTGCGCGGGATCCTGGCCACCCTCGCGCGGGAGTTCGTGAACATCCCCGAGGCGATTGTCTTCGGCTTCAATATCCCGACGATCTCCGGCTTCGGCGCCTCGGCGGGTTTCAAGTTCCTCCTGCAAGATCGCAGCGGCACGCTCTCCGTCGCGGAGCTCGGTGCGCAGACCACCAAGTTCCTGGCCGCCGCGCGGCAGCGGCCGGAGCTGAGTAACCTGTTCACTTCCTTCAACCCGGACTATCCTCAGGTGAAGGTCGACCTGGACCGGGACAAGGCGCGCAAGCTCGGCGTGCCGATCAACGACGTGTTTCAGGCCCTGTCGGCGGAGCTCGGCAGCGCCTACGTGAACGACTTCAACCGGTTCGGGCGGCTCTACCGCGTGTACGTCCAGGCCGAGGCCGCCTACCGGCGCCGGCCCCAGGACATCGGCGAGATCTACGTCCGGAGCCAGCGGGACAACGCGATGATCCCGCTCTCGACGCTCGTGTCGATCGGCTCCATCCCGAGCACCGAGATCACCACGCGCTTCAACCTGTTCCGCTCGGTGGAGATCAGCGGCGCGCCGGGCCGCGGCTATACGTCGGGGCAGGCCCTGGCGGCGCTCGAGGCGGTGTTCGCGGAGTCGATGCCCAAGGAGATGGGCTTCGCCTATTCCGCGCTGTCGTACCAGGAGAAGACCGCGCCGTCGCCGATGCCGACGCTCGTCCTCGCCATCGTGTTCGTGTTCCTGCTGCTGGCCGCGATGTACGAGAGCTGGCGTCTGCCGTGGGCCGTGCTGCTCGGCTCGCCGCTGGTCGCTCTCGGCGCCTTCTTCGGCGTCTGGCTCATGGGCTACGACAACAACGTCTATGTGCAGATCGGCCTGATCATGCTCATTGGCCTGGCCGCCAAGAACGCGATCCTGATCGTCGAGTTCGCCAAGGCCAAGTACGATGCCGGCCAGACGGCCGAGGAGGCGGCACTGGAGTCCGCCCGCCTGCGCTTCCGGCCGATCTTGATGACGGCCTTCGCGTTCATCCTGGGCGTCGTGCCGCTCATGCGGGCCAGCGGCGCCGGCTCGGGTGCGCAGAACGTCATGGGCACCGCGGTGTTCTGGGGCATGCTGATCGCCACGTTCCTGGGGGTGTTGATCATTCCGGGCAACTTTGCGTTCGTCGAGGGTCTGCGCTTCTCGCGCAAGAAGCCCGCCCATGCTCCGGTCCCGCCGCCGGCGGCCATTCCGCACGGCGAGCACCCGTGAACCAGCCGCCGCCGTCCTGGGACCTCACGCGGATTCTCCTGTCCGTCGTCGCGATCGGCGGATTGATCGGCGCGAGCTTCTGGGTTCTGCGCCCGTTCCTGCCCGCGGTGGTCTGGGCCACGATGGTGGTCGTGGCGACTTGGCCCGCGTTCCGCGCGATGCAGGCCCGACTGTGGGGCAGGCGAGTCCTGGCCGTGACCGTCATGACGGTGTTGATGCTGACGATTCTCGCGGCGCCGCTGACGATGACCGTGATCGCCATCGTCGAGCGCGCTGACGATGTCGTGGCGTGGTCCAGGGCGATGGCGGCGCGCGGAGTTCCCGCGCCACCGGAGTGGGTGGCCAACTTCCCCCTCGTGGGAAGGAGGATCGCGGCGGAGTGGCGGCAGCTCGCGGCGACACCGCCCGAGGATCTCGCCCGCCAGGTCACGCCGTATCTCGCCGGCGTGGTGGGCTGGGTGATCGCCCAGGCGGGAGGCCTCGGCGCGCTCCTGGTGCAGTTCCTGCTCACGGTGGCGGTCTCCGCCATGCTGTACGCGCAGGGGGAAACCGCCGCCGCCGGCTTGTTGGCCTTCGCGCGGCGGCTGGGCGGAGAGCAAGGCACTCGGGTCGTGATCCTCTCCGCCGGCGCCATCCGCGCGGTCGCGCTCGGCATCGTGGTCACGGCGCTGGTGCAGTCCGCCATCGGCGGCATCGGCCTCGCGGTGACCGGTGTTCCGCACACGCTGCTGCTGACGTCCCTCATGGTCATGCTCGGCGTCGCACAGATCGGCCCGTGGCCGGTGCTCTTTGGCGCCGTCGTCTGGTTGTACATGAGTGGTCAGACCTTCTGGGGCACGGTGATGCTCGTGTGGGCGATCCTGACGACCAGTCTCGACAACATCCTGCGACCGATCTTGATCAAGCGCGGCGCCGACCTGCCGCTCGTCCTGATCCTGGCGGGCGTGCTCGGTGGTCTGCTGGCCTTCGGTCTGGTCGGGCTCTTCGTCGGTCCGGTGATCCTGGCGGTGACGTACACGCTGCTGGTCGCCTGGGTCGACGACACGGAATCGCCGGCAGGAGTGCGGTAGCGCTTCGCACTCCAGGACGCCCTCGGCTAGAATCGCCGTGGCGACCCATGCGTGACCTGGCCCGGCGCGTTCATCCAATCCCGCTGCTTGCCCTCCTGGCGCTCGCCGCCTGCGGCCCCACGCTCACCAAGCCGCAGCAGCTCGTCCACGATGCCTACGACGTGTGCCGCGGCCAGGGGCCGACCACGAAGCTCGAGACGGTGAGCGCGGAGGGGCGCTGGTCGCTGCTCGGGCGTGAGGGCGAGGTGCAGAAGGTGAACACGTGCATGGGGCGCTACACGCGCCAGGTCATGCAGCCGACGCCCCCGGCGGAAACGGCGGTGGCCAAGGCGCCGACCGAAGCGATCCGCGTGCCCGGGACCTGGAAGGGGATGCTCCGACTGGCGTCACGCTCGGGCGAGTCGGTGCCGCCCAGTCCGGTGACCCTCCGCCTGATGAAGGACCCCACCGGCCTGCGCTGGCAGCTCGCCACCACCTACAACGGCGCCGACGCGGCCGCCACGGGAGTGGCCACGGTGACCGGCGACCGCTTGCGGCTGACCGGCACCTTCCGTCCTCCGACGGCCGCCGGCAAGCCGGCGGCGAGCGACGGCGGGCGGCCGCTCGAGGTGATTTACATGGGCCAGGTCGCGGGTGACATCCTCGACGTGACCGGGCTCACGGCCGACCAGCAGGTGCACGTCCTCTCGCTTCGTCGCGTCGGCGACTGACCCGCTGCTACCCGACCCCGCACGCTGCCGCGAAGCTGGGCGGCACCCGAAAATCCGCGTGCTTGACGCGTGTACGGCGGTCGGATCACCGTGGCATAATGAGGCGGTTTTGAGAGCCACGGACGACCGAGCGTGACGCACCCACTACCTGTCCTCCCGTCCGGTACCGTCGCTGACGGGCGCAAGCCCGCCTGGCTCAAGGTTCGTGCGCCCGGTGGTCCAAAATACATTCGGCTGCGCGGGCTGATGCGGAGTCTCAACCTGCACTCGGTCTGCGAGGAGGCGCACTGCCCGAACATCGGCGAGTGCTGGGAGGACTCCACCGCGACGTTCATGATCCTGGGCGACGTCTGCACGCGCAACTGCGGCTACTGCGCGGTGACCCACGGTGCGCCCGTCTGGGAGGACCGCGAGGAGCCGGATCGAATCGGACGCGCCGTGGCCCAGCTGGCGCTCGAGTACGTGGTCATCACCTCGGTCAATCGCGACGACCTCGCCGACGGGGGGGCTGCTCACTGGGCGGCGACCATCCGGGCGGTGCGGCATCACGCGCCGGCGTGCCGGGTCGAGGTGCTGATTCCGGACTTCCAGGGAGCTCTGGCGTCGCTCGACCTCGTGATCGAGGCCGCGCCGGCCATCCTGAACCACAACACCGAGACGGTGCCCCGCCTCTACAAGGTTGCGCGGCACGGTGGACGCTACGCGCGGGTGCTGGACCTGTTCCGTCACGCGCGGGCCACCGCGCCCGGGCTGCCGCTGAAATCCGGGATCATCCTGGGCCTGGGCGAGGAGCGCGAGGAGCTGCTGGCCACGCTGCGCGACCTGCGTGAGGTCGGCGTGTCGATCATCACGCTGGGCCAGTACCTGCGCCCGTCCGCCGCGCACCTGCCGGTCAGCCGCTACTACCATCCCGAGGAGTTCGCCGAGCTGGCCGAGGCCGGGCGGGCGATGGGCTTCGCCCACGTCGAGGCCGGGCCGCTCGTGCGCAGCTCCTACCACGCCAAGACGCAGGCCGCGGCGGCGGGGGCCTGACCGTGCTGCCGCTCCTCATGGTGTTCGCGTTCGCGGCGGCGGTGGCGGGTGCCCTGCTCTTCATCCCCTCGCTGATCGCGCCCCGCCGGATGACGCCGGCGAAGGCCTCGCCCTTCGAGTGCGGCAAGGACCCGCTGGGGGTGACCGAGGGCCGGTTCGCCATCAAGTTTTCCACCATCGCGATCTTCTTCATCCTGATCGACATCGAACTGCTCTTCATCTGGCCGTGGGCGATGCTCTACCGTCGGCTCGGCTGGTTCGGATTCGTCGAGATGCTGGTGTTCCTGAGCATCCTGATGCTCGGGTTCTTCTACATCTGGCGAAAGGGAGGCTTCGAGTGGGAGTAGGCAGCTTCTTCACCGGCAAGCTCGACGAGGCCATCGGCTGGGCCCGCAAATACTCGATCTTCCAGTACCCGTTCGTCACGGCCTGCTGCGGCATGGAGTACATGGCCACCGCGTGCTCGCACTACGACGTCGATCGGTTCGGCGCCGGCCTTCCGCGCTTTTCCCCGCGCCAGGCGGACGTGCTCTTCGTCGTCGGGACGATCTCGCACAAGATGGCGCCGGTGCTCAAGCGTATCTACGACCAGATGACCGAGCCCAAGTGGGTGGTGGCCTTCGGCGTGTGCACCTGCACCGGCGGCTTCTACGACAACTACGCCACCGTGCAGGGCATCGACACGATCATCCCGGTGGACGTGTATATTCCCGGCTGCCCGCCGCGACCGGAGTCCGTGCTGGACGGGCTCATGAAGCTCCAGGAGAAGATCACCGTGCAGGCCCAGAGGTTCTAGTGCGCGGCGACGAGATCCTCCAGCGCCTGCGCGACCGCTTCGCCGGCGCCATAGTCGAGACCCACGATCACCGCGGCGATCACACCGCGGTGGTGGATCGGGCCGGCCTGGTGGACGTGCTGCGCTGGTGCCGGGACGAGCCCGAGCTGCGGTTCGACGTGCTGATGGATCTCACCGCAGTGGACTACCTCAAGTACCCCGGGCGTGAAGACGGCCCGCGCTTCGAGGTCGTCTACCATCTGTTCTCGGTCGGTCACAACCACCGGCTGCGCATCAAGGTCCGGGTCGACGAGGACGACGCGCAGGTGCCCACCGCGGTCGACCTGTGGCCGATCGCCAACTGGCTCGAGCGTGAGGTGTGGGACATGTTCGGCGTGCGCTTCGCCGGTCACCCCGATCCCCGCCGGCTCCTGATGTACGAGGAGTTCGTGGGCCACGCGCTGCGCAAGGACTACCCCATCAACCGCCGCCAGCCGTTGATCGGCCCCAAGCAGTAGCTCAGCCCATGGCCGAGACGACCACCCGGGCGTTCATGCTGGGCGAGGGGAGCGGGACTGGCAGCGGCCAGAATCTGCAGGTGGGCGTGGGCCCGGCCCATCCGGCCATGCACGGGATCATCCGCATCAACGCCGAGCTGGACGGCGAGGTCATCCGCAAGGCCGACGTCGAGATCGGCTACCTGCACCGGGCCTTCGAGAAGGACTGCGAGGTCGGCGGGTACAACAACGCCATCCCGTACACCGACCGGCTGAACTACGTCTCGCCGCTCATCAACAACTTCGCCTACGCCTCGGCCGTGGAGAAGCTGCTGGGGATCGACGTGACCGAGCGGTGCAAGTTCATCCGCACCGCGATGTCGGAGATCTCGCGGGTCTGCGACCACCTGACGTGCGTGGGCGCCTCGGCCATGGAGCTGGGGGCCTTCACGGTTTTCCTCTACATGATCAAGGCCCGCGAGTTCCTGTGGGAGCTGATCGAGGACGTGACCGGCGCCCGGCTGACGATCTCCTACGGCCGGGTGGGCGGGGTCAAGGCCGACCTTCCCGAGGGGTTCGCGCCCAAGGTCGCCGAGGCCTTCAAGCAGACGCGCGAGGTGCTCGACGAGGTCCACCGGCTGCTGACCGGCAACCGGATCTTCATGGACCGCATGGTGGGCGTCGGCCGTCTGTCGCGCGAGGAGACGCTTGGCTACGCGATCACCGGGCCGCTGCTGCGGGCCGTCGGCGTCGGCTACGACGTGCGCCGCGCGCACCCGCACTGGGCGTACGACCGCGTGGAGTTCGAGGTCCCGACCCAGAAGGACGGGGACAACTACGCCCGCTATCTCGTGCGCATGGCCGAGATGGAGCAGTCGATGCGCATCGCCGAGCAGGCGCTGGCCCAGATGCCGGGCGGTGCGATCAACGTCGACTTCGAGGGCCGGCCGATCGACCCCGCGGCCTACGTCGACCAGGGCAAGCAGGGCAAGACGGAAGGCCTGCTGCTGATGCCGATCCGCCTGTCGCCGAATCTGCAGGGACAGAACCGGCCGGAGTGGGAAGCCGTGAACACGCGCGACAAGCGCGTCATCCTGCCGCCGAAGGAGACCGCCTACGGCTCGATCGAGGGCCTGATGAACCACTTCATGCTGATCATGGAGGGCTACGGCATCCGGCCGCCGCAGGGCGAGGCGTACTTCGCCTCCGAAGGCGCCAACGGGGAGCTCGGCTTCTACGTCGTTTCCGACGGCAGCGATCGCCCGTACCGCGTGCGCTGCCGGCCGCCGTGCTTGCCGCCGGTCGCCGCGCTGCATCGGATGATCGAGGGGGAGATGATCGGCGACCTCGTCCCCACCTTCGGCTCCGTGAACATGATCGGCGGAGAGCTCGATCGATGACCGGCGGAGCCACGGGCGCCTCGAACAGGCCACCTGCGGACCGAGCCGGCCTCGCGGGCCCCGCTCCAACAGGTGCTCCCAGCTTCTCGCCGGAGCAGCTCGCCGAGGTTCGCCGGCTGCAGGGGCTCTATCCCGACAAGCGGGGTGCGCTGCTTCCGGTGCTGCACATGGCCCAGGAGACGTTTGGCTGGATCTCGCTGCCGACCGAAGAGTACGTGGCCGGCCTGTTCGAGCTCTCGCCGGCCCACGTGCACGAGGTCGTCACCTTCTACACGCTCTTCTTCCAGCAGCCCAAGGGCCGTCACGTCGTGGCCGTGTGCCACAACCTTTCCTGCTACCTGGCGGGCTCGCGGGAACTGCTGGAGCACGTGAAGGCCCAGCTCGGCGTCGAAGCCGGCGAGACCACGCCCGACGGCCGGATCACGCTGCAGTCGGTGGAGTGTCTGTGCGCGTGTGAGGCCGCGCCGATGGCGCAGGTGGACGACCGCTACGAGCTGAACCTCACGCCCGAGAAGATGGACCGCATTCTCGAGAGGCTCCGCTGATGGCCGAGAAGGTATTGATGCGGAACTTCGACCGCAACGACTCCCACACGCTGGCCGGCTATCGCGCCACCGGCGGGTACAGCGCCTGGGACACCGCGCGGGGGATCGAGCCGGCCGGCATCACCGAGATCGTGAAGAAGTCGAATCTCCGGGGCCTGGGCGGCGCGGGGTTCCCCACCGGGACCAAGTGGTCGTTCATCCCCAAGAACCACACCGGTCCGGTCTACCTCGTCATCAACGCCGACGAGGGCGAGCCGGGGACGTTCAAGGATCGCTACCTGCTCGAGCGCGATCCCCACTCCCTCATCGAGGGCATGCTGATCGCCGCCCGCGCCATCCGGTCGGCCGTCGGGTTCGTATATATCCGCGGCGAGTACGTGCAGCCGTGGCGCCGCTTCAGCGCGGCCGTGAAGGAAGCGTACGACGCCGGCCTGCTCGGCAAGGGCTTCGACATCGTCGTGCACCGCGGCGCGGGTGCGTACATATGTGGAGAAGAAACCGGACTGCTGTCCTCCCTGGAAGGCAAGAAGGGCTGGCCAAAGATCAAGCCGCCGTTCCCGGCGATCAAGGGCGCCTTCGGCGCGCCGACCATCGTCAACAACGTGGAGACGATCTGCTGTGTGCCGCCCATCATCGCGCGGGGCGCCGAGTGGTTCGCCGGTCTCGGCACCAAGACCCAGGGGGGCACCCGGATGTACTCGGTGTCCGGCCGGGTCAAGAAGCCCGCCGTCTACGAGGAGTCGGTCTCCATCACGCTGCGCCAGCTCATCGAGCGGGCCGGCGGCGTGAGCGGCAGCGGGCGTCTCAAGGCGGTGGTGCCGGGTGGCGGATCGGCCGCGATCCTGACCGCCACCGAGATCGACGTCCCCATGGACGTGGACGGGTTGAAGACGGTCGGCTCCATGATCGGCTCGGCCGGCGTGATCGTGATGGACGAGAGTGTGTCCATCCCCGAGGCGCTGTTGGTCCTGGCGCGCTTCTACGCCCACGAGTCCTGCGGCCAGTGCACGCCGTGCCGCGAATCCACCGGCTGGATCTACAAGATGGTGCATCGCATCGTCGACGGGCACGGGAAGAAGGACGATCTCGACACGATTCTCGACGTAGCCAAGCGTGGGGGCGGCACCACCATCTGCGCCTTCTACGACGGGGCGATCGGGCCGTACATCTCGTACATCGAGAAGTTCCGCTCGGAGTTTGAAGCCCTATGCCGCTAGTCACCCACGCGGAGCGCGGCATCGGCGGGCGCGGGGTGGGTGGTCCCCGGGCGCGCCTGCATGGCTCGCCTGTCGCCGTAACTCGCTCCGGACTCGGTTCGCTTCGGCCCCCCATCCCCCAGAGGGGGTTGGGTCGCGGGCCAGTTGAATCGTTGGCGGCTCGCGAACCGAGTCCTCCGCTCGAACGGCGACTACGGCTCGCCATGATGGCGCGCCCAGGGACCACCCACCCCGCGCCCGCCGATGCCGCGGTCCCCGAGAGGCCTTAGCGCATGCCGAAGCTGACGATCGACGGGAAGGAGATCGAGGTCGAGGCCGGCACGAACCTCATCGAAGCCGCACGCCGGCTCGGGATCGAAGTCCCGCACTATTGCTACCATCCCGCTCTTGCCATCGCTGGGCAGTGTCGGCTGTGCATGGTCGACCTCGAGAAGGCGCCGCGGCCCACGATCGCGTGCAACACGGTGGCGACGGATGGGATGGTGGTCCTCACTGATACGCCGAGGGTGAGGGAGACGCGGCGGTCGATGATGGAGTTTCATCTCATCAATCATCCGCTGGACTGTCCGGTGTGTGATCAGGCGGGGGAGTGTTTCCTGCAGATCTACTACATGCAGCATGGTCTTTACGATCCCAGGATGGTGGACGAGAAGGTTCACAAGCCGAAGGCGGTACCGCTGGGGCCGCACGTGATGCTCGACGCGGAGCGGTGCATTCTGTGCTCGCGCTGCGTGCGGTTCTGTGACGAGATCACCGGCACGGGCGAGCTGGGGATCTTCAACCGCGGCGATCACTCGGAGATCGGGCTCTTTCCCGGTCGCGATCTGGAAAACAACTATTCGGCCAACGTGGTCGACATCTGCCCGGTGGGCGCGCTCACCGATCGCGACTTCCGCTTCCAGGTGCGCGTGTGGTATCTCGACACCGCGAAATCGATCTGTACTGGCTGTGCGCGCGGCTGCAACATCGACGTGCACGTGAATCGTCGCCGCCCGCATCACGCCGAGGGCCGCCGGGTGGCGCGGCTCAAGCCGCGCTTCAACGCCGACGTCAACACCTGGTGGATCTGCGACGAAGGCCGCTACGGCTACGGCTGGGTCGACGCGCCCACCCGGCTGACGACGCTCCCCGACGCCACGCTGACCGCGGTGGTGGACGCGCTGCGCCGCCACTCGCCCGACGAGATCGCGGTGCTGGCGTCGCCGCAGATGGCCAACGAGGATCTGATGGCCCTGAAGCGGCTCCTCGAGCATCGTGGGATCCGCCAGGTGGCGTTCGCCGTGCCGCCGGCCGTCCCCGGCCGCGACGACGATTTCCTGCTGCGCGCCGATCGCAATCCCAACACGCGCGGCGCCGAGCTGCTCGGCCTGGGGGGCGATGCGGCGGCGGTGCTCTCGGCCGCACGGGCGGGCCGGGTTCGCGGTCTCGTGATCTTCGATCACGACCTGCTCGCCTCGGGCCTGCCGGCCGCCGACGTGTCCGCCGCGCTCGGCCGTATCGAGACGGTGATCTATGCGGGGACCAACGCCAACGCGACGAGCGCGGCCGCCCACTGGGTGCTCCCAACGGCGGCGTGGGTCGAGCGCGACGGCACCTTCACCAACTTCGAGGGGCGCGTGCAGCGCTTCCGACCGGCCGTCGAGCCGATCGGCCAGACGCGTCCGGCGTGGGACCTGCTCGGCCACATCCTGACCTCGCTCGGCGGTACTCCGGCGGGGACGCGGGCCGAGCACTGGTTCCGCGAGATTGCCCGCACGGTTCCCGCATACGCCGGCATGACGTACCAGAGCATCGGGGACGCCGGTCAGATGATCGCCGGCGCCGTCTCGGCCGGCGCACCCGTCCCACCCGGTCGGCGCTCGCAGGTCCCGGCGTGAGCGCAGCCCTGCTCGAGGCCGGTATCGCCTTCGGACGGGTGGCCTTCATCATGGCCTTCGTCCTCAACGTCGCCGCCATCCTCGGCTGGGTGGAGCGCAAGCAGTCGGCCATCATGCAGGACCGGATCGGAGCCAACCGCGCGTCCATCTTTGGTTTTCGGGCGCTGGGCCTGTTCCACCCGCTGGCCGACACGCTGAAGATGCTGACGAAAGAGGACTTCCGTCCCGCCCGCGCCGATCGGCTGCTGTTCGAGCTGGCGCCGTTCGTGTCCGTGTTCTTCTCGCTGGTGGCGTTCGCCTCCATCCCCTTCGGCGACACGCTGACCATCGGCGACCGGGTGGTGCCGTTGCAGGCGATCACGCTCAACGTCGGCCTCCTCTACGTGTTCGCCATGCTCTCGCTGGGCGTCTACGGCGTCATGATGGCGGGCTGGTCCTCGTCCAACAACTACGCGCTGCTGGGCGGTCAGCGGGCAGCGGCCCTGATGATCTCCGCCGAGATCGCCATCGGCGCGTCCATCATGGGCGTGGTGATGGTCTACGGCTCGCTGAACCTTCAAGATATCGTGCGCGGGCAGGGCACGCTGCTCATGGGCTGGCTGCCGGCCTGGGGCATCATCACCCAGCCCCTGGCCTTCGTGCTATTCCTCACCGCCGGGATCGCCGCCACCAAGCGGATCCCGTTCGACACGCCGGAAGGGGAGTCGGAGATCATCGGCTATTTCGTCGAGTACAGCGGCATGAAGTTCGGCATGTTCCTCATGACCGACATGGTGGAGACGACGGTCATCGCCGGCCTCTGCACCTCGATGTTCCTGGGCGGCTGGCAGGTGCCCTACCTCCTGGCCGATGGCTTCCATCTGCCGTGGGGGGCCTTCTTCGCCGTGCCGGCCCTCGTGGTGACGCTGCTCCAGGTCGGATCGTTCGTCACCAAGGTCGCCGTGATGATCTTCATCCTCATGCTCATCCGGTGGACGCTCCCGCGGTTCCGGTACGATCAGGCCATGCGACTGGGCTGGCTCGGCCTGTTCCCGCTCTCCGTGCTGAACATCGTGCTGACCGGCGCGCTGCTGCTGCTGTGGGGGGCGCTATGAAGCTCGGACAGCGCTTCTACCTGCGCGAGGTGGTCAGCGGGCTCGTGCTGACCGCCGGCCACTTCTTCCGCAACATGGGCAAGCACATCGCCCACGCGTTCGGCCAGAAGAGCGCCCGCGGCGCGGTGACCATCCAGTACCCGGAGGAGCGCCGGCCCTACTCGCCGCGCCTGCGCTCGCTGCATCGTCTGGTGCGGCGGGCCGACGGCTCGCCGCGCTGCGTGGCCTGCATGATGTGCGAGACGGTGTGCCCGGCGCACTGCATCTACATCGTCGCCACC
>Ga0075428_100002313_pt1 | contig 20641 bp, 22 predicted proteins | sample RhiMetdeltSRZDD2_FD_75291 | JGI IMG/M metagenome (GOLD analysis project Ga0075428, IMG submission 75291) | Populus rhizosphere microbial communities from Tennessee, USA - Rhizosphere MetaG P. deltoides SRZDD2 | ecosystem: Host-associated > Plants > Roots > Rhizosphere > Soil | place: USA... | reverse complement strand
CCAAGGCACCGGCGGCGTGAATCCACCACCGCCCGGATATCTTGAAGGGCTGGAACGGATCTGCCGCGACAATGACATTCTCCGCATCACCGATGAGGTGATTACCGGTTTTGGTCGCACCGGTAGAATGTTCGCGTCCGAGCGGTACGGCCTGCAGTCCGACCTCGTCACCTTCGCGAAAGGTGTCACGTCCGGGTATGCGCCACTTGGCGGCATCCTCATCGCGCCCTCGGTGTGGGAACCCTACTTTTCGCCGCAGAGCGAGTTGACCTTCCGACACGGCGTCACCTATTCGGGCCATGCGACGGCGTGCGCCGTGGCAGAAACCAACCTCGACATTCTCGAGAAAGAACACCTCCTCGAACGCGCGGAGAAGCTGGAGCTCACGTTGCACCACGAACTCGACTCGCTCAGCGACCTGGACGCAGTTGAGGACATTCGAGTCGCCGGATTCCTCGGGGGCGTCAGCCTGCGCGCCGACCTCGATGCGCCGGCGATCGCCGATGACCTCGTCGACCGCGGATTCATCGTCCGCGCGTTGCGAGGCAACACACTCCAGCTGAGCCCGCCGCTCGTTACAACTGACGAAGAAGTGGTCCAGCTGGCCGCCGCGCTCCGCGAATCCCTCGTCGATGCCGACAGGTGAGATCTGCGCAAGGAACTCGGCTCCAAACCCTCGAAGTCCTGCGCAACACCACTGATAAGGCGCGAGTCTTTCTCAGTCGCCGGGGACCGAGCGCGGCCACTTCGGCCGTGGCAGTTCGGTTTTCGACGGCGGACGCATGCAGTCCAGGACGGTGTGTAACGGCGGCCATGTCGCGCGGCCGCGACGCATGACCGCGTAGGCCGTCAGCACTGCCTTGGGTTCGGCCAGGGGAAGCACTTTGACCCCGGCGGTGGTGGCGCGGCCGATGGGCAGCAGTCCCACGCCGTAGCCGGCGATGATCAGATCCTCAACCAGTTCCAGGCTGTCGATCTCGTGCGCGATGCGTGGGACGAAAGCGGCCAGCGATGCCAGGGCCCACACGGCAGCCTCATCAGCGGTGTTGCGGGAGTTGATGATCCACGTTTGATCTGCGTAGTCGGCGATCTCAGCATGGCCATCTGAAGTATCGGCAGACACATCCAGTCCCCACGGAACCGACTACAGCGCAAACGTTTCCAACACCGGACCCAGCGACGCGGGCGCGAGGTTGTAGTCGTAGGTCAGCGCGAGTTCGAGGTCGTCGTTGGTCAACAGCGCGAAGGCCTCGATGGGTTCGAACCCGCTGATCACGAACTCCAGCTTCGGAAACCGCTCTGCGAGCTCGGCGATGATCGGCAGCAGTGATACTCGGATCCCGGTTGCAAAGCCGCCCACGCGGACGGTGCCTGCCGGTTCGGCATCCGGGTAGAGGTCGAGGCGTACGCTGTCGACGGCCGCCAGGATGGTGAAAGCATGATCGGCGAGGCGTAGGCCCGCTCACCGACCGCTAGAGGACCGAAATCACTCACGAAGCAGAGCAATGACTTTCGCGATGTCGGGCATTGCCGAGTCGCGCCCAACCCATTCGTCGAACACGGTCCAGTAGCTCACACCGAAGCGCTGCTGCCGCTCGATCAGCGCCTCGGCCATCTGCTCGTGCGTGCCGAGCAAGACGAACGGCGAATCGAGCACGAACTCCGGCGAGATCCCGCCGAAGGCCGCGGCGAGTTCGGCGGCCGATGCTTCACGGTCGTCGGTGTGCACGACGAACTGAATGAGCGCGTTGAGTTCGATCGCGTCGAACCGGTCACCGGCGGCGTCACGCACAACGGCAATCCGGTCCTCCAGGCCGGCCGCGTCGAAGTGAGTCAGCTCGACCTTCGTGGCGTCGCGGTTGTGGCTGAAGCCCGCCAGTCCGGCGATGTCGGCGACACGGCCGGCCAACTGCAACACCCGCGTTCCGTTGCCGCCTACAAGTAAAGGCACGGCAACGCCGGGCGCAGCGACGAGCTCCCCCGCCTCGGCGCGCACGCAGTAATGGGCGCCGTCGACGTCGACGGGCTCGCCCACAAGTAACGCCCGGATGACGTCGACCGCTTCGATGAGCCGATCGACCCGCGTCTTGCCCGAATCAAACCGAATGCCCGCGGCGTCGTACTCGGATTTCATGTGCCCGGCCCCGAGCCCCAATTCGAACCGCCCGCCCGAGATCGCGGCGACGGTCGCGGCTTCGCGTGCGGTGTCGATGGGATGGCGTAAGTCGTTGTTCAGCACCAGCGTTCCGGTGTGCAGCCGATCGGTCGCCACAGCGGCGGCCATCGCACCGGCAAACGGCGACACAGACGCGACCAGGTGGTCGGGAATCGTCAGCACGTCAAAACCGGCGTCCTGCACCGAGTTTGCGAATGCGCCGAACTCCGCGCCACGCGGCAGCGCCGTGTGCAGACCGAAGCGAAGCGGACGTGAACGATGAGCGTCGGTGGTCATGGTTCCGACGGTAGGCGCGTCAGCCACCCAATGGTTTGAGCCGGACCGGCGTGCTGGCGAGCAGCCCCAGCGGGTCGACGTAATCCGCGCGCGAGGCCGGACCCCACATCGCCCCCCAATGCAGGCACGCCGCGGCGGCGCAACCGCCATGTCCCGCCTCCAGCTCGCCAATCACCGCCCCGGCGTCAATGAGCTGACCAACGCGGACCGACGATCGCACCGGCTCATACGTCGTCCGCAGCCCGCCGGAATGCGCGATCGACACCAGCGTCCGCCCGGCCAGCTCCCCGGCGAACACCACCGTGCCCGCGCCGGCCGCATACACCGGCTGCCCCGGCACCCCAGCCAGGTCGACGCCGCGATGGCCGCGGTTCCAGTTCGGCGACGGCGCGTCGAACGTCCGAAGAACAGCTGGTCGGGGCCGCAGAGGCCAGTCCAGCCTGCCGTCGTCGGCCCATGCCGCCGGCGCGCAGACCAGTGCGAGGGCCGTTACCAATGCCAGCCAGCGCATACCCCCAGCTCAGCGCGTCGACGCCACAGAATGCCAGTCCACGCCGCCAAGCTGTGGATGGCGGCCGCGGTGTGGAAAAAGCACCCCTATCCAGCGTGTAAACTGCTAACCGCAGCTCGCTAGAGCGGGCTGACTTCGCGTGTCTGCACCACGACCCGTTTTTCTAGGTCGTATCCGGATGCCGTCGGTCCCGTCCCAGACGGGTCGGCACTCCAGCAGGCACCAGGGCTCGGCGTCACCCGGCGCCGCGCGTCAACCGACAACAAAAGAGGCAATAACCATGGCCGTAGTGACCATGAAACAGCTGCTGGACAGCGGCACCCACTTCGGGCATCAGACCCGTCGCTGGAATCCCAAGATGAAGCGGTTCATCTTCACCGACCGCAACGGCATCTACATCATCGATCTGCAGCAGACGCTGACCTACATCGACAAGGCGTACGAGTTCGTCAAAGAGACTGTCGCTCACGGCGGCAGCATCATGTTCGTCGGCACCAAGAAGCAGGCTCAGGAATCCATCGCCGAAGAGGCGACCCGGGTCGGCATGCCCTATGTGAACCAACGCTGGCTGGGCGGCATGCTCACCAACTTCTCCACCGTGCACAAGCGGCTGCAGCGCCTCAAGGAACTCGAGGCGATGGAGCAGACCGGTGGCTTCGAGGGTCGCACCAAGAAAGAGATCCTGATGCTGACGCGCGAGAAGAACAAGCTCGAGCGCAGCCTCGGCGGTATCCGCGACATGCAGAAGGTGCCGTCGGCCATCTGGGTCGTCGACACCAACAAGGAGCACATCGCCGTCGGCGAGGCCCGCAAGCTGGGCATCCCCGTCATCGCGATCCTCGACACCAACTGCGATCCAGACCTCGTCGACTACCCGATCCCGGGCAACGACGACGCGATCCGCTCGGCCGCGCTGCTCACCAAAGTGATCGCGTCCGCGGTCGCCGAGGGCCTGCAGGCCCGCGCTGGCGTTGGCAAGGGCGACGGCGAGGCCGAGGCCGAGGGCGCCGAGCCGCTCGCCGAATGGGAGCAGGAGCTGCTGGCCGGGGCCACCGCCACCGCCACCGCCGAGACCCCCGCCGCCGAAACCAACACCGAGACCACGGAAGGCTGAAATGGCTAACTACACCGCTGCCGACGTCAAGCGACTTCGGGAGCTGACCGGCGCCGGCATGCTCGATTCGAAGAACGCGTTGGTTGAGGCCGACGGCAACTTCGACAAGGCCGTCGAGCTGCTGCGCATCAAGGGCGCCAAGGACGTCGGCAAGCGGGCCGAGCGTGCCACCGCCGAGGGCCTGGTCGCCGCCAAGGATGGCGCGCTGATCGAACTCAACTCCGAGACCGACTTCGTCGCGAAGAACGCGGAGTTCCAGGCGGTCGCCGACCAGATCGTCGCGGCCGCTGCCGCCGCCAAGGCGAATGACGTCGACGCGTTGAAGGCCGCCAAGATCGGTGACACCACCGTCGAGCAGACGATCGCTGACCTGTCCGCCAAGATCGGCGAGAAGCTCGAGCTGCGTCGCGCCGCCTACTTCGACGGCACCGTCGAGACCTACTTGCACAAGCGGGCCGCGGACCTGCCGCCCGCGGTCGGTGTGCTGGTCGAGTACACCGGCTCGGACAAGGACGCCGCGCACGCGGTCGCCCTGCAGATCGCGGCGCTGAAGGCCAAGTACCTCACCCGTGAGGACGTGCCGGAAGATGTCGTCGCCAACGAGCGGCGCATCGCCGAGGAGACCGCCCGCAACGAGGGCAAGCCCGAGCAGGCGCTGCCCAAGATCGTCGAGGGTCGCGTGACCGGCTTCTACAAGGACGTCGTGCTGCTCGATCAGCCGTCGGTGTCCGACAACAAGAAGACCGTCAAGGCGCTGCTCGACGCGGCAGGCGTGACCGTCACCCGGTTCGTCCGCTTCGAGGTCGGCCAGGCGTAACCCTCGTGCTCCGGCGGTACGACTTGGTACCGTCGGTGCATGAGTCGCATCCACGCCTTCGGCGACGACGCCCTTGGCGACCTTGACGCTGTCGGTCTTGTCGAGAAGCTCCGTGGTGGCGAGGTGTCGCCGCAGGAGCTCGTCGAGGCCGCCATCGCCCGCACCGAAGCCGTCAACCCGACACTGAACGGGCTGGCGTACCAGGGGTTCGGCCGCGCCCGAACCCGGGCGTCGGCGCGCGGTTACGGCGGTTTCTTCGACGGCGTGCCGTCGTTCATCAAGGACAATGTCGCCGTCGCGGGTATGCCGACGATGGAGGGCACCGACGCGTGGCAACCCAACCCGGCACTGCTCGACGGCGACTTCGCACGGTCGTACCTCGCGACCGGCCGGATGCCGCTGGGCAAGACGCAGTTGTCCGAATTCGGTTTCAGCGCTTCGGCCGAACACCCGCGTCTCGGCCCGGTCCGCAACCCGTGGAATCCCGACCACACCGCCGGTGCGTCGTCGTCGGGATCGGGTGCGTTCGTCGCGGCGGGCGTGGTGCCGATCGCACATGCGAACGACGGCGGCGGGTCCATCCGAATCCCCGCTTCCTGCAACGGATTAGTGGGCCTCAAGCCGTCACGGGGCCGGCTCCCACTGGATAAGGCACACCGGCAGATGCCGCTGCGGATCGTCGCCAACGGTGTCGTGACGCGCTCAGTGCGCGACACCGCGGCCTTCTACCGGGAGATGGAGCGGGTGTCGCGAAACCCGAAGCTGCCGGCCATCGGCGACATCACCCACCCCGGCAAGCAGCGGCTGCACGTAGCCGTGTGCACGCAATCCATTGCGCGGGAAGCCAGCCCGGAGATTCGGGAGCTGACGCTCAAGTCCGCCGCACTGCTGGAGGAACTGGGTCACAAAGTCACTCAGATCGATAACCCGGTGCCGCCGCAGTTCATGGACGACTTCCTCCTGTATTGGTCGTTCCTGGCGTTCGCCTTGGTACGCGGTGGGCGCCGCACGTTCGGCGCGAGCTTCGATCGCACGCGGCTGGACAACCTGACGCTGGGCCTGGAGCGCCATTCTGGAAGCAGGCTTCATCGGCTGCCGCTGGCGCTGGCGCGGCTGTCTCGGGTTCGCCGGCTCACGTCGCGGCTGTCCAACACCTACGACGTCGTGCTCACACCTACCCTGGCCGACGAGCCGCCGCGGATCGGACATCTCGATCCCACCGTGGACTACCAGCAGATCATCGACAGGCTCATCGAGTGGGTGGCGTTCACACCATTGCAGAATGCGACCGGAGAGCCCGCGATCTCGCTGCCGCTTGCGGAATCCGCAGCCGGACTGCCGATCGGGATGATGTTCGCCGCGCCAATCGGTCAGGAAGCCCGACTGCTGGAGCTTGCCTACGAACTCGAAGACGCCCGGCCGTGGGCGCAGATTCACCCATGACCCGCGACTACATTCTCAACCAAGGTTTCGCCGATGAGCGAAAGCGGTTGGCCGGCATGGAATCTCTGTGGGATCCCGGGTCGCAGGCGCTGCTCGACGAACTCGGCATTGGCGGCGGTTGGCGCTGCCTCGAGGTCGGCGCCGGCGGCGGATCGATGGTGCAATGGATGGCGGACCGCGGCGCCAGCGTCCTGGCGATCGACATCGATACCCGATTCGTCGATTCGCTAGCCTCGGATGCGATCGAGGTTCGCCGCGTCGACTTGCGTACGGATCCGCTGCCACAGGACGAGTTCGATCTCGTTCACTCTCGGCTAGTGCTCGAGCACCTCTCTGACCGACGTCAGATCCTCGACCGCCTGGCCGCGACGCTCCGCCCCGGCGGATGGATGGTCATCGAGGACTACGACTGGACGTGCTTCGGCTTCGAGGGTGAGAGCCCGGGATTCAGCGATATCGCCGAAGTCATTCTGGGTTTCATGGCGAAGGCCGGATTCGAACGGGACTATGGGCGCCGTGTGGTCGCTGATATTGAGGCCGCGGGACTCACCGACGTTCGCGGCGAGGGTCGGGCCCGGCTGATCGGCCCGTCGTCACCTGGCTTCGATTTCTTTCGGTTGACCTTCGAGAGCCTTCGTGGAGCCATCGTGGACGCAGGGCTGCTGTCGGCCGAGGAAGCTGACGCCGCGGCAGAGCAATTCAATGAGGACGTCCGGCTACTCACCCCGTTGATGATGGCCGGAATCGGCCGCCGCGCCTGACCCGACAACGAAATCCGTTGCGTCGGTGCAATAGCGCTGTAACGCGAGCACGTCCGAGTTAACGCCGTGGACATTCCGCGCAGCGGTGCGTGAAACTTTCCGGCCCCACCATCCCTGTTTGTGGAGACATCTGCGCCCACAACCGTCCGGTCACCGGAGATCGCCACCGCCTCGGGCAACACATTTGTGTGCCTCGTCCGGTTCGCGCTGGCGAACATCCGCCGTCGTCCCGAACGGTTCGTGTTGTCCGTGCTCGGCATCGCGCTTGCGATCGCGTGCGTCACCGTCGTTCGGACGATCTCGGCGAGTTTCGCGATCACCGGCGCCGATTCCGTCACCGACGTGTTGGGTGGCGCCCAACTGTGGGCGGTGCCTGCCGCTGGCGTGCACTACGACAGCAATGCCCAGGCCCTTGTCGCCGACGGTGCCGCGCCGGTCATCACCCTTCCTGCCGGCTGGACCGCGACCCGTGTCTTGTCCGGAGTCACTGATATCAACGGCAGTACGGTGTCGCTGCGGGGAACCGACGAAATACCCAGTGATCAAGCCATTTTGGGCGCTGACCTAGCCAGCCGGCTCGACCTGCAGCCCGGCGACCGGCTCGTGGTGGGCGGGCAGAGGCTCGTCGTGACGGTGGTAGGCAGTGGCCAGTCGATCACCGTGACCACACCGCTTGCCCAGTCGATCGTCGGTGACAACGGGTGGTGGACGATCTTCGCGCCGGCCGGCGACGAGAAGCGCCGCGACCTCGGGCAGATCTTCGGCGGCGCGGTCGGACTGGAGTCGACGTCGGACCCGTCGGTCAAGCCGGATCCCAACGGGCACGGCCTCATCTACGACACCGTCGGCGGCTCCGGGCCGTTGACCTTCGAGCAGAAGTTCTCGGCGCTGTTCTCCGGCAAGGTGACGGGCTCGACGCTCGGCCTGATCTCGACCATCGGTCTCGGCCTCGGTTTCGTGATCGCGGTGTCGTCGTTCCTGGCCGCTGTCCAGGAACGAAGGCGCGAGTTCGGCATCATGTCCAGCATCGGGCTGGCCGACGAAGTGCTTTACTTCTTCCTCGTCGAGTCGGGGATCGTCTTCATCACCGCGTATCTGGTCGGCGTGATCGGCGCGGGAGCCGCTGTCGCGCTGGTGATTCCCGGCATCGCCACACCAACCGCGTGGCTGCAGGCCTCGGGCATGGTCGCGGCGTTTCTTCCCGCGATGGCGATCGTCGGCGCCCTGATTCCGGTGCACCGGCTGCTGCAACAACGTCCGGTTTCGCTTCTGGGGGACCACTGATGCTAAGTAGAGGTTTGTCCTATGGATGGCTGGCGGCGCGCCGGCGGATCCGCGAGATGGTGCTGCCTGTCGTCACGACCGCCACGGGTGCGTTTCTGGTGGTGATCGTGTTCGGCATGTCCGACGGGATCCGCGCACAGTCGGCGTCGCTGGGCCACGCCGAGGAGATCAGCCGCGCCGTCCTGCTGATCGCAGTGACCGTTCTGCTGGTGGGCGTGGTCGAGGTGGCCGTGGCGACCACCCGCACCGTCGCCCATCGCACTCGCGAACTCGGGGTGCTCGGCGCCAATGGTGTGCCGCGCACACCCGTGGTGGCCGCGCTGCTGGTGGAGCCGGTGATCGCGGCGGTGCTGGGCGCGCTGGCCGGTGCGCTACTGGCCGCGGTGACCGGGATCGTGCTTGGCGCAGCTGGTTTGGTCGCGACGGGAGTGTCGGTCGAGGGGCTGATGCTCGGTGCGGCGATCTCGGTCGGCGTCAGCATCGTCGCGGCGCTGGCCACCAGCATTGTGCCCACCTGGAACGCCGCCTCGCGGCCACCGATCCGCTCCCTGACCGCAGGAGGCTAGAGATGACCGCAATCGACGAAACCGCAGCCACCACGTTTCACACCGACGAACCCAGGCCGGTGATCGAGATCTCGGATGTGTGGAAGCTGCACAAGCTCGGCGATGAGGTGGTCCGTGCGCTCGTCGCCGCCGAATTACAGGTGATGCCAGGTGAATTCGTGTGCTTGATGGGACCGAGCGGCAGCGGCAAGTCGACCCTGCTCAATATCATCGGTGGGCTCGACCGACCGACCAAGGGAACGGTGAAGCTCGCGGGGCGCGACACGTCGCTGCTGACCGAGAGCCAGTTCGCGGCGCTGCGCCACGACACCATCGGGTTCATCTTCCAGAGCTACAACCTGATTCCATTTCTGTCGGCGGTGGAGAACGTCGAACTGCCACTGATGTTTGAACCCTACGACCGGAAGTCGTTGCGCAAGAGGGCACTCGAACTACTCGAGCTCGTCGGGCTCGGACATCGGATTCACCACCAGCCGACGAAGATGTCGGGCGGAGAACAGCAGCGCACCGCGATCGCACGGTCGCTGATCAGTAGCCCAACGCTCGTTCTGGCCGACGAGCCGACGGCCAATCTCGACCACCGCACCGGGGAGACGGTGGTGCGCATGTTGCGCGACCTGTGTTCCACGCTGGGCGTCACCGTTGTCGCCAGCACGCACGACCCCACGGTGGCCGACGAAGCGAGCCGTGTCGTCCGGATGAAAGACGGACAAATCGTCAACTGACCCAACGGCATTGGGAGAGTCATTATGACCCAAGAACTCGAGGCGGCCCCGCCGTCGTCACAACGCGACGCGCTCATGACAACCGAGCTCGTCCCCGAGCAGGTGTTGCCGAAAGTCCTGGGCACCTTCGGACTGACCGCCACCTACGTCTTCATCATCTGCTGGATCACCGGGTCGTCGGTGATGGCCGGTGGTGGCTGGACAGCGATCCCGATGTGGATCCTCGGCATCATCACCTTCTTGGTGCCCGCCGCCCTGGCGGTCGCCGAATTGGGGAACCTGTGGCCCGGCCAAGGTGGCGTGTACATCTGGGCGTTCCGGACCATGGGGGAGCGATGGTCGTTCCTCGGCGGTTACCTGTCCTGGGTGCCCGTCGTTCTGAACACCGCGTCCTCGCCTGCGATCGTGCTCCAGTTCATGCTCCTGGCCTTCCACGCGGAGCTCGGGCTCACGGTGAGCATCGTTGTGCAGCTGGTGATCCTGTGGACAGTCGTTGGGTTGGCGCTCGCGAAACTGGCCGCCAATCAGCGGATCATGAACATCACGTTCATGGTCTACGGCGTGCTCACCTTGACGATCTTCATCTGCGGTGTCATCTACGCCGCCGGGCACGGGTCCGCAACCCCATTCAGCCTGCACGACTCGCTGGTGCCGAACTTCGCGGGCGCTGGCTTCCTGTACGGCACGGTGCTGCTCTACCTGGTCGGCGTCGAGACGCCGTTCAACATGGGCGCGGAGTTCCTGTCGGTCAAGCGCAGCGCCACCAAGATGATCACGTGGGGATCAGCGGCGCTGATCGCGATCTACCTGTTGACGACGCTCGGCACGATGATGGTGCTGCCGGGCGACCAGATCGACCCGGTCACCGGTGTCATCGGAAACCTGGGCACCTCCGGCTTCCCCGGTCTGATGGAAGTCTGCGCTGTGATCCTCGCTGTCATCGTCTTCGTGGCCATGACGACCTATCAGGTGGCGTACTCGCGGTTGATCTTCGTCTCCGGGCTGGAGCGCCATCTGCCGCGAATCTTCACTCACCTCAACCCGCGGACCCGCAACCCGGTCACCGCGGTGCTGATCCAGGGCGTGCTGTCGTCGCTGATTCTCGTCGGCCTGTACTCGCAGAGCAGCATGGCCAACGTGACGGTGTATCTGCAGGGTGGCCTGAGCGTCGTGTGGCTGATCTCCGGATTCTTCTTCTTCGTTCCGCTGGTGATTGCACGCAAGAAGTACGCGGATCGCTATGAGTCCGAGGACTTCTGGAGGATTCCCGGCGGCATGCCCGCGGTTTACGCGGTCGCGGCGATCGGCATCATCGCGACGTGCGCAGGCGTGTACTACTCGTTCGCTTCGCCCTGGATCGATGTTCCGGCGGCAACCTGGATGACCTGGGTCGGCAGCATCGCGGTCGGCATGTTCGTGCTCGGCGCCATCGTTTACTTCTTCGGCAGGCGATCGGCGGCCAAGGTCACTCAGGAAGACGCACTGGCACATCTGGCGGTTCTCGAGTTGAAGGACGATGCCAAATGACGGTGGAAAGCACCGTGCCCAGCACGGAGGCGATTGACAACACGGCGCGGTATCCACTGGATCCGTTGACCGGCGCGGAGATCGAGACCGCCGCGACAGTGATCACCGACTCCGAATACGCCACGCCAACACTGAAATTCGTGATGATCCAGTTGGCCGAGCCGGACAAGACGCCGGGGCTGACCTTCGGCGGCGTGGTTGACGTGCCCCGACGCGCGTTCGTATCCATGTACGACGGCGCGGCCAAGTTGGTTTACGAGGCGATCGTCGACATCGGGGCGCGCGTCATCGACTCGTGGACGGCGGTGCCAGGGCGGTTTCCGTCCTACCTCGTCGAGCACATGACCGGCGTGGAAGCGGTGGTGCGGGCTGACCCGCGCTGGCAGGACGCCATGCGCAAGCGCGGCGTCAGCGATTTCGACCTGGCCATGATCGACCCTTGGCCCGCAGGCTATTACGGCAGCCAGGATCACTACGACAACTCGCCGCTGATCTGTCGCCCGCTGACGTTCATGCGCGCCGCACCCTCCGAGCACGGGTACGCGCGACCCGTCGAGGGCCTGATCGTCACCTTCGACCTCGACGCCATGAAAGTCATCGACATCGAGGACCACGGTGCCGTGCCGCTGCCGCCGACCGCGGGTAACTACGCCGAGCAGTTCATGTTCGACGAGAACAACCGGCCTGCGTTCAGCCAGTTCCGCGACGACGTCAAGCCGATCGAAATCACCCAGCCCGACGGCCCGAGCTTCACCGTCGACGGGTGGAAGGTGCAGTGGCAGAAATGGTCGATGCGGGTGGGCTTCAACCCACGCGAAGGCATCTCCCTTCACGAGATCACCTACACCGACCGCGGCGAGACTCGGCCGATCATCTATCGAGCCTCGCTGTCGGAAATGGTTGTGCCATACGGCGATACCGAGCCAACGCACTGGAACAAGAACGTCTTCGATATGGGTGAAGTCGGGATGGGCTTTTCCGCCAACCCGCTTACCCTGGGCTGCGACTGTCTGGGTGAAATCTACTACTTCGACGGCACGGTCAATGACTCTGCAGGCAACGCCGTCACCATCCCCAACGCGATCTGCATGCACGAGGAAGACTACGGAATCTCCTGGAAGCACACCGATTTCCGTACCGGCGAGGTGGAAGTCCGACGCGCCCGCCGGCTGGTGATCTCGATGATCTGCACCGTCGGCAACTATGAGTACGGATTCTTCTGGTACTTCTACAACGACGCGTCGATCGAGGTCGAGGTCAAGCTATCCGGGGTGCTCACCACCGGGGCCGTCAAGGACGGTGAGGAACCGCGATGGGGAAAGCTGGTCGCGCCCAACATCTATGGCCCGAATCACCAGCACTTCTTCAACTTCCGGCTCGACATGAGCGTCGACGGGGCGGGCAACAGCGTCTACGAAGTCGACTCGATCCCCGAACCGGACCCGGAGCTGAACCCGCATCACAACGCGTGGATCACCCGCGACACCTTGGTGGCTTCCGAGGCCGACGGGGCGCGTGACTGGGACTGGTCGAAGGGCCGGTATTGGAAGATCACCAACCCGTCGAAGAAGAACGAGCTCGGCGGCCCGGTGGCGTACAAGCTGACGCCGAGGGAGGTCGTACCGGTGATGGTGCAGGAAGGCTCCTACATCTACGACCGGGCGCGGTTCGTGCAGCACAACTTGTGGGTGACGAAGTATGACCCCGCCGAGAAGTTCGCGGCGGGCGACTACATGTACCAGTCGTCCGATATGCAGGGCCTGCCGGAGTACATCGCGGACGACGCGCCGCTGGAGGACACCGACGTGGTGCTCTGGTACACCGTCGGCGCGCATCACGTGGTGCGGCCGGAGGACTGGCCGGTGATGCCGTGCGCCTACACCGGATTCCATCTCAAGCCGGTGGGCTTCTTCGACGGCAATCCGGCCCTGGACATCCCGCCCTCACCGCCCGCGGCCTGCAACCACCACTAAGTCCTCAACGCACAGGGGTCAGTGGCGGATTGCCGGCGAGAACGGCCGCCGCGTTGTCGATGGCGAGGATGCCCATCGCGTCGCGGGTCGCCTCGCCGGCACTGGCGATATGCGGCGTCAGAACGAGATTCGGCGCGTCGAGCAGCGCCGGGTTGACGTTGGGTTCGTCTTCGAAGACGTCGAGCGCCGCCCCGCGGATCTCGCCGGCGTGCAGCGCGGCGATCAAGGCGGCTTCGTCGACGATCCCGCCGCGCGCCGTATTAATCAGGTACGCAGTCGATTTCATCGCTGTCAACGCCTCGGCATCGATCAGATGATGCGTTTCCGGTGTCAGCGGGGTAAGGACGGTGACGACGTCGCTGTCGGCCAGCAGCGTTGCGGTGTCGACGAATGTGACGTCGTCCTCAGTGGTGCCAGGCTCGCGACTTCGGCTCATCGCCACCACCGCCATGTCAAAGGCTTGGGCGCGCCGCGCCACAGCGCGGCCGATGCGGCCGTACCCCAAGATGCCGAGGGTTGCCCCGGCGCTGACGTCGAGGCCGACAAGCATCCGGGGTCCCCAGATCCACGGTTCGCGAGACCGGATCAACCGGTCGCCCTCGGTGATTCGACGGCTCGCGGCGAGGATCAATGCGAAGGTGTGATCGGCTGTCGCACGATCAAGAACACCAGGCGTGTTGGTGACGATCACACCCGCGGCCTCGGCGGCGTCCACGTCGATGTTGTCGTAGCCCACCGCCACATTGGCGACAACCTTCAGTTGCGACCCTGCAGCGGCGAGCAGGTCGGCGTCGACGCGTTCGGTCAACGTGACGACCGCGGCCGCCGCGCCGGCAATCCCGCTCTCGAGTTCGGCTCGGCTTGGCGGAGCTTCGCCACCCACCCTCAGCGGCGTATCCAATGAGCGAAGGTGCGCCATTGCGCGGTCGGTAAGCAGTCGCGAGACGTAGATGGGACCGGTCATGTGAGCATTCTGACGGCAACGGGGATCTAGAACGGGTCGGAGCCGAGCGCGGCCAGGATGCGCTTGAAGTCGTACCGCTCCTTGTCGGTGAGATTGGCCATCAGCCGGCGCTCGGCGGCCTGCACACCGGCGTCGGTGCGCTTCAGCAGTTCCTCGCCGTCGCGGGTCAGCTGAGCGGGCAGCGACCGGCCCGACGACACGCTGGTCGGCCGAGTGACGAGTCCGCGATCCTCAAGCCCGCGCAGGACCATGTTCATCGCCTGCGGGGAGACGTTCAGGGCGCGGGCCAGGTCGGCGTTCGACTGCCCCGGGAATTTCGACAGCACCCGCATGCAGAGGTATTCGGGGAACGCCACTTCCAGCGGGTCCAGCACCGTCGCCGTCACATCGGACTTCAGCGCGAACATCGCCCGGCTCAGCAGGTAGCCCAGCGGTTGGTCCTCAAACGGCTCGTCCATATCAAGCATATTGACACATATCAACCAGATTGATATACCGGAGGCATGACTCAACCGATGGATCAGATGTTTGAAAGCGCTTACAAGGGCGAGGCCGAGGAGCTGGGATCCGGTATGAAGCCGCCGTGGAGCATCGGCGAACCACAGCCGGAGCTCGCGGCGCTGATCGAGCAGGGCAAGTTCCACGGCGACGTGCTCGACGCGGGCTGCGGTGAAGCCGCCATCTCCCTGCATCTGGCCGAACGCGGATTCACCACAGTCGGGCTGGATCAGTCACCCACCGCGATCGACTTGGCCAGGGCGGAGGCGGCCAAGCGGGGACTGACCACCGCGGCCTTCGACGTCGCCGACATCAGCAATTTCGACGGCTACGACGGCCGCTTTGGGACCATCGTCGACTCAACTCTTTTCCATTCCATGCCTGTCGAATTGCGCGAGGGCTATCAGCAGTCGATCGTGCGCGCGGCGGCCCCCGGCGCGTCGTACTTCGTGTTGGTGTTCGACAAGGCAGGCATGCCCGACAGCCCTGCCAATCCGGTGACTAAAGACGAGCTGCGCGACATCGTGTCGAAGTACTGGACCATCGACGAGATCCGCCCGGCCCGGATCCACGGCGTGTTCCCGGACGGCTTCGAGCAGTTCTTCCCGGTGACCGACGTTCGGGAGGAGCCGAAGGGCCGCCGGTCGGTGCCGGCCTTCCTGCTGACCGCGCACCTGCCCGGCTAACTCGCCACGCGGGCACCCCATAGCGGCGATCGGGCCGCTATGGGGCAGGATTAGGGGCGATCTCTTGAGAGGACCCCGAAGGAGTCGGATGGCGGAACCGACCACCACCAACGGCAACGAACCACCGATCCGGCCGATGTACTCCCGCGTGCTGCTCAAGCTCGGCGGCGAGATGTTCGGCGGCGGCGAAGTGGGGTTGGACCCCGATGTCGTGCACCAGGTGGCCCGGCAGATCGCCGAGGTGGTCCGAAGCGGAGTGCAGGTCGCCGTCGTCATCGGCGGCGGCAACTTCTTCCGCGGCGCTCAACTGCAGCAGCGCGGCATGGAACGCACCCGCAGCGACTATATGGGCATGCTCGGCACCGTGATGAATAGCCTTGCGCTGCAAGACTTCCTGGAAAAGGAAGGCATCGCGACGCGCGTGCAAACCGCGATCACGATGGGACAGGTCGCCGAGCCCTATATCCCACTGCGCGCCGTGCGTCACCTGGAAAAGGGCCGTGTCGTGATCTTCGGGGCCGGCATGGGTCTGCCGTACTTCTCCACTGACACCACCGCCGCGCAGCGCGCGCTGGAGATCGGTGCCGAGGTGGTGCTGATGGCCAAGGCGGTCGACGGCGTCTTCACGGCCGACCCGCGGATAGAGCCCGACGCCGAGCTGCTCACCGCGATCAGCCACCGCGAGGTCATCGACCGGGGCCTGAAGGTCGCCGACGCCACCGCGTTCAGCCTGTGCATGGACAACGGCATGCCGATCCTGGTGTTCAACCTGCTCGTCGACGGCAATATCGCGCGGGCGGTCGCAGGTGAGAAGATCGGAACACTGGTCACCACCTGACGGGAGTACACAGTGATCGACGAAACCCTCTTCGACGCCGAGGAGAAGATGGAAAAGGCGGTGTCGGTGGCGCGCGACGATCTGTCGTCGATCCGCACCGGCCGGGCCAACCCCGGCATGTTCTCCCGCATCAACGTTGACTACTACGGCTCGCCCACCCCGATCACCCAGCTGTCGAGCATCAACGTCCCGGAGGCCCGGCTCGTCGTCATCAAGCCGTACGAGCAGTCGCAGCTGAAGCCGATCGAGGACTCGATCCGCAACTCCGACCTCGGCGTGAACCCGTCCAACGACGGCAACGTCATCCGCATCGCCATCCCGCAGCTGACCGAGGAGCGGCGCCGTGAACTGGTCAAGCAGGCCAAGTCCAAGGGCGAAGACGCGCGGGTCTCGGTGCGCAACATTCGTCGCAAGGCGATGGAAGAGCTGCACCGCATCAAGAAGGACGGGGAGGCCGGCGAAGACGAGGTATCCCGTGCCGAAAAGGACCTCGACAAGACCACCCACACTTACACGGCCCAGATCGACGAGCTGGTCAAGCACAAAGAAGGGGAGCTGCTGGAGGTCTAGTGACCGAACAGCGAGCGACTCCCGTGGCAGACACTGAAGCCGGCCCGACCGAGCCGCCGAAAAAAGCGTCCCGCGCGGGCCGCGATCTGCCGGCCGCGATCGCTGTCGGCGTGCTCTTGGGCGCGATGGCCATCGGCGTCCTGCTCTTCGCGCCGATCGGATGGCTGCCCGTGCTCGCGGTGGCGATGCCGATTGCCACGCACGAAGTCGTCCGCCGGCTGCGGGAGGCCGGCTACGCCCTGCCCCTGATTCCCCTGCTGATCGGCGGCCAGGCGATGATCTGGCTGACGTGGCCCTATGGCCCGGCCGGACTCTTGGGGGCGTACGGCGGAACGATCGTGGTGTGCATGGTGTGGCGCCTCGTCGGGCACGGTCTCAGCGAGCAGCCGGTGAACTATCTGCGCGATATTTCGGCCACGGTGCTGCTCGCGACGTGGGTGCCGCTGTTCGCCAGCTTCAGTGCGCTGCTGATCTTCCAAGACCGCGGTGGCATCCGAACGTTCACCGTGATCGCGACCGTCGTTTTCGCCGACATCGGCGGCTATGTCGCCGGGGTGTTGTTCGGTAAGCATCTGATGGTGCCGGCGATCAGCCCGAAGAAATCGTGGGAGGGGCTGGGCGGCTCGCTGCTGTTCGGCATTACGGCCGCCGTCTTGTCGGTGGCGTTCTTGATGGACAAACCCGCCTGGGTCGGCGTACCGCTGGGGCTGATGCTGGTGATCACCGGCGTCCTCGGCGACCTGGTCGAGTCTCAGGTGAAGCGCGACCTTGGCATCAAGGACATGGGCACGTTGCTACCGGGGCACGGCGGAATCCTGGACCGGATCGACGCGATGCTGCCCTCTGCCGTCGCCGGCTGGATCGTGCTGACGCTGCTGGCGTGACACCCGGGCATTGAGGCAACACGCCGCCGCGCCGGCGACGAGGCCGATAGCGATCCCGATGTCGGGTCGCTGGCCCAGCATCAGCCACGACAGCAGGCCCGCGACCGCCGGGATGACCGCGAACAGCATCGCCACCGCGCCGGCACCGTACTCGTTGACCCCGCGGACGTAGAGCGTCATCGACAGCACCGCGTTCAGTAGCACCACCGCGGCCACCGCTCCGGCCGCCTTCCACGGGTCGGTCACGGTGAACGGCATGATCGCGGCCAGCGCGACGACCGGCGCGATGCAGACCGCGTTCTGCAGTGCCGCCGTCGCCCGGAAGTCCACCTTGGAGCAGAACCTCTGCTGGTAGACACCGCCCGCTGCGACGCTGAACAACGAGACGAGCAGTAGCAAGACCGCGGGGTCGACGCCGCCGACCATCATCAGCCGGCCTGCGCACGCGGCCAGCACCGCGAGGACGCCGAGCACCAGTGCGCCGACCCGCATCCACGTCAAACCCTCACCGAGGAACATGGCGGCCAGCAGCGCCGTGACCACGGGATTCATCGAGATGACGACTGCGCCCAACACCGCGGGGGCACCGTGCATCAGCGCCACATATAGGCAGGTGAACAACAGGCCCTGAGCGAGAAGCCCGCTGATCAGCACATGCACGAGCGTGCGACCTGTGGGCCACGTCACCCGGGCGAACAGTGCCCAGCCGGACAGAATCGCTGCGGCCAAAGTGAACCGAAACACCAGGACCGCCATTGGCGACATCACCGAAACCGCAAGTGCCCCAATGGGATAGCCGAGCGCGTAGAAGAACGTCAACGCCGACGCGGCGCCGAGGGGCATCGTCCGCGTGGCCATACGCTCCATAGTTGCGACCAACGCCCGCCGTCGCCAATCAATTTCCGCCACGCACGGGTGAGATACTGACAGTTGCTCATGGTCACATCCCTGCCCCTGGTGTTTGATGCGCCGCGACGCGCCATGCCGCCGCGCCACCTCGCCGACCTCGACGAGGATGCGCGTGCCGCCGCCGTCGCGGAGCTCGGGCTGCCTGCATTTCGCGGCAAGCAGCTGGCCAACCAGTACTACGGCCGGCTGATCGCCGATCCGCAGCAGATGACCGATCTGCCGTCCGCGGTCCGTGAACAGATCGCCGATGCGTTGTTCCCGCGTCTGCTCGACGCGGTACGCGAGATCGAGTGCGATGCGGGCGAGACGCGAAAGATGCTGTGGCGGGCGGTCGACGGCACGACGTTCGAGTCGGTGCTGATGCGCTATCCGCAGCGCAATACGGCGTGCATCTCGTCGCAGGCGGGCTGTGGGATGGCGTGTCCGTTCTGCGCGACGGGGCAGGGCGGGCTGACCCGCAACCTGTCGACGGCGGAGATCCTCGAGCAGGTGCGAGCGGCCGCGGTCGAACTGCGGGACCGCGACCACGGCCGCTTGTCGAACATCGTGTTCATGGGCATGGGCGAACCGCTGGCCAATTACAACCGCGTGCTGGCCGCGGTGCGGCGCATCACCGCGGCGCCGCCGCACGGGTTCGGCATTTCGGCGCGGTCGGTGACCGTGTCGACGGTGGGGCTTGCTCCGGCGATTCGCAAGCTCGCGGACGAACGGCTCGGTGTCACACTGGCGCTGTCGCTGCATGCGCCCGACGATGAACTGCGCGACACGCTGGTCCCGGTCAACAATCGGTGGAAGGTGTCCGAAGCCCTTGACGCGGCACGGTATTACGCCGACGTTACCGGGCGACGCGTATCTATCGAATATGCGTTGATCCGCGACATCAACGACCAGCCTTGGCGCGCAGACCTTTTGGGCAAACGTCTGCACGGTGCACTGGGGCCGCTGGTACATGTCAACGTCATCCCGCTGAACCCCACGCCGGGCAGCGAATGGGACGCCAGCCCGAAGGCAGCTGAGCGAGAGTTCGTGCGGCGGGTGAGGGAGCGGGGAGTGTCATGCACGGTGCGCGACACCCGGGGCCGCGAAATTGCGGCGGCCTGTGGGCAATTGGCGGCCGAGGGCTGACGCAGGCGCTGGGGACATAGTGGAAAGTGCCCGCGTAGCGAGCGACATCGGAACCTATAGCCGGACACCGTGGAACCACAGGGGCTTCGCCGCGGCCCGCAAGGCCATCACCCGAATATAAATCCGGTACTCCGTGCCGCGCGGTACAAACCCGGGGCCGTAAAGTCCACGCCCAAGCCGACGAACCCTGCCGCGCCGCCGCTCCCAGCGCAGCGCATCCGACACTTGTTTCGATGCCCGTCCGGCGGATCTCGAAGCCCTGCCACTCAAGAGCCTTGATGAGTTCGTCGACTGTCGTATGGCCGTGTTGCAACAGGTACATCATGAGCGCATAGCGGAGCTCGATTCCCTGCAGTAGATGCCTGGTTTCCATCGTTGAACCGTGGCAGGCACGTCCGACAACTCCGTAGTTGTCGCTCGCTACGCGGGCAAATTCACATATGCGGTTCCGGAGCCCCGGCCGGCGAGTTGACGAACCACACGTTCTCCTCACGGAGATGACGGCTGCGCCATCCGCTGGGTGTGCGCACCAGTTCGTGGTGGTAGTAGCCGCCGCAGTAACTCGGCTCAGTCATCCCCGGCAATTGCATCGGGTTGTAGAACATCGCCCGCACCTTCGCCGTGTCGCCGTCGATGTCGCTCTCGATGTTGGTGATGTAGTGCATGCTCCACGGGATCACCCCGAAATTCGCCTCGAACCACTCGACGACCTCATCGCGGCCGCCGGTGGCAGCACCCGCCGACGAATAGTCGATATAGGCGTCGTCGGTGAACACCGACCGGTACAGCTCCCAATCCTTGGTGTCGACCGCGCGGGCGTAGCGGTACAGCAGGGCGGCGATCGCGGCCTCGTCCATCAGTCCGGCATGCCGATCGTCTTGGCCTCGAGGTACGCCTTGTAGCCTTCCTCGCCGTTGCGGTAGCCCAGCCCGCTCTGCTTGGTGCCCCCGAACGGGCTGCCGATGCCGAAGTGGCTCTTCCCGTTGATCGTGAC
>Ga0075428_100002312_pt1 | contig 20643 bp, 17 predicted proteins | sample RhiMetdeltSRZDD2_FD_75291 | JGI IMG/M metagenome (GOLD analysis project Ga0075428, IMG submission 75291) | Populus rhizosphere microbial communities from Tennessee, USA - Rhizosphere MetaG P. deltoides SRZDD2 | ecosystem: Host-associated > Plants > Roots > Rhizosphere > Soil | place: USA... | reverse complement strand
GGCGGCCGCCGGGCCGTGGTGACCAACGTGGTCGTGAATCTCGACAGCCCGGCGAGCCCCACCGGGCCCGACGATCCCTACAACCTCAAGTGCCCGAAGGACGTCGCCCGCGAGCGGCTGCATCACCTGCTGGCGCTCGGCTACGACGACATCATCCTCGTCCCGCCGCGCCACGACGCCGCGTATCTGCAGGAGCTACGGGAGTTGACGCAGAGCGCTCGGTAGGAATAAGTTAGGACCCAAGAGGAGACGCGCCATGCCGAAGATCAAGCACATCGCACTCTCGACCCAGGATGTGGACGCGACCGCGAAGTTCTACATCGACGTGTTCGGGATGAAGGAGATCGCCAAGGTCGACAGCCCCGGCGCCTCCGGCTACTACCTGAGCGACGGCGACCTCAACCTGGCCATCCTCAAGTTCAAGAGCGATGCGGTGGCCGGCGTGGAGCGCGGCAAGGCGTGGAGCGGCATCCATCACATCGGCTTCGAGGTCGAGAGCCTCGAGGACATCACCGCGAAGCTGGCCGCCGCGGGCTCCAAGCCCCGCGACGACGTGAATCAGGCCCTCGGCGTCGGACACGGCCGCCGGGAAGGCGGCAACGTCGAGGTGAAGTACACCGGCCCCGACGGGATCATGGTCGACGTCTCGGAGACCGGCTGGGTCGGTACGACCGGCAACATGTAGCCCCTTAGTCAGCGGGTGCCCGCGGCCGGCCGCGTCCGGTACCACGGATGCGGCTGGCCCGGCACCTTCATCCGCAGCGTGTAGATCGACGTCTTCGCCGTGAAGAACAGCGTCCGCAGATCAGGCCCCCCGAACGCGAGATTGGCCGGGACCTCCGGCGTCCGGATGATCCCGAGCTTGGCTCCATCCGGCGCGAACACCCAGGTGCCGCCGGGCCCCGTGCAGTAGATCCGGCCCTCCACGTCCACCTTCATGCCGTCGGGCACGCCGTCGGTGTCGTCGGAGGACATGTCGGCGAAGATCCGCCGCCGCACCACGTCGCCGCTCGCGTTCAGCTCGAATGCGTGGATGTACTGGGTCCAGCGCGTGTTGGCCACGTAGAGCGTGCGCTCGTCCGGGGAGAACGCCAACCCGTTGGGGTACTCGCAGTCGGCCACCATCGAGGTCGAGCCGTCGGGCTTGATCCGGTAGACGCCGGCGTTCGGTAGCTCGCGCTCGGCGAACGGCACGCGCAGGCCGGGATCGGTGAAGTAGAAGCTGCCGTCGGAGCGGCACACGACGTCGTTGGGGCGGTTGAGGCGCTTGCCCTCCCAGCGATCCATCAGGACCTCGCTCTGGGTGTGGCTCGACCAGCGCGTGACGCGGCGATTGCCGCCCTCGCAGATGACCAGGCGCCCCTGCAGATCGAACGTCGTTCCATTGCCCTCGCCGGTCTGATCGCGGACGAGCTCCGGGGCCTTGCCGGGAAACACGCGATGCAGCCGGCTCTGGCGGATGTCCACGAAGTAATAGAAGCCCTCGGGATGCCAGAGCGGACCTTCCGTGAACACGAACCCCGTGGCGAGGCGCTCGGGCTGGGGCGAGTCGAGAAGTGCGCTCAGCGCGTCAGCCATGGAACTCTCCTGGCGGAACGAGGTGGCTCAGCATAACAGGCGGGGCTACTATCCGGGCATCGACGGGCGTGAGAGGAGCCAGGTATGGCTGGACGACTGGCGGGCAAGGTCGCGCTGATCACGGGCGGCGGCAGCGGCATCGGTCGGGCGTGCGCGGTGCGCTTCGCGGAGGAAGGGGCCAACGTCTGCGTCGCCGATCGCGACGGCGACACCGCCGCCGAGACCGCGCGCCAGGTGGAAGGCAAAGGACGCAAGGCCTTCAGTCTCGCCGTCGACACGACCGATGAGGCCGCGAACGACGGGATGGTGGCTCGCTGCGTCGAGACGCTCGGCAGCGTGGACGTGCTGGTCGCCGCGGCCGGCGTCTCGAGCGCCCGGCGGCAGGGAACCGGCTCGGATCAGCCGTACACGGTCCTCGAGATCCCGACCGAGGCGTTCCGGGCGGTGATCGACGTCAACCTCTACGGCGTCCTCTTTTCCAACCGTGCGGTCGCCCGCTGGATGGTCGCCAATCGTCGCGGCGGCAGCATCGTCAATCTCGGCTCGATCATGTCGAAGATGCCCTCGCCGGGCGGCGCGTACAGCGTGAGCAAGGCCGGCGTGTGGATGCTGACCAAGAGCCTGGCCCAGGAGCTCGCGACCCAGGGCATCCGCGTGAATGCCATCGGGCCGGGGTTCATCGAGACGCCGATGACCGCCGCGCTGCGCGGTGATGCTGCCCGCACCAGCTGGGCGATGAACATGACGCCGATGGGGCGCTTCGGCACGCCCGAGGAGATCGCGAGCACCGCGCTGTTCCTGGCCTCGGACGACGCCGCGTTCTTCACGGGGGAGATCCTGCACCCCTCGGGCGGCGTGTTCGTCGGCTGATCGCTGGATCCTATCGAGAGGGAGGCATCGACCCGTGAAGATCACCGCTGTCACACCGTTCGTCGTCGATCCGGGCTACGGGAAGAACTGGCTGTTCGTGAAGGTCGAGACCTCCGACGGCCTGCACGGCTGGGGCGAGTGCTACACGCAGGCCGATCGGGATCAGTCGATCGTGGCGCACGTCAAGCAGCTCGGCCGCTACCTGGCCGGCCGCGACGCGAGCCACATCCGTCACTTCACGCACTGGGCCTACCACGACTTCGCGGCCAAGCGCGGCGCCATGGATTTCTGGAGCGCGGTCAGCGGCCTGGAGCAGGCGCTGTGGGATCTGGCCGGCAAGCGGCTCGGCGTCCCGGTGGTCACGTTGCTGGGCGGGCCGTGCCGCGAACGGATCCGCGTCTACGCCAACGGCTGGTACTCCGGCGCCAAGACACCGGCGGCCTACGCGGCCAAGGCCAAGGAGACGGTGGCGCGCGGCTTCACCGCACTCAAGTTCGATCCGTTCCCTGGGCCGTGGCGCACGCACATCTCGCGCGAGGCCGAAGAGCAGGTGGTGGAGACGGTGCGGGCAGTGCGCGAGGCGGTCGGCCCCAAGGTGGATCTGCTCATCGAGGTGCACCGGCGGCTGGCGCCGATGCACGCGGTGCGGGTGGCGCGCATGCTCGAGCCGTTCGACCCGTTCTGGTACGAGGAGCCCGTGTCGGCGCGCGACATCGGCGCGCTGGCCGAGTGCCGGCGCGAGATCCGGCCGCCGATCGTCACCGGCGAGGAGCTCTACACGCGCTTCGAGTTCCGCGAGGTCTTCGAGCGCCGCGCGGCCGACATCATCAACCCGGATGTGTGCAACGTGGGCGGCATCGAGGAGCTGCGCCAGATCGCCGCCATGGCCGAGGCGTACCACGTGGTCGTCTCGCCCCACAACTACAACAGCACCACCGTGGGGCTCGCCGCCACGCTGCACGTGTCGGCGGCCATCCCGAACTTCCTGATCACGGAGTACTTCGTGAACTTCGAGCCCCGCGGCGCGGAGATTGCGGTGAACCCGTTCCGCGTGGAGCAGGGCTATGTGACGGTGCCCACCGCGCCCGGGCTCGGTGTCGAGCTCCGCGAGGACGTGCTGGCGCGGTACGCCTACCGCGAGTTCCCCGCGCGCAATATTCCGACCCCGCGGGAAGAGGGGCCGTAGACAGCGTCGGATGGCCGGCGTGGCTCAATGGCCGCGCCGGCCATCTGAGGCGCTCAGTTGCCGCTGGTGCGGCGCCAGTCCCGGATCTGCGCGGTGTGCTCGCGGTAGTGACCCGTGCCCGCACCATCCAGCAGATCGCGTCCAGCACCGCCGTTGTCGAAGAGCGGCTCGGGCAGCGCGCTGGCGGCGGCCACGAAGGCGCGATGCGAGGCGTCGAGCTCGGACACGATGTCGCCCACCTTCACGCCGGACTGCTGCTCGACGAAGCGCGCGTTCCAGGTGTCGAAGTCGTCGTAGGTGCCCGTCGGGTAAGGCGGCTCGCCCTTTGCGACGTGGCCGAGGGCAGGGATCATCGCCCGGTGCCAGCCCGAGATGTGGATGAGAATCTCGCGGACGCCCCAGGTGCCGAGCCATACCTGGCGCATCGGCGCTTCGCCGAGGCCATCGAAGGCCTGACGCAGCTCGGCAAACGCCTCGTCCGCCTCTCGCAACAGCGTGGTCTTGTCGCTCATGGGATCCTCCCGGCGGTGATGGTTGCTTCGTAGGGTTGAGACCCCGGTCGGGCGCAGTTGTGAAAGGGCAGTTGGTTGGTCCAGAATACGCTCCGCCGTCCATTCAACGAGGAGACCAACCATGCGCGTCCGCTCCGTCGCCACCGTCTTGACGCTTGCGCTCGGTGTGGCGGGCTGTGCGAGCACCGCCCAGCGCCCGGCCGATATCACCCAGCTGAGCGTGGTGGATGCCGCCCAGCTCATCCGCGACAAGAAGGTCACCAGCGTGGAGCTGACGCAGGCCTACCTCACACGCGCGGAGGCCAACCGCGACCTCAACGCCTTCATCACGCTGGATCGGGCGGGGGCGCTGGCCGCGGCCCAGCGGGCCGACGCCGATCTGGCGGCCGGGCGGAACAAGGGGCCCCTGCACGGCGTGCCGCTCGTCGTGAAGGACAACGTGCACGTGGCCGGCCTGCCCAACACCGCCGGCACGCCCGGTCTGAAGGAGTTCGTCCCGCGCGAGACCGCGCCCACCGCCCAGCGACTGGTGGAGGCCGGCGCGGTGATCCTGGGCAAGACGAACATGCACGAGCTGGCCTTCGGCATCTCCGGCTACAACGAGGGCTTCTTCACTGCGCAGCCGATCGGCACGCGCAATCCCTACGACCGCACACGCATCGCCGGCGGCAGCTCCAGCGGGACCGGCGCGGCGATCGGCGCGCGGCTGGCACCGGGCGGACTGGGCAGCGACACCGGCGGCTCGGTCCGCATCCCCGCGGCGCTCACCGGCGGCGTCGGGCTGCGCCCGACCATCGGACGCTACAGCCAGGAGGGCGTCACGCCGATCTCGCACTCACGCGACACTGTGGGGCCGATGGCCCAGACCGTCGCCGACGTGGCTCTGCTGCACTCCGTCATCGTCGGCCGCGGCGTGCCGACGCCCGCGTCGGTCAGCGGTGTGAAGCTTGGCGTGTATCGCGCCTACTTCTACAAGGATCTCGACCCCGATACCCGGGCGGTCACCACCCTGGCGCTCGACAAGCTCAAGGCGGCCGGTGCGACGATCGTCGAGGTCGATATGCCCGATCTGCAGAAGCTCAACGACGCGGCGAGCTTTCCGGTGGCGCTCTACGAAGCCTACGACGACCTGCGCGCCTATCTGGCGAAGTACGGGACCGGCAAGACCGTGCAGCAGATTGCCGCGATGATCGCCAGCAAGGACGTGAAGGGAACGTACGACGGCCTCGTCATTCCGCGCAAGCTTCCCGGGCCCAATGGCCTGGTGGACGCCGAGCCGCTCTACAAGAACGCGATCGCGCAGGCGCGCCCGGCGCTGCTCAAGCACTTCCTCGACACGTTCACCAAGATCGACGTGCTGGTCTCGCCGACCACACCGGCCGTTGCCGTCAAGCAGGGCCCGGACGCGAGCAGCCTGCAGACGTTCCTGCTGTTCATCCGCAACACCGACCCGGGGAGCAACGCGGGCATCCCGGGACTGACGATTCCGGCCGGCCTCGGGCCGACCACCGGCATGCCCGTCGGGCTCTCGCTCGATGGACCGAGCGGCGGCGACGAACGATTGCTCGCGCTCGGGCTGACGATCGAGAAGATCCTCGGGCGCACGCCGCCGCCGGTCCGCTAGGGCGCCCCCTTCCGCGCCCATCCGCGATGACAGCGAATGGGGCGGGCGTTGCGATGCTGCTCGCCGCGCTGGCGGCGGCTGCGCCCGCACTGGCCCACGGCTTTGGCGATCGCTATATCCTGCCCGTTCCCCTCTCGCTCTGGATCGCCGGTGCGGCCGTGGTGGTCGGGCTCTCCTTCGTGATCATCGAGGCCCGGGGGCAGGGTGGGACCGCCGCGGGGCGCTATCCTCGGGTCAACCTGTTGCGCTGGCCGACTGGTCGGTTGCTCGTCGATCGGCGATTGTGGCTCGCCGGTCGCGCCTGCTCGGTCGCCCTGCTCGTGCTGATCGTCGCGGCGGGCGTCGGCGGCAGTCAGAACCCCACCCGGAACCTGGCGCCGACCGCGATCTGGGGCGCCTGGTGGGTGGGATTCGCCTACCTCTCAGCGGTTGCCGGTGACGTGTGGCAGATCGTGAACCCCTGGAGCACGCTCTTCGCACTCGTCGAGCGTTGGCTCGGCCCGCGCGGTGCGCCGCCTATCGCCTATCCTCGCGCCCTCGGGGCCTGGCCCGCGGTCGTCCTCTTCGGTGCCTTGGCGTGGTTCGAGCTCGTCTTCGAGGTGCGCGCGGTTCCCGCCCAGCTTGCCCTGCTGACGCTCGGGTACTCCGTGCTCACGTGGACCGGTATGGCGATCTTCGGGCGCCTGGCGTGGGCGCGACACGGCGATCCGTTCGCGGTCGCCTTCGGGCTGCTCGCGCGGATCGCACCGGCCGAGCTGCGCGTGACCGACAGCCGTCAGTGCCGCCGATGCGAGGCGGCGTGCGGAGGCGACGCAGATGGGTGCGTGAACTGCGTCGAGTGCTTCGAGAAGGCTCCGGCGGCCGAGCGCGAGCTGAACCTCCGCCCGCTGGCGGCCGGCCTGTCGAGCGCCCAGAGCGTCTCGTCGTCGCTGGCGGTCTTCGTGCTGCTCGTCCTCGCGACCGTGACGTTCGACAGCTTCACGGCCACCCCGCCCTGGTCCACCATCGAGAGCGCGCTCTACCCCTTGATGCCGGGGAGCCCCGACGTCAAGCTCACCGCGGTCGCGACCGCAGGGCTACTCGGGTTCATCGTGCTCTTGGTCGCGGCGTCCTGCGCCGTGGATCGCCGGTTCGTGCTCTCGCTCGTTCCGATTGCGCTGGCCTATCACCTCGCGCATCGCTTCAGCCATCTCGTGATCTACGGCCAGCTCGCGATCCCCCTCATCTCCGATCCGCTGGGCCTGGGCTGGGATCTCGTCGGCACGGCTGACATCCGTCCCGACAGCGGCCTGGTAGACGCCCGGGTGGCCTGGTACGCGGCCGTCGTGGCGATCGTCGCCGGCCACATCCTGGCCCTCCGCGTCGCGCACGTGATCGCGCGGCGGGAGCTTCCCGACGATCGGGCCGCGCTGCGGCGCCGGCTCGTGCTGCTGGGGCTCATGATCGGCTTCACCATCCTGAGCCTCTGGATCGTCGCGCAGCCCATCGTCGAATCGCCGGGGCCGGTTGACTCGACACTATCCGACTACCGGAACGCGGGGGCGATCTCCGCGATGAAGCGATCGAGGTCGCGGCGCAGCTCCGGCAGCGGACGGAACAGGCTCGGGATGAAGAGGACGCTGGCGCCGTTGGCCTTGAGCTGCTGCAGCTGCTCGCGGATCTGATCCGGGGTGCCGGCCAGGCAGGTGTCGCGGGCGTCGGCGGCGTGGCGGCCCATCCGGGTCTCGATGGTCTTGGCGAGTGCTTCGATCTCGGCCTTCTTGTCGGTGATGAGCAAGGCCATGTTGACCGAGCGCGTGATGGTCTTGGGATCGCGGCCGACGGCGGCGCAGTGCTCGTCGAGGATCTTGCCCTTGCGGGAGACCACCTGCGGGCCGCCCCACACGTTCCAGTGATCGGCGTGGCGGGCGACGATGCGCAGCGTGACACGCTCGCCGCCGCCGCCGATCATCAGCTCCGGATGCGGCGACTGCACGGGCTTGGGATCGAGCGGCGCGTCCGAGAGCTGGTAGTACTGGCCCTTGAAGTTGCTGCGGCGCTCGGTCCACAGCGAGCGCATCACCTGGCACGCCTCGTCCAGGCGCTCCAGCCGCTCCTTCATCGTGTAGAAGGGAATGCCGTAGCCCTCGTGCTCGTTCTGCTGCCAGCCGGCGCCCAGCCCCAGCAGCAGCCGGCCGCCGGAGATGATGTCGACCTGAGCCGCCATCTTCGCGACCACCGCCGGATGGCGATACGTGTTGCCGAGCACGATCGTGCCCACGCGCATGCGCGGCACCAGCGCGGCCAGCGCGCTCAGCGTGCTCCACGATTCGAGCATGGCGCCCTCGCGCTCCTTGGTGTTCGGGAAGAAGTGATCGGTGACGCAGGCGATGTCCCATCCGGTCTTCTCGAGGTGCGACCAGAGCTCCAGCACTCCCGCCCAGGTCTGCATGCCCATGCTCGTGAACAGGCCAAAACGCATCGTTCGCTCTCCTCTCAGCGGGGATCGGTACAGGCGAAGCTGGCGGCGTCGTCGATGCTGCCCGAGCCGCCGTAGCGCGCCACTTGTGGATAGGGGCAGAGGGGGCGGGTCCGCACGACCTTGCCGTCCTCGACCCGTGAGGACATGAGGCTCGTCGGCGCCACGCCGCGCTCGACCCAGTCGATCACCGCGGTCATCGCGTCGAACCGATCGGTGCCGACGCCGCCGCGGCAGTGGAACATGCCGGGCACGGTGAAGAAGCGAAAGAACGCCTTCGTGTCTGGGCCGTTGGCCGCCAGGGCCTTCTCATAGTAGTCCACGGCCATGTAGGGCGTCAGCGCGGTGTCGGCCCAGCCGAAATACATCAGCAGCTTGCCGCCGCGGCCTGCGGAAGAGGCTGAGATCGGGGTCGGTGGCGTTGAGCATCTTGCGGGCGTCGGCCAGCCGGGCCGGGTCCTTGTCGAAGTCGAACGTCTTCCAGTCCCAGTTCGGATCCGCCTTGCCGAACGCGATGTACTTCATGAACGACTCGGGAAAGGCCAGCTGCAACGGCTTCGCCCCGGCGGGCGCGACGAGCCATCGCTCCCAGCCGCTGCCCACCGGCGGCGATCCGAAGGGCTGGACGCCGACCTTCTCGGCACCGACCGGCTGGCCGGGAAAGTACGGCGCGCCGTTGCTCACGACGCCGCCGTACATCTTCTTCAGCGCGGCCGCCTGCGCCGCGGTCACGCACCCGGCGCTGCTCGCGTCGGCGGCGCAGACAGGCAGATCCTTGACGGGGTCGAAGGGACAGCGCCGGGGATCGTCGATGATGCCGTCCACCAGGCCATCGAGGCCGTCACACTTGGCGTAGACGGCATCGGCGACGATCTTCAGCGTCTCGAGCGTGACGGGCGCCGGCTCGAGCGCGCGCGCGTGCCAGAGGCCGAGGATCAGCGTGTCGACGAAGTTCAGCACGGGCGCGCCGGCCACGATGCCGTCGAAGTCACCCGGGAAGCGCTGCGCTTCCATGAGCGCCTGCCGACCGCCAGTGGAGCAGCCGTCCCAATACGAGTAGGCCACCGGCCGGTCGTAGTAGCGCGCGGCGATGGTCTTCGAGGTGACCGCCGTGAGGTGCACGGCGCGGAAGGCGTAGTCGACGACCTTCTGATAGCTCCGCTCGCCGAAGGTCGCCAGCGGCTCCTGGGCGGCGTCGTGCCCCGTGTTGGTGGTGGCCGACACGAAGCCGTGGCGCAGCGCGGTGGCGCGCAGCGCAGCGCGATTGGGCGCCTCCGGCGACTCCCCGGCAAAGCCGCCGTTGCCGTTCATGTAGAAGCGGCGATTCCAGGCGGCCGGTAGGTTGACCTGGAAGCGGATCTCCGGCGCCAGCACGCCGTTGACGCGGCAGTGCTCGGGGACGCCGTCCCCGCCCGGGAAGACCTCGGCCGAGACGATCGACATGTCGTGATCGGTCATCCCCAATAGATCGCGGCACGCCATCTGCGGCCTGACCGTCGCCCGCAAGTAGGCCGATGCCGAGCGCGCGGAGTCGCTGAAGCTGTAGCCGTTCTGCGCGGCGGCCGGGGAGGCGAGGCCCATGGCGGTGAGCGTGACCGCGATTACGATGAGGGCGCGCGAGGTCATCTCGGTGTCCTCCGGGCGGGGCAGGCGTCGAGCACGGTGAGACTCTGCGGCTGCGGGCTAGTCCTGTCAAGCCGCGAGCGGCCGGTGGTGATTTGACAAACCTGGCGCCACTCACTACTGTGCGGCCCACGATCGCGTCGATGACCCTCATTGCGGAGGGAGCACAATGATCTCTCGGGTTCGCCTCAACTGCCGTGGCCTGCTGGCCGGGCTCTTCGTACTGGCGCTCACGATCCCTGCCGGGGCCGCGCCCTCCGGCCCTCCCATCCGGATCGGCGGTACGCTCGCCCTCACGGGGCCGCTCGCGCCGACGGCGCTGCTGCACAAGATCGCCGGCGATGTCTACATCGACGAGCTGAACAAGGCCAACGGGCTGCTGGGCCGTCCGGTCGAGTGGGTGCTGCTCGATGACCAGTCCAAGCCCGACCTCACGCGCAGCCTCTACGAGAAGCTCCTCACCGTCGACAAGGTTGATCTCCTGATGGGGCCGTACGCGACGAGCGGCATCCTGGCCGCGATGAGCGTGGCCCAGCGCTACCAGAAGGTGTACATCCATCACTCGTTCGGCATGCCGCACCTGGCGAAGTACGAGATGCACTTCCCCACCGCGGCCTTCGGGCCCGAGCCGAACGTGACCTTGCCCACCACGGTCTTCAACTCGCTGGCCGCCACCGCCAATCCGCCCAAGACGGTGGCGATTCTCACCAGCAAGTTCCCCTCCGCGCAGTTCCAGTCGGCCGGCGCCAAGGAAGTGGCCGAGAAGCGCGGGCTGAAGGTCGTGCTCTATCTCGAGTACGAGTTCGGCACGCGTGACTGGGGCGCGCTGGCCGCCCGCGTGAAGGACGCCAAGCCGGATTTCCTCTGGGTCGGCGCGCTCGGTCTCGACGGCAACCAGCTGCTGGAGGCGATGAAGAAGCTCGACTATACTCCGCCGCGGCACTTCCACCTGTTCCCGGCGCCGGGGCCGATGGTCGTCGCCCCCGACGGCAATCTCGCGCTCTCCTCGACTGTCTTCGAGGAGCATCCGCCGTTCATGAACAATCCCGGCGCGGCCAAGCTGGTCCCGCTCTTCCGGGAGCGCGCCACCAAGGCCAACGTGCCGTACCCGCACGTGGATACCCAGGTGGCCGGCTCGTTCGCGGCCTGGCAGGTGCTCGAGGCCGCCGTGACGGCGACCAAGAGCATCGACGACAAGGCACTCGGCCAGTGGCTGCGCGCCAACCGCGTGCCGACCATCATCGGCACGCTGCGCTTCGACGGGCCCAACAACTACGGCGAGGATCTCTTCAAGGTGAAGCAGGTCCAGGACGGCAAGTGGGTCGTGGTGTGGCCCAAGGAATTTGCCGCGCCCGGCGCCCGGCTCCTGCCGCCCTGATCGGCGCCGTCGCCGGAGTGGTCGCGTGCCGAGCCTGACGCTCCTCGGGCAGGCGCTGGTGTCGGGCGTGCTGGCCGGCGGCATCTACGGGCTTCTCGCCCTGGGGCTGAGCCTCTCGTGGGGGCTCCTCCGCCTCGTGAACCTGGCGCACTTCGCCCTGGCGCTGCTCGGCGCCTATCTCACCTACCAGCTGGGGACCGCGCTGCACATGTCGCCCTGGCTGGCGGCGGCCGCCATCGTCCCCGGCTTCTTCCTCCTCGGGTGCGGACTGCACGCGGTTTTCGCCTACTTCCGCGTCACCGAGTTCACCTCGCTGCTCGTCACCTTCGGGCTCACGGTCATTCTCGAATCGCTGCTGCAGTGGTTCTGGACGGCTGACTACCGCCGCTACGAGACGCCCTACGCGACCGCGTCGCTCCGGGTGGGGCCGCTGTTCGTGCCCGTGCTCGAGATGCTCGCCTGTCTGACCGCCGCCGCGCTGGCGTTGGCCACCTGGGCCTGGCTGCGCTTCACCTACGTGGGCAAGGCGCTGCGGGCCAGCGCCGAGGATCCGGCCATGGCGGCGGCCTTCGGCGTCAATCACCGCCGTCAGGCGTTCTTGCTCTCCGGCGTGAGCGCGGCCTACGCTGGCGTGGCCGGCACGTTCATCGCGCTGATCTCCACGCTGGCCCCCGCGCAGATCTGGGCGTGGGTGGGTGTCGTCTTCGCGGTGGTGATCATCGGCGGCCTCGCCAATCCGATCGGCGCGCTGCTGGCCGGGCTCCTCATCGGGGTGAGCGAGTCGATCACGATGGCCGTGGTGACGCCGGCCTGGGCCCCGCTGGTCTCGTTCTCCGTGCTCATCGTCATCTTGCTCGTGCGGCCGGGTCGGGTGTGAGCGGGGCGGCTCGCCGCTTCACCATCGCGCTGATGGTGATCGGCTTGGCCCTCGCCGCGCTGGCGACGGCCGGGCTACCCGCCTTCTACGAGTCGTTCCTCTACATCATCTTCTCGTGGATCGCGCTGGCCACCAGCTGGGCCATCCTCAGCGGCTACGCCGGCTACTTCAGCTTCGGCCACGGCGCCTTCTTCGGCGCGGGCATGTACACGACGGCGACCCTCACCACGCGCTTCAACGTCCCGTTCCTCTGGACGCTGCTCGCCGCCGGCCTGATCGCGGCCGCGCTGGGGGCGGGGATCGGCGCCGTGGTCTTCCGGGTGAAGCGCCTGCGCGGCGAGCTCTTCGGCCTGCTGACGCTGGCCATCACGTTCGTGCTGGGCACGATCGTGCTCAACACGCGCATCGACGGCGGTCCCGGGGTGTTCCTGAGCGCCGTGCCGTTGCCGCGCCTGCTCGCCTCGCCGACGGGCACGATCTATCTGCTGGGCCTGGCCCTGGCCGTGACCACGGTGGGCGTGGCCTATGCCATCGGCCGCTCGCGCCTGGGCTTCGGGCTGTTCGCCATCCACGACGACGAGGACGTCGCCGAGGTTGAGGGCGTTCCCACCTTCCGCTACAAGCTCGCGGCCTTCGCGCTCTCGGCCGGGATCGCCGGGGTGGCCGGCGGCATCCATGCCATGTACGTGGGCTACGTCACGGTGGGCGAGACGTTCTCGATCACGGTGCCGCTCTACGTCGTGCTGATGAGCGTGCTCGGGGGGGCGCGGCACTGGCTGGGCCCGGCGGTCGGCGCGACGCTCATCGCGGCCTCGCTCTACGCCTTCACCGGCGGCCAGCAGGCGGTGCTGGGCCGCGCCGCCGTCGCGCTCGTCCTGGTCCTCGTGATTCTCCTGTTGCCCGAGGGCGTGGTGCCCGCGGTGCTCCGTCGCTGGCGAAGCTGGCGGCCGCGCACACCCGTGATGGAGACGGCGCCGGCGCCGGAGATCCTCGACGGTCACGCCCGTGAGCCCCACGTGGCGCCGCGGCCGGCGTCGCTCGTGGTGTCCGACGTGACGAAGGCGTTCGGTGGCATCCAGGCGCTGCGGGGCGTGAGCCTGAGCGTGGCGCCGGGCGAGATCGTCGGTCTCGTGGGGCCCAACGGCTCGGGCAAGACGACGCTCATCAACCTCATCAGCGGCCACTACCAGACCGATGGCGGCCGGATCGAGCTCGGCGACGTGACGCTCTCGACCCGCCCGGCGCACGAGGTCGCCGGCCTCGGCGTCTCCCGCACGTACCAGATCCCGCGACCGTTCGCCCACCTCACGGCGCTCGACAACGTGGCGGTGGCCGCCACGTTCGGGGCGGCGCGCCGCTCGCCGGGCCACGCGCGCGCCGAGGCCCGGCGCTGGCTCGAGTTCACCGGGCTGAGTCGGCGGGCCGCCGCGCTGCCGTCCGAGCTGAATCTGCACGAGCGCAAGTTCCTCGAGCTGGCGCGCGCGCTGGCGGGGCAGCCGCGCGTCATCCTGCTGGACGAGGTGCTCTCCGGCCTCAACCCCGGCGAGATCGCCAGCGCCATCGGCCTGATCCGCCAGATCCAGGCGCGCGGCGTCGCCATCCTCTTCGTCGAGCACCTGATGCGCGCGGTGCTCGCGCTGTCCGACCGGCTCGTGGTCCTGAACGAGGGCGAGGTGATCGCCAGCGGCAGCCCGCACGAGGCGATGCGCGCCTCCCGTGTCATCGAGGTCTATCTGGGCAAGAGCCATGTTGCTTGAGCTCAGGCACCTGTCGATCGCCTACGGCGATGCCCCCGCGGTGTGGGACGCCTCGCTGCAGGTGGCCGCCGGCGAGGTCGTCTCCGTCATCGGCCCCAACGGCGCGGGCAAGAGCACGCTGGTGAACGCGATCGCCGGTCTGCACCGCGCGCGCTCGGGCGAGCTGCGCTTCGACGGCGTCGATCTCTCGCGGGTGCCGCCGCACCTCGTGTGTCGTCAGGGGATCGCCCTGGTGCCCGAGGGGCGCCGGTTGTTCACGCGGATGTCAGTGGAGGAAAATCTCGAGATGGGCTGCTATCGGGAAGAGGCCCGCCGGGCCCGCCGCGACACGCTGGACCGCGTGTACCGGCACTTTCCGATCCTGGGCGAGCGCCGGCGTCAGCTGGCCGGCTCGCTCTCGGGCGGCCAGCAGCAGATGGTGGCCATCGGCCGCGGGCTCATGGCCCGGCCCCGCCTGCTGCTGCTGGACGAGCCCTCGCTGGGCCTGGCGCCGACGATCGTCGAGCAGATGTTCGGGATCATCCGCGCCATCCACGCCGAGGGCGTGGCCATCCTGCTCGTCGAGCAGAACGTCCCCCAGGCCCTGGACATCGCCGACCGCGCCTACGTGCTGGAGGAGGGGCGGGTGGTGGCCGACGGGGCGCCGTCGATCTTGCGGCAGCAATCACACATCCAGCAGGCGTATCTTGGCTTCCGCGACGAAGCAGACGTCAACCGGCAAAGGGAGGCATGAGCATGGCCGTGATCAAGGTGCGAGATCTCGCGTACGGGCGCCTGCGGGCGCCGGACCTCGACGTTATGGAGGAGTTCCTCACCAACTTCGGCATGATCCGCTCGGCGCGGACGGACAACGCGCTCTACATGCGCGGCACCGACCCGCGCCATCACATCCACATCACCGAGAAGGGCGATCCGAAGTTCGTGGCCTTTGGATACTACGCCGCCAGCGAGGACGACCTGGCCCGCGTGGCCAAGGCCCCCGGCGCCTCCGCGGTGGAATCGATCGACGAGCCGGGCGGCGGCAAGCGCGTGCGGCTGCGTGAGCCCAACGGCTATCAGATCGAGGTGGTGCACGGCATCGCCACGCCGCCGGCCATCCCGGTGCCCGTGCAGGAGATGAACACGGGCGTGGCGCCGCTCCGGCGGGCCGGCGAGCTGATGCGCCTGCGCAAGTCGCCCACCCCGATCAAGAGGATCGGGCACGGCGTGATGGGCACGCCCAAGGTCAAGGAGACCGTGCAGTGGTTCCGCGAGACACTAGGGTTCATCTGCTCGGACGACGTGTACGCCGGCGAGAAGGACCACCTCATCGGCTCGTTCAACCGCTGCGACTGCGGCGACGAGTACGTCGATCATCACACGCTGTTCTGCGTGCACAACGAGCGGGCTGGGCTGAACCACATGTCGTTCGAGGTCCCCGACGTGGACGCGGTGTTCAAGGACCACGAGTGGCTGAAGAAGCTGGGCAAGTACGACCACATGTGGGGCGTGGGCCGTCACCTGCTCGGCAGCCAGGTGTACGACTACTGGGCCGATCCGTGGGGTCGCGTGCACGAGCGCTGGGCCGACACCGATCGCCTCAACGCGCGCAGCGGCTCGAATCTGCTACCGGCGAACGAAGCGCTCGTCAGCCAGTGGGGCGAGGATCCGCCCGAGCGCTTCATCCGCCATGTCAGTGTGTAGATCTCTGCTTCTGCTCGGCGGGCTTGCGGGGGTCGGCGCGCCGCGCGTCGGGGTGGGCGGCGGCGCGTGACTCCTGTGGTCGCCGTCCATTGTTGAAGGCGGCGGGCTTCTGGCCGCCGGGCTCCTGCCGGCCGGGGAACACGCGGTTGGCGGGCTCGCCCGGCAATGGGCGAGGTGCTGGACGAGTCGCCCCCGGATTCGCGGGTGAGGGGGCCGCCGGCGCCGGCTGAGTCGGCTGCGGAGCCGGTTGAGTCACCCGCGGAGCCGGTTGAGTGCCGCGCGGCGCGGGCTGCGCAGGCACCGGCGCCGGTTGAGTCTGCTGGGACGTGGGCGGTGTCGCCTGCGGGCCCGGCTGCGGGCCGCGCCGATCCGGATGCTCACGCGGCGGCGCCGGGACTGCCGCCGTTGGCGCACCCGGCGTGGCCGGCGCTGCCGGTGACGAGTCGCGTCGCGGGTTGCCCGGGCGCTGCCCGTCCGGATCGCGCCGCGTGCCCTCGAATCGCGGCGGCTGCGGCGGCCGCGGCCGCTCGATCTCGCTCGAGCCGAACGGCGGCCGCACCGGATTGGTCGTGGCGGCCGGCGTGGGCTTCGGCACGATCGTCGGCGCCGGCGTGGCGACCGCCGGAGTGGTCTTTGGCGCGCCGTCGCGCGGTTCCGGACGCGCCGGTCGCCGGGTCCCGACGACCGGCCGGTCGACCGTGTGCGCCGGCGGCTTCTTCGCCGGACCGTCGCTGACGACGAAGTTCTCGCGATCCGGCTTCACGTGCAGCCGCCCGCGGACCGGCTCGAGCCGACGCACGTCCACGTCGCGCACCCGCGCGTCGTGCACGCCGCGACGACCGAAATTGTCCTCGCGCACGGCCACGACTGCGTTGTGGACGTGCACGTTGCGGTAGACGTTGATGTTCGTCACGTTGACCACGGTCGTGCGATTGATGACGACGTTGTTGACCACGCGCGGTCCGCCCCAGCCGGCCCAGTGCGCCCGACCGATGTAGCGCGGCGAGCCCCACCACGGAATGATCGGCTCGCCCCAGCCGAGCGCCACCCAGCTCACGAACGGGTTGCCGACCGCGACCTGCACGCCGGGGCGACCGAAGAAGACGACCAGCGCCGGCGAGTACACGGGCCGGACGACGATCGGGCCGGGCGCCCACGCCCAGTAACTGTCCACGTAGACCCAGCGGCCGTGGTGATACGGGGCCCAGCCCCACGGAGCCGTGTCGACCCACGTCCAGCCGTAGTACGGATCCGCGACCCAGCGGCCCGTGCTGTACGGCGCCCAGCCGGCCGGCACCGCGTCGGGCACCCACACGGAGCCGTAGTTGGAGACGACGCGCCAGTTACCGTAGTGGTCCAGGTCGTCGACGCCGTAGATCGTCGATCCTGCGTAGCGCGCGCTCACGGAATCGAGCAGCTGATCGGTGCGGACGTAGTTCCAGTTGTCCCACTCGTCGAGCTGCGGGGCCACGAAGCTCTGGACTCGCGGCGTCGCGCCGGCGTCCAGCACGACTTCCTCGCTGGGCGCGATGGCCACCGCCTGGCCGCCGGCCGGCGTCATCGTCGCCCGGCCGGAGCGCCGCGTGATGAACGACGTGCGGTCGCCGGTGACGTCGACCCGGTAGTAGCCCGGCGCGTCGATCGTGAACGCCGCCTGCGGCGTGTCGACTTCGACCGTGCGGCCCGGATCGACGCTGCGCAGGTCGAGCGAGAGGTGGCCGGAGGTGACCTTCAGCTGGACGAAGTCGGGCTCCTGGTTGACCAGGCCCATCTGGGTGTCGGTCCACGCCCGCACGAACGCGCGGCCGCCGACCTGGAGCTCGATGTTGCCATTGGCGCCCGTGTAGAGCTCGTCGCCGGGCGCCAGCGGCGTGTTGACCTGGGCCGGACCCCAGTCGACCGCGCCGGGCCGCCAGAACGAGACCTCGCCGTTCATGTAGCTGAGGCGGGGAGGCGTGCGTCCGATCGATTCGCCCGTGCTCTCGGTGCCGGGAGGCGGCGGAGGAGCCGTCGCCGCGGCTCTCGCGGCCGGCGCGGCGCTCAGCAGCATGCTCAGAGCCAGCAGGATTGCCGTCAGCCGCGTCGCCCAGATCCTCATGGTCTATGGCCTCCCAAGAGCTTGGACGGTCGGGTAGGGGCGGGCATTCGCCCCCGACTGCCACCCCTATCGTAGCGGCGCGGCTGAGCGATTCCCGCGTGGAGACTTGCCTAGCGGCGCGCCTCCACGCCGGCTGTGGCTTGCAGCGATGGCCGGCGGTTGGACCAGGGCTGCGCGGCCTCCAACTGGGCGGCCAGCCGCAGGAGCGTGGCCTCGTCGCCGAAGCCCCCGGCGAACTGCACGCCCAGCGGCAACCCCTTGGTCGAGGTCGCCAGCGGCACGGTCATGGCGGGATGGCCGGACGAGTTGAACAGCGAGGTGAAGCCGATGCTGGCGAACACCGCGGCCAGGTAGCGGTCCGGATGCTCGGTCGACATGTCGAGCACGCCGAGTGGCTGCGGCGGCGCGCACATGGTGGGGGAGAGGATCACGTCGTAGCCCTCGAAGAAGCGCGCCACGGTGCGGCCCACGCGGTGCACGACGCCGATCGACCCGGCGTACTGCGCGGCGGTCATGGTGCGCGCGTCCAGCACGCGGTCCCACGTCATGCGCTCCACGTCGCCCTCGGCCAGCGAGCGCCCGAGCGCCGCCGCCCGCGCCTCGAGGTTGAACGTGATGTTGGCGGCGACAATCACACGGGTGGCCTCGCGCCACGTCTTCTCGTCGATGACGGGGCGCGCCTCCTCGACGGAGTGGCCGAGGCTCGTGCACAGCTTGGCCGCGGCGTGGGCGGCCGCCGTGCACTCCGGGTCCATCGGTGAGGCGATCCACGGCGTCACGGTGAGCGCGATGCGCAGCCGGCCGGGATCGCGGCCGACCTCGGCCAGGAAGGGACCCGCCGGCGGTGGCGCCCAGTAGGGATCGCCGATGTCCGGTCCCGAGGTAGCGTCCAGGAGCGCCGCGCTGTCGCGCACGCTCCACGTCACCGCGTGGCCTACCGAGGCGCCGCCCCAGCCTTCGCCCGCGTCCGGCCCCATCGGGTTACGGGCGCGCGTGGGCTTGAGGCCGAAGAGCCCGCAGCAGGATGCGGGGATGCGGATCGAGCCGCCGCCGTCGGTCGCGTGGGCCATCGGCAGGATGCCGGCCGCCACCGCCGCCGCCGCCCCGCCGCTCGACCCGCCGGCGCTGTAACCCAGATTCCACGGGTTGCGCGTGGGCCCGAAGCGCCGCGGCTCGGTGGACGGCGCCAGCCCCATCTCGGGCGTGTTGGACTTGCCGACGATGACGAGGCCGGCGCGCTTGAGGCGCAGCGTCAGCTCGCTGTCGTGGTCGGCGACGTTGTCGGCGAACAGCGTGCCCCCGTACGACGTGACCACGCCCGTGTAGAGGGCGCCCAGATCCTTCAGCAGATACGGCACGCCGGTGAAGGGTCCGGCGGGCAATCCGGCGGCGAGCGCGGCCCGCGCCTGCTCGTCCATGCGCGTGACGACGGCATTGATCGCCGGATTGCGCGCCTCGATGCGCGCCAGCGTCTCGTCGAGAATCTCCGTGGGCGTCACCGCACGCCGGCGGATGAGGTCAGCCAGGCCGAGACCGTCGTAGCGATCGAGCTCCGGGAACCCGCTCATGGCAGACCTCCTTGGCGTGGCGATAGTGCGCCAGCGGGCGCACACCGTCAATCGACGGGCGGTCTCGCCCGGGCTGGACAACCGCAGAGTGATGTGCGATCTACGGAGCGGTCACGCACCCAGATCACCGAAGGAGCTTCCATGACCACTCCGCTCGTCACCTACGCCGTCGACGGCCGTGTCGGCATCGTCACGCTCAACCGCCCCGACAAGCTCAACGCCATCAGCCCCGAGCTCAAGCGCGCCCTCGTCGACCGCTTTCACGAGGCCGACGCCGACCCCGCCACCGGCGTGGTGGTGGTGCGCGCCGAGGGCCGGAGCTTCTCCGCCGGCTACGACATCAGTCCGAACCCGGCCCGCGCCGCCCGCAAGGGCAACACGCTCGCCTGGCACGAGTCGCTCACCGACGACGTCGCGCTGGAGATGACGCCGTGGGACATGCGCAAGCCGGTGATCGCCTCCGTCCAGGGCCACTGCCTGGGCGGCGGCTGCGAGATGGTGATGATGTGCGATATCACGATCGCGGCCGACGACGCGCTCTTCGGCGAGCCGGAGATCCGCTTCTCCAACGTGGGCCCGGCACTCATCATGCCGTTCATCATCGGCCTCAAGCGCTCCCGCGAGCTGCTCTATCTCGGCGATCCGATCGATGCCAAGACCGCGCTGGCGTGGGGGATGGTGAACCGCGTCGTGCCGCGCGCCGACCTGGCGGCGGCCACGCTGAAGTTCGCGCGCCGGATGGCGCTGATCTCGCCGGAGGCGCTGATGGCGACCAAGCTCGCGGTCAACCGCGGCGCCGACGCCGCCGGCTTCCGCAACGCGATCCGCGCCGGCCTCGATGTGCTGGCCGGCCTCTACGCCGCGCGCACCGAGGTTGGCACGAAGTTCGACGAGATCCGCGAGAAGGAGGGGCTCGGCGCCGCGCTCAAGTGGCGGGCGGCGCAGTTCGCCGAGTAGCGCCGGGCCGCTGAGCGACCGGCGCGGGAGCCGGCGACGTTCGTGCCAGCCCTCGCGCCGAGTCGCTCGAGTCGCCTGTCAGGATGCGCCGTTGTCATCACGACGGCCGTTCACGAGGCCAAACAGGACCGCCACTGAAGCGAGAGCAGCAACAAGACGACCGGCGGGCGGTGTCCCGCTGGTACAAGGCCTCACGAGCCGCCGTCACGGCTTTCAGGAGGAGCGCACCGGCCTCGGGCGACAGGCGTCCGCGGATCGTCACGGTACCGTCTTCCGCCGGATACACGTAGAGGGCACGGCTGGTGTGCTGCCGGGCGGTCTCGTCTCGCTCCGCCTTGCGATCCATCCGGCGCCAGCCGCGGACGATGCGCTCGATGTGCTCGGCGGTACCGGCGCGGCCGATCGCCAGCAGGCGCTCCTCCGTCTCCGGCGTCGCCACCCGCGTGAGCGCGCGGACCTTGGCGTAGGACAGCT
>Ga0075428_100002308_pt1 | contig 20651 bp, 15 predicted proteins | sample RhiMetdeltSRZDD2_FD_75291 | JGI IMG/M metagenome (GOLD analysis project Ga0075428, IMG submission 75291) | Populus rhizosphere microbial communities from Tennessee, USA - Rhizosphere MetaG P. deltoides SRZDD2 | ecosystem: Host-associated > Plants > Roots > Rhizosphere > Soil | place: USA... | reverse complement strand
TGGTTGCTGTAGGTGGGCAGTGCCCTTTCGGCGGGAGCCGATGCGCCCTACGGAATGAGATGCGATACGAATACGCCCGGCCACTGCACCACGTGGTCAGGTCCTCGTGCTGCGCAAGGTGGATCGTAATGGCCTCTCCCGCTCTCGTCAATGTGCGGGTATGTCTGAATTGCCGGATCGATCGCTCATGTGAATCGTCCGAGGTGGGGCTCGAGGTGGGCGTCCGTCGTCCTCAGGTGTGTCCCCGATGCACTAGCGGTGATGCAGCTCGGTCGGCCGCGAGGCAGTCGCCGCCGTCGGTATCACCATACCCTCGGCGACCTCACGTTGCGCGAAAACGGCTGTCGTGTGATGGCCATCGACTTTGGGACGGCAGCCACGCGTGAGTTGTGCGGCTCGGAGCGCGGCGACCGCCACGAATTCGAACGCTCCCATGAGGTGCGGAGGGCGGATCACCGTGCACCTGCCGCGACTCCAAAGAAGATTGCGACGAGAATGCCGATCGCCGCGGCAGAGAGCAATGCGATGCGCAGCTTGCGCTTCACCGCGAGGTCGTGTCGACGGCCGCGTTCGATCCACAGCGCCCAGCGCGCATCGAATGAGGCCTTCGTCCCTGGATCGGGCTGTGGCGTCGCCACCTGGAAGTTTGGCTCGTGGACCGCCGGCAAAGAATGCGCAGACATTCACCCTCACAAGGCAAGGCTTTGGTGAGGGCCAGGGCCAGGAAGGCCTCAGAGCTCAGGAAAGCAGATACCTGCAGTGTACCTCACATCACCGGCTGAGAGCTGCACACCGACCGTGCGTTCCAAACAGCACAGTCGTCGGTATTCCCATCTGTCAGCATAGGCAGAAAGAGGGGACGTGATGCCGAAGTCCGCAGTCGTACGCCACGCGTCACGCAGACCCGGGCGGCCTCGACCCGCCGAATTGCCAAATGCTGTCGAAGGCCGGATCGCGGAACTCTGTCGCGATCTCGCCGTGGAAGCGAAGCGGTTCCGCCAGCTGCAGGAGCAGGCCGACGAATTGCGCAGGGTGATTCGCCAATGGGCCAACCCGAGGGGCACTCGTACGGCGACTGCGCTAATCGTGGAGGACGACGCTGAGCAGTGACGTGTTGACCTTTATGTCACCGGTGTACTAAGGCGCCCCATTGGCTGGGTCCTGGTGCGCCCGCGGCCGTTTGCCGCTTGGTTCGCCCGCACTCTCATGACGTATTGGCGCTCGCAACACGCGCGTAGACGCAGACCTGCGTCACACCGGCCGCTCGAACGTAATGATCCCGGCAGCGAGGTTGGGTGCGGCGGTTCGCCCTGCTCCGGTCCACGCCGCGCAATGATGTTGCGGATCCACGATCTCCGTCCACCATTCGCGCGTGGTTCTTGCGGGCGTGGGCAAGGCGAAGCCGAGCAGCGCCTCAATCTGCTCAACAGCACGACGACAGACGCGTAGCGATGTTCCAGGTAGGTGTAGAGCGCCCGATACTCGCGAGGAACGTGCGGCGTACTCTCCTCGATGGGAACGATCCTCTCTATCGGAAAGATCCTCGTTGCGCGCTCGGGAACAGGCGCGGGCCGAGGCCGTCGCATCCCGACCCGCTCGAGCAGAGTCGTCCAATCGGTCATGCTGCTAATTGCGCTTCGCGGAGTTCATCGATCATTCGATCGACACGCATGTGGCGCTCGCCGCCGTCGTCGCACGAAATACTCATAGCCGAACTGTAGCCCGTCGCATCCGCCCGGCCTGTCCTGATTTGAACAGTCGCACGAAGGTTCCATAACCTACGACGTCGTGGTCGTGAAGGAGGTCAAGAGGAAGAAACGCGACAGCGCTCAATCGCAGCGGAGCGACGACAGCGGGTCGAGTGCGGCGGCGCGCCAGGCCGGAATCAGGACGGCCCAGAGAGCGGCCGCCAACAACAGTAGCGCTACGATCGCGAGCGTGCCCGGATCGCGGGGGTTCACGCCGACGAGTACCGACCGCATCACGGCTGAGACCGCAATGGCCAGCCCGACACCACCGATCACGCCCCCCACGATGGGCGCCAAGCCCGATCGGAGGACGAGCGCGATCACATCCCGGCGTTGCGCGCCGAGGGCCGTGCGGATTCCAATCTCGCGAACGCGCTGGCTGACCGCGAACGAGACGACCGCGTACACCCCCGTGAGCGCGAGGAGAAGGGCAAGGCAGCCGGCAACGGCGCCGTAGATCATCATCGGCTTCATTTGCTCACCTCGCCGCTCGATCACCGACGCGAGCGTCACGACGGTCGTCGCCATCTGCGGATCGGCCTGACCCACGATCCGATGAAGCGCGGCGCCGGCCTCCTGCGGATCGCCGGACACGCGAACCAGCAGAGCCGGTGGCGTCGCCTGCTCCATGTTCAGCGGCCGATAATAGAACAGGCCGTCGTCCGACATCGGTCGGACGCTCTGGAGGTCGCGGCTCACGCCGACCACTTCGAGCGCTTCGGGCGAACGGGTGGTGGAGCGCATCGAGCCGAGCCGGAACTCGTGGCCGAGCGGATCCTGGCCGGGCCAGTAGCGGCGAGCCATGGCTTCCGAGATGACGACCGGAATGACCTTCGACTTCGACGCGGCTTCCTCCCGCGTGAACGCACGACCACGCGTGAGGGGAATCTGCAGAGTCTGGAAGTACTCGGGCGTTACCACCCGACGCGCGGCGTTCTGGATGCCGTCCTCGACCGGCGGCACCGGCGTGCCGTCCACCTCGCGAACGGGTGTGATATTGCGGCCGGACCACGGCGCGATCGAAGTGAAGCTCGCAGAGACGATGCCGGGAATCGTCCTCAGCCGCGATTCCACCTCCGTGTAGAAGGCCGGCGGCGGACTGTAGCCGGAGAGGACCGATGCGAACGTGACGCTGATGACCTGCCGCGTCTCGAAGCCCGGGTCGTACGAGAAGTACCGCCGCTGTGACCGTGAGAAGAGCGCGACCTGGACGACGAGCAGCAGGCTGAGAGCAACCTGCACCGCGACCAACAGCCCTCGCAGCCGGGACCGGCGCTGCCCCGTCGTCACGGCCGCGCTGCTGCCCTTGAGCGAATCGGCCAGCCGCGGCCGCAGCGTTTCGAGCGATGGCGAAAGACCCGCGATGACACCTGTCGCCATTGCCACGGCGAGGCAATAGAGCAGCACCCGCCAGTCCGGCGTCAGATCGAAGGGCGCCGGGGAAGACACGATGGACATCCACAGGACCCCGGGGACCCGCTGCACGATGAGCACGCTCAGCACTGCGGCGATCCCGCTCAGAACCATTCCCTCGGTCAGCAGCTGACGGAGCAGACGGAACCCCCCGGCACCGAGCGAGAGCCTGACGGCCACCTCGCGCTGACGCGCGGCTGATCTGGACAAGAGGAGCGTCGCGACGTTCACGCAGGCGAGGAGCAGGAGCAGGGTCGTGGTCCCGAGGGTGACCGCCACCACGACGGACGTCCGCTGACCGAAGTCGGGGTTGTCCATCAGCGATCCGTCGGTGACGGTGACTGACGTCGTGCGTCCTGGCCGATCTTCGTCGGCGCGCCGGGCGAGGAGGCGGAGCTCCTCTTCCACTTGGCGCAGGGAAACGTCCGGCCTGCGCCGGCCGACCAGCACCAGCCACTGCGCGCCCTGATCGGCGAAGAAGTCGGACTCCGGGCGCACTTGACCGAGCAGGTTGTAGGGAATCCACAGCTCGCTGTCGCCGGCAAACCCCGACAACGCCTGGCTGGGGGCCACGCCGACCACGGTGAACGGCAGGCGATTGACGTAAATCGTCCTGCCGACGATGTTCGGGTCCGAACCGAAGCGACCCCACCATGCGGCTTCGCTCAGCACCGCGACGGACGACGGCGTGGCAAGCGCGCACTCGTCGGGACTCAGATAGCGGCCGAGCAGCGGCGCGGCCGGCTTGATGACCTCCGCGAAATTGCACGAGACGAGTCCGGTCCTGACCGTTCCCGCCTCAGCGCCGCCGAGCGTGAGATTCAGCGGATGGTAGGCGGCCAGCCCGGCGAGCGACCTGGCCGAATCGCGGTACCTGATGAAATCGGGCTGCGAGATCCCTCCGTCGGAGTAGCGCAGGTTGTAGTCTCCCGAGTGCCGATGGAAGACGTTGACGACCGTCTCCGGTTCGGCGCGCACCCATGGGCGCATCAGGAAGCCGTTGAGCAAGGTGAAGCCTGTGACGTTGAGCGCGATCCCGACGGTGAGGGTCACGATAATCGTCGCGGTCAACGCCGAGTGCCTGCCCATCAACCGGAACGCGAACCGGACGTCCTGGCCGAAGGTGTCCAGCCAATAAAGCGGATCGCGCTCGCGCACGGTTTCCTTCGCGGCCTCGACGTTGCCGAACCTGCGAAGCGCCGCCTGCCTGGCCGCGTCCGGATCCATGCCGCGGGCGACGTTCTCGGCGATCTCTTCGTCGAGATGCGCGGCGACTTCTTCGTCCAGGCGGGAACGGCGGCCGAACATCTCAGGTCTCCTCCTGGTTCGGGTGCTGCAACACCCGTCCGATGGCGCGGACCATGCGCTCCCACCTGCTGGTCTCGGCGGTCAGCTTCACCCTGCCGGCGCGGGTGAGCTCGTAGAAGCGGGCGCGGCGGTTGAGTCGCGACGCGCCCCATTTCGACTTGATCAGACCCTGCCGCTCGAGCCGCCGGAGCGCCGGATACAGCGAGCCGTGATCGATCAGGAGATCCTCGTCGGAGGTGCGCTCGATGGTCACGGCGATGGCGTGGCCATGACGCGGACCGAAAATCAGCGTGCGGAGAATCAGCATGTCCAGCGTGCCCTGGAGCAGGGGCATCGACGGTGATTGCGGTTTCGGCATCTCTCTAGTGGACGTTCTACCAGAGTCTACGCGCGCTCTGGTAGAGCGTCAACTAGAAAGGACCGGATCCATGCCCACGGCAACCCTGGACCGGCCGCCGCCGTCTAAGTAGACACTCTACACCCCAAGGATGTAGAGTCCCTACATGGTCATGAAGCAGAGCGCGCGCCACCAGAACCGGATCGAGCTGCTCCAGGGCACGCTCGATCTCCTCATTCTGCAGACGCTCCAGTGGGGCCCGCAACACGGCTACGGCATCTCGCAGGCGATTCGCGCCAACTCGATGGACGCGTTCAAGGTCGACACCGGGTCGCTCTACCCCGCGCTCCACCGCCTCGCGAAGCAGAAGCTGATCGCCGCGGCGTGGAAGATGTCGGAGAACCGGCAGCGCATCCGCGTCTACCGCCTCACAAAGAAGGGGCGCGACGAGCTGGCATCGGGCCGCTCGCGCTGGGAGCGCTTCGTCGAGGCCATGGCTGGCATCCTCTCTCCGCGGCGGGCGGTCGAGCCTTGAAGTTCTGGCGCCGCTCCGACGGGGTGGACGCGGAGATTCGCGGGCACATCGAGATGGCCGTGCGGGACCGCATGGAACGGGGCGAGTCACGCGGCCAGGCCGAAGCCGCGGTTCGCCGCGAGTTCGGCGACGTCGTGGTCGTGAAGGAGGTCACCAGGGACATGGACGGACGCGTCTGGCTCACCCGCCTCGGACAGGATCTCCGTTACGCCGCGCGCTTGCTGCGCCGGAGTCCCGGTTTCGCGGTGGTTGCCGTCCTCTCGCTCGCGCTCGGCATCGGGGCCGCCACCGCGATCTTCCAGATCGTCGACGCCGTGCGGCTGCGAACGCTGCCGGTCGCGCGGCCGTGGGAGCTCGCCCGCGTCCGCATCGTCAACATGGATGGCGCCCGCGGCAACCGCTTCTCCGCCTACGATCCGCTCAACTACCCGGTGTTCGAGCAGATCCGCCGTCAGCAGCAGGGATTCACCGACGTCGCCGCCTGGAGCGGCACCTCGTTCAACCTCGCAGACGGCGGCGAGATGCGTCCCGCGCGGGGCCTCTTCGTCTCGGGCACCTTTTTCGACGTCCTTGGCATTGCACCGGCGGCAGGGCGGCTCATCGCGGACGCCGACGACAAGCCTGGCTGTGCGGCGCAGATCGTGCTCAGCCACGCGTTCTGGATGAGCGAGATGGGCGGCGACCCTCGGGCGATTGGACGCACGCTCACGCTGGACGCGCGGCCGGCCGAGGTGATCGGCGTCACGCCGGCAGGCTTCAGCGGCCTCGAGGTCGGCCGCGGCTTCGACGTCGCGGTGCCGTTGTGCCTGGAGGCGGCGATCAACCGCGGCAACCGGCTCGTGTCCGCGAGCGACTGGTGGCTGGTGGCAATTGGCCGGCTCAAGCCCGGGTGGACGCTCGAGCGAGCGACCGCGCAGCTGCAGGCGATCTCCCCGGGTATTTTCGAGACAACGATCACGCCGACGTATCCGGCCGCCAGCGCGGCGCGCTACAAGGCGTTCACGCTCGAGGCCGCGCCAGGCGACGCGGGCGTGTCGATGCTGCGCGATGCATACGAGCATCCGCTCTGGATGCTGCTCGCGGCGGCGGGCATCGTCCTGCTCATCGCGTGCGCGAACCTCGCGAACCTGCTGCTCGCGCGCGCCAGTGCCCGGCACCGCGAGATTGCGGTCCGTCTCGGCCTCGGCGCCTCGCGCGCCCGCATCGTCCGGCAGCTGCTGACGGAGAGCGCGCTGGTCGCGGCGATCGGCGTCGCCGGCGGCGTGCTGCTTGCCGTGGTCATGGGCCGGGGTCTGGTCTCGTTCCTCAGCACCGAGGGAAACGCCGTCGTGCTGCAGATGGGGACCGACTGGCGCGTCCTCGCCTTCGCGTCCTCGCTCGGGCTTCTGACGTGCCTGTTGTTCGGTCTGATGCCGGCGCTGCGCGCCACGGGCCGCGGCACCATGCTCTCGCTGCGGACTGCCGGACGAGGCGTCATGGGCGCGGAGCGCAACGGGCTGCGGCGCGCGCTCGTTGCCGCGCAGGTGGCCCTGTCCCTGGTGCTGATCGCGGCGGGCATCCTCTTCGCGCGCAGTCTCTGGAACCTGCGTCACATCGAGACGGGATTCAGGCGCGAGGGCGTGCTCGTGGCAGGCCTCGACTTTCGCCGGCTCGAGGTACCGATGGAGCGGCGTCACGCCATGCAGCGCGATCTGCTCGCGCGCATCCGCGCCGTTCCCGGCGTCCGTGCCGCGGCAGCCGCCTCCGTCATCCCGGTGAGCGGCAGCTCGTCCGGTAACCGGATCTGGTTCGAGGGCGCGACGACGGATGTCGGCTCGAACATCAACCGGATCAGCCCCGGCTATTTCGCGACGTTGGACATCCCGATCCTGTCGGGTCGCGACTTCGACGATCGAGACACGATGTCGTCGCCAATGGTCGCGATCGTGAACCAGACATTCGCCGAGCGGCTGACCGGGGGCGCCGACCCCGTCGGCCGCCGCTTCCGCATCGAGGCCACACCGATCACGCCCGAGATCACCTATGAGATCGTGGGACTCGCGCGGAACTCGATCTACCAGTTCCTGCGCGAGCAGCCGCGCCCGCTGGTGTTCCTGGCTGCCGCGCAAACAGCGCGCCCGGCGACAAGCGGGCAACTGGTGATCTATTCCGAGACGTCGCTCGCTACGGTGACCGCCAGCATCACGAGGGCGCTGAGGGAGGCCGATCCGCGGATCGCGGTCTCGTTCCGCGTGTTCGATCGCCAGATCGACAACACCATCGTCCGCGAGCGGCTCCTGGCGATGCTCTCGATCTTCTTTGCCGCCGTCGCGGCGCTGCTCGCGCTGCTCGGCCTGTACGGCGTGATCGCCTACGGCGTGACGAGGCGAACCAATGAAATCGGCGTGCGGATGGCGCTCGGCGCGGGGCGCGGCGCGGTTCTGACGATGATCCTGCGCGAGGCCGCGGTCCTCATCGCGGCTGGCATCGCCGTCGGCCTCGTGATCGCCCTGGCCGCAGGCAAGCTCACCGCGGCGCTGCTCTACGGCATCGCGCCGCACGACCCCCTCATCCTGGTGACCGCAACTGCGGTGCTCGCGGCGACCGGACTGCTTGCCAGCTACTGGCCGGCGCGGGCTGCTACGAGGATCGAGCCGACGGTCGCGTTGCGCGCGGAATGATGCAAGGGCCAGAGCCCAGTCATCGCCGCGGTTCGATCGATGGAGTGGGTCGCTGATTTCAGGTTTTTAGAATCAGCAACTTGGAGATGGTCGACCAGACCCGCGCCAGTTGGAACCATATCGCTCCGTGGCTGAAGCCGCTCCAGTATTTGCGTGGAACGATCAGTAGCTGCGTGACCAGCAAGCCCCCATCGTCGAACTGCGTCACCGCATGAAGATTGCCGTCTGCCCGCCCACGCCGGCCTCATCGACCGCCCGGTGTCGGCGCTGGTCATTCGAGACGGCCTTTCCCGCAGGTCGCCTGAACGAACTCATCATAGAATCCCCCGCATAATGACGCCAACCGTCGAGCTCGTGCTGCATCGCAGGAACGTCGTTCTGAAGCTGGCTGCCGCCGTGGCCATCCTGCTGGCGCTCCACTTGGTGGTCATAGTCGCGAAGTTCGGCTTCGGCCACGATCATCTGATGGGAATGGCCAGGGTCTTCGACCTGAACGAAGAGTCGAACGTCCCGACCTGGTATTCCGGTGTAGCGCTGCTGCTCTGCTCCGCCTCGCTGGCGCTAGTGGCAGCCGTCAAGCGACGCACGCACGATCGCTTTGCGGCCCACTGGGGAGTCCTGGCACTCATCTTCGCCTACATGTCGCTCGACGAGATCTCGCGTTTTCACGAACACTGGGGGGCGTTTCTGGAAGTGCCTTTCGCCTGGGCTCGCCGCGTGGAGGTCGCCGGTGGCATCTTCCGGAATCTGTGGGTGGTCCCGGCTGCGCTGGTGGCGGCTATCGTCGGCCTCGCCTACCTGCGATTCCTCTGGAGCCTGCCGGTTCGGACCCGAGTGCAATTCATCCTGGCCGGTGGGCTCTTCGTTTGGGCGAGCGTCGGAATGGAAATGGTCGGCGCCCACTATACGTCGATCGGCGGCCGGCAGCTGGCGGGCTTCGCGGCCCTCGTCACGATCGAGGAGATCCTCGAGATGGGCAGCATCGTATTCTTCCTGCATGCGGTCCTCGAGTACATCGCACAGTCGCTGGGATCGGTTCGCCTTCTCGTCGGCGCGGCGGACTAACGCGAGGATCGGCTCTCGCATCTGGCTGCCAGCTGCCGGCCGATCTCACGGAAACACTGAAAAGACAATCTCGCCTGAAGGAGGTGGAGAGTGAGCGACCGACGCCACACCGACGTGAAGCTTTCGGCCAGAACGCGGGTGACGTCTTCGTCCGCGTAGACATCGAGGATGAACTCGAGCGTCTCGACGCGTTTCTCGGGGACGGTTCGGACCAGGCAGGTGACGAGCAGTGCTCGCACGTCGTCTGCACGTCGCCAGGCGATCGGGCGACTCGCCTCGTGAATGGTTTCGAAGTCAAACCAGTGGGCGACGCCGGCCTCGAGATCGACCAGGACATTCTCCGCCATCGCATCGCCGTGGTTGAATCCCTGCCGATGGAACTCGGCGAGGGCGATGGCCGCGTGTTCCATCGCCCTCTTTCGGATCGACTCCTCCAACGCCGGATCTTCCAGCAATGTTGCCAGCGTGTGTCCAGCGAGCAGTGGCAGGACGAGCACCCCGTTGGCATCTACCCGAATAGAAGCGCCGTGGAGGCTCCGATAGATCCGGCGCTCCCGCTCCTCCCAATCCCTCTGCCGCAGGACCCGGACGCCGGCATCCAGAATCCTGACCAGCAGATCACTCAGCCAGATCAGGAGAGGCGCGTAGAAGCGGCGGTGTTTTCGCACCAGACGCTGGCCGTCCTGGTGGACGATCCGCACCGTCGAGTACCTCGCGGACCGAAGCATGCGCCCCAATGCGAGGCACAGTGCGAAGTAGGCACGTGCGGCTAGCGCGCTCGACCGCTCAATCACCGGCGAGCACGCAAGCGATCCCCAGGGTGATGAGGATGATGCCGGCGACGTGCAGGCGGCGAACCTGTTCGCCGAAGACATAGACGCTGGCGAGGGGATGAGCACGCATCCTGACGGTCATCGTACGGCGTTCGGCACGCCTCCGTTTCGCCGATCGCGAGCGGCGAGAATTTGAAACGGCGCAGCAACAACGAGCTTCGTCACCAGCGTGAGGACATAGAGCGCCGCTTCCAGTGGGAACACAGGGCGTCCTGCGGAACGGCTCGCCGCATAGGACCGGCTCGCTTCGGTCGTGGATGCCATGGCCTGCCGCAGCGACGCACATGCTGTGAGGAAACTCGGCAAGCCCATCGACAAATCCTCTCTGTAGTCGACGACATCGTCGATGATCTGGCATTGCATCGCCATTCGAAACAGCGCTGCCACGTCGCCGTCGCAATACGTCGCCTGGATGCCATCCTCGAGGCACTCGGCGTTCAGCGCGATCGCGGTAATCGTTGCAAGCGACAGCCGCACGACCGCCTCGCGGTACGAACGAACGTCGTCGAAGCGCCGGAGGTCCCGGCCGATTGACGGGCGGCGCGTCTCCAGCTCATGAAGCCGGCGGAGATACTCCGTGATCCACGATTCCAGGCCGGCCTTCTCCAGCCGCTGCCGCAGTGCCTGGTACTCCGCCACGCACAGGTGCTTGCGGTCCCACGCCGCGTTCGTGCACGCCTGAAAATCCAGGAACGTGGCTAACTCGGTGCGCCTTTGTCGCGACAGCGGCCGGGAGTGTCGAAGCACGTGAATGGTATCGAGCGCGACGATGCACATGACTCGCAACGGCGTTCCTGGTGCCGCGCAAAAGAAGAGTGGAAGACCGCGGAGGAGGCGTGTGAGGGACACGAGCGCGGCCCGTAGCCGTCCGGGGCGAGCGCGTGTGTCGACCAGTTCGGTCCCCGTCAGACGTAGCACAGCACAACCTCGCGAGGACACCTCCAGCGAATCGGCAGGAGATCACTCACCCCGCGGCTGACCACGAGCCGTGTCGAACCACGGTGATGGCTCAAGAAGCAATAGGGATAGAGAATCGCACCCGGAAACAGACGGTCTCGATAGGTGCAGGCGACGATCTGGCAGCCGTGGAGGTGTCCGGCCAAGACCAAGTCATAGCCGGCATGGCGGAATGTTTTCCAGATTCGCGGGTTATGAGCGCACAGGACGCGGACATGCCCGTCGACGGGCGCAGCCGCGTCGGGACCTGAGACCGCGATCACTCGCTCGCCATGCGTCACTCGTGCCGTGCCGTCATGGATCCATTGCCCACCGCCACGCTCGACAGCCTCACGGACGCGATCCATGCCGATCTGTTGGTCGTGGTTGCCACCAATCGCAAGAACGGATGCGACGTCGTGGAGCCTGCCAACCAGGTCACTCAGCCAGCCCAACTCGGAGGAATGGTCCACCAGGTCACCGCCCAGCAGCACCGCATCCGGATCGCTCCCGGCCACGGCATCCAACACCTGCCGGCACAGCGTTTCGGAGCGCCCGTTTCTGAGATGGATGTCGCTGACATATAGCAGTCGACATGCGTCGTGCCGCGTCGAGAGTCGCTCCTCTCGGACGTGCAGGGCTCGACGTAGCCCGACTTCCAGCGCCCCGCCGGACAACGGCCATCTCGAGCTCGAGAGCTGCTGAAAACTCGCGCTTTCGATCATGAACTACCCGAACATGTCAGCGACCGGAGGGGCATGCCTCGCGCCGTCGACGACGTCTGGCAATTCTCGCTTAGACAATGCGACCCATAGCCCGCGGCTAACGGACCCGCTGGCGCCGGGCTATGTGGCCTCTGAATGTAAAGGAGGGCGCGGCGGAAATCCTGACCGTTTTGTGAGGGGCCCGTGAGATTCGAATGAGATGCCGCTCCGTCGCGGACGGGGACCGCCGACTTCGCGTGGCTTGCCTAGCCGTAGCTCACGGGTGGCGGGACTTCGCTCTCGGGTGGAGCCTGCGTCGCCGGAATGATCCGGCGGACGCGGTCACCCGACACTTCCTTCCGCGCGAGCATCACAGGAACTTGGTACCCCCGGCCCTCATAGGAGCCCCCGGATGAGAAGATCAAAGTCGCGGCTTGTCGTCTTGCACGACGACCAGCGAGGGTGCCAGATTCGCTGTCACCTTGAGCGCGGGGAAGCGCAGCCGCGCCCGCCGCATCTCGATCAAGTCTTGCGGGCCGGGTTCTGGGTTCATCGGGCCTGACGAGGCGTGTTCGAGGCCCAGGGCGTGACCGACCTCATGGGCAATGGTGAGCCCGACCAGATGTCCCATCCGGAGGGTCGTGAGCTCAGGAGTCTCCCGTCCTTCGCGGCTTCGCCGGATCGCCTGTGTAACCTCTACAGTCCGCGGGACGAAGACGAGCACGATGGGCTGGTTGGACGGGCCACGGCGTGTGACCTCGCCCGACACCGTCGGGTTCGTTTCGCTCACCACCGGAAGGAGGTGCACCGTCAGCATGCCGTCGGCTCTCGATGGTGCAAGGCATCGGTCGCCCGCGCACTCGGTCCAGAGGACTTGGAGCCGGCCCGTTGCTAGCAGGGCCGTCGCGGTCTGCCGCGCCAAGTCGACGTCAGCGGGCTCAAGGGCGCGGTAGGTCATCACTCGAAGCTCGAGCGTCTGTGCTGATGCTGCCGAGGTCGGGCTGCCGAGGAGGCCCATCAGACCACCGAGGAGAACCATCACCCTCCCAGCCCGCTTGCCGATTCGCACCGTCCCCCTCCGTCGGCCGGAACGATGACGCGCGCAGCGAGACTGCGGCAGGTCTTTACGGTGGTTTACCTGAAGAATCGGGGGTCTTGTGGCCGGCGGCGGAGAGTCGACCTGACTATGAACGGCGATGCAGGAAAGGCTTCTAACGGAGATTGTTCACAACGAAGATGTCCCGATTCCAGTTGTCGACGGTGGGCATCAGCGCCCATCGGCCGTCCGGAGAGACGGTGATAAACCGGTCGGCGAAGAATGGGGCGACCCGGAACGCCAGCGCCCCGAGCTGCTGCACTTGCTGACGAACGACGTCGTAAGTGGCCAGGAGATCCGGCTCATCATTGACGTTGGCTCCGGGACGCGCGACGAGGAACGCGACGCGGTCACCGGCGAGGTCCCACGCTCCCGGCACCACGCCGGTATAGACCAGCGAGGGCGCCCCGCCCTGAGTGGAGACCCGCTTGAGAGCGGTCCCGCGTCCCAGGCCGTACGAGCGCGGCGTGGCGACGTAATAGACGAACTGGCCGTCCGGCGACTCGCGAGGATCGAAACCGCCTTCGGAAGTCAGCTTGAGCCGCGTCTGGCCATCGACGGACATCTTCCAGACCTCCGACTGTCCGGTTTCATTCGACGCGTAGAAAATCCAGCGGCCATCGTGTGACCACTCGGGATCGGTTTCAGTCGCCGGACCGTTGGTCAGCCGCCGGAGTGGTTCGCCATCGATGGAGGCGACGTAGATGTCAGTGTTGTCGGCGATCGTCGTGCCGAAGACGATCGATCGGCCATCCGGCGACCACGAGCCGCCATGGATCGTTGCATCCTGCAACCGGGTCAGGCTGCGAAGGCCGGATTGATCCCGCTCTGCGGTCCACACCTGCTGGGATCCGGTGCGATCCGAAACGAAGGCGACCCGCGAGCCATCCCGCGAAAAGTGCCCCGGCAAATCCATCCGGGTCGAGTCGCAGAACGGCGTGGCGGCGATCGTCCCGTCTTTGAGCGGCGCCTGGAGATCGACCAGTTTGAGGCCAATGTCCGGCTGTCCGCTCATGACTGCGAGACGATAGCTCCCGTCCACCCGCGGCCGCGAAACCGAGGAGGCAAGCGATCCGAGCGGCACACCGGTGACCGGCGTTCCTGGCTGATGGCTGCCCACGACGACTCGGACCAGCCGCCGCCCGCTCGTCTCCGGTCGCCCGTAGATCAGTTCGCGACCGTCAGGCGTCCACACGAGTCCGCCGATCGGACCACTGACCCAGTCGACCTCTTGCGTCGGCTCACCGCCGCTCAGGGTTTTCAGGAACACCGCTGATCGACCGACGGCCTGGCGCACGAAGGCTACCGTCGTACCGTCGGGGGAGACCTTCGAATGACTGTCGGTGAATCCAACCGGCGCCTCGGTCAGGCGTTCACGTGCGCCAGATTCCAGAACGTGACGCACCAGCGACGCACGGCCGTCAGGGGCGCGCGCGATCATGACGAGAGACTTGCCGTCTGGAAGCCACGAGGGGAAGCTGCTGGCCTGCGCGACCAGCCGCTCCGGCCCACCGAGGGCGGACACCGTCCACACACTCGAGTTGCCGATCGCGAGTCGCACGAAGGCGATGGACTGGCCGTCGCGCGACCACTCCGGGAACTTCTCGTTGGCGTGGGGCGTGTCGGTGAGTTGGTGCATGACGTCGCCGTCCACCTCTTTCACCCACAGGTCGGCATTGAGGTTGCCGCTCGAGCCACTCCACGAGAACGCGACGAGGTTGCCATCCGGCGAGAGGGCCGGATCATCCTCCGCACCGGGCAGCGAGGTAACCGTCAGCAGGCGCGTCGGCTCGAACGCTGGACGAGCGAGGCGGTTCGCGATTAACCAACCGGCAGCGACGACAACCACGGCAGCTCCCGCCATCCACCACATGGCCAACACACGTCGCCGGAGCGCGGCCGGCGCCGGGATGTCAGTGACGGGCGGGGGCGTCGGCGTCGGGATGAATTCGGGTGTGTAGCTGCCCTTGGGTACCGAGATGACGAGCTCACCAGGCGGCGCCGACGCGTAGTACTCGCGCAGGCGATCGCGCAGGCGGCGCGCGTCGACGCGAACGATCGGATCGGCGGCGGCGTTGAAGTCCGTGCCCTTGCCATAGAGCTCGGTCGCGATGACCTGCTCCTTGAGCGTGTCTCCTTCACCATCGAGGGTCCGCTCGACGATGAATTTCAGATAGGCGGACAGGCGCCCGGAGCGCGTGAAGATATCGGTGGCGAGGATCCGATTGAGCTCGTCTCGGACCTGCGACGCGGCGGGATGAACGCTGGTGGCCACGGGGTGATCAGAATCTTATCTTGGCTCCAATCTGCAGCTGCCGCATCGGTGTGAAGGGCATCAGGCTCGAGATCGTTCCGGCGTTCGGGGAGCCGATCGTCGCCGCCGGGTTGGCGAAGACGGGATGATTGAGGAGGTTGAACGCCTCGATGCGGATCTCGGTGTCGACCTTGCCAATTGTGGTGTGCTTCGCGAGCGCGGCGTCGATCGTGAACTGCCCGGGGCCGCGGAGGATGTTGCGCCCGGCGTTGCCGAACGTGGCCGTCGTTTCGGCGGGCGGCACGAACGCGCCCGTGTCGAACCAACGATCGATCGTCGGATGATCGAGCTCGCCGGAGCCAATCCGGTTTGGTCGGTAGAACAGGCCGGGCATGCTGGCGGACAGCGTCGACAACGGATTCTGCGCCTGAAAGACTGTGAAGGGGTAACCGGAACGGGCGAGCAGCAGGCCGCTGATCTGCCATCCCCCGATTGGTCCGTTCCGGAAGAACGGCAGCGTGTACGCCCACGTCGATGTGAACACGTGCGTGGCGTCGTAGCTGGCCGGTCCCCGGTTGTAGCCGAGGTCGTACGAGTTGGGAAAGGCGGCGACGCCATCCGTGTCCGACGACAGGTCGATCGCCTTGCCGAACGTGTACGACGAGGTGAACCAGAGGTCGTTCGAAAAGCGTTTCACGAAGCGGGTCAGCAGCGCGTGATAGTCGAGCGTCCCTCGACTCTGCGACTGGGCGACGCTCGCCAGGCCCGGGTTGACCGGGAAGAAGGGGCGGTTGACGTTCGGATTCGTGGCGCCCAGCTGCGCCGGCGCCTGATTGACGTCGACCAGCACCACGAGCTGACGAGCCCGCGATCCCACGTATCCGACCTCGAACATGTAGTTGCCGCCAAGCTGCTGCTGGACGTTCACGGACCACTGCTGCGCGTAGCCGTCCCTGAAATCGGGATCGAAGCTGGAACGCGAGTTCCCTCCGGTCTGGGGCGTGGGTTGAACCGTCGCGCTCGAGAACGAGAGCGCCGGCACGAACGGCAGTGGGTTGGCGAGCGCCTGCGACAGGAGGAACGGCGGGTTCTGTGCCTTCGACGAGCCCGTGCCCGTGAGCGGCGTGTTCCAGAACACACCGAACCCGCCCCGGAGCATGGTGCGGCCCGTTCCACCCAGATCGTAGGCGAACCCGAGACGCGGTCCGAAGTCCATCTTCGAATACGTCTGCAGGTGGCGTCCAACTACGACGCCGCCGATCGTGGCGTCCGGCGCCGCGACGACGAATCGTCCGCTGGATGTATCGAAATTCGACTGGCGGTCATCGTCTTCAGCGTAGGGGACGAACAGATCCCAGCGAAGCCCGACATTGAGCGTGAGCCGATCGCCCGCCCGGATATCGTCCTGCAGATACGCTGACCATTCCGGCCGGCGCTCGGTGTAGGGCGCCTCGAGCAGCGCGCGATTGAAGATATTCGGCAGGCCCAGCATGAAGCCGGCAAGGGAGAGGCCGCTGTTCGGGTCCGGCGTGCAGCTCCCGGTGCGCCCCGCGCAGCTCGAGGTGAGGTTGGGGTTGAAGCCGAAGAGGCCGAGAGGGGTGTCGGAGAAGTAGATGTGGCGCTTGCGCAGGATCAGGCTGCCCCCGGCCTTGAGCGTGTGACGGCCCCGCGGGTGAGTCACGCTGTCGGTGATCTGGAGGGCGCTGGTGTTCGCGATGCCGGGTCCGCCCCCGGATCCGACCGACCGCATGTCCTGCGTGGTGAACGTGATCACGGGCATTCCGCGGGTCAGCGCGTCGTTGTTGATGCCGGCGATCCCCATAGCCTCCGCGATATTCTGATCGTTGCCGACTCTCACGAACCCGAGATCGATGGCGCTCCATCCGATCCGCAGCTCGTTGAGCCAGCGAGGGTCGAAGACGTGGGTATCGTTGAACGCGACGTTGTGCGCGCCAATCTCGTAGGTACCGGGGCCGGCCCCGCCGTCGCCGTTGGGAAGCGCTGGCGGAACGCGGCGCCAGGCGTCCTGCTGGCTGTAGCGCACGAACGCTCGATTTGCGTTCGAGAACGCGTGGTCGACGCGAACGTCGAGCTGATGGTCGATGCGGCGCTGCTCGGGGTTGGCGACGTAGTTGTCGATGATCTGCCCGGTCGGGCCGACTCGCCCGGTTGCATTCGGCAGCGGGTACAGCTGATCGATGATGTTTCGCGCGACCGGATCGATCCGGCTTGCATCGATGACGTTGCGGCCGAACGGCAGCGACGTGGTCGGATCGTAGATCGCACGAGTCAACTCGGAGAAATCCCCGCGCCGCATCGGTTCGGTCGGGACGGTGGACACGAGCGTCAGATCCTGGATGACGCGAAGCCCCTGGTAGTCGCCGAAGAAGAACGTACGGTTCCTCTGGACCGGACCGCCGAACGTGCCCCCGAACTGGTGCTGGCCGAAATCCGGTTTCGGACGCCGGGCGCGGTTGTTGAACCAGTCGTTGGCGTCGAGCCGATCGTCGCGAAAAAACTCGAAGACATTGCCGTGGAACGCGTTGGCGCCGGATCGCGTCTGCAGGCTGACCACGCCGCCGAGCGAGCGGCCGAACTCCGCCTGATAGATGCCGGTGTGAACCTTCATTTCCTCCAGCGCATCGATGTTCGGGAAGATGGCGACCGAGTTGAGCCACACCTCGTTGTTGTCGAGACCGTCGAGCAGGAAGTTGTTGTCGCGATTGCGCTGACCGTTCGCCGAGAACGACGACGACTGACGCCAGGACAGGCTGCCGGCCCCGTCGATGTTCTCGCCCGGGACCCCGCGCACGACGCCAGGCAGCGTCCGCGCCAGCTGCACGAAATTCCGGCCGTTGAGCGGCAGCTGCTGTATCTGATCCGCGACCAGCAGTGCGCTGAGATCAGAGGAGGCCCGCTGCACGAGCGCGTTCTCGGCGCGAACCGCCACGACGTCGGTGACCTCTCCGAGCTCCAGCGTGGCGTCGATCCGGATTCTCTCGTCGACGTCGAGCCGCACGTTCGTGATGAGCGTGGGCTTGAATCCGGTGGCCTCGACGCGAATCGTGTAGGTGCCGGTGGCCAGAAGCGGAGAGGTATAGTCGCCGCTCTCGTTCGTCGGCGCCGTCCGACTCAGACCAGTCGACGTTTCCTGCAGCGTGACGAGCGAACGTGGGACGACCGCGCCGGTGGAATCGCGAACGGTGCCGAGAATGGTGCCGGTGACGGTTTGTGCGGCGGCGGGGACGAGGCGCGCCGCGAGCGCAAACATGCAGGGCAGCGCCACTGCCCGCAGCAGTGTGCTCGCGATCGCCAGCGGTCGCCGAGTCCGGACACGTCCCATGCAGCAGATGCCAGCTGGCGGATTGGACGGACGCGCAGCACGTCGTCCCGGGGGGCGTTAGTGTGGTGTGGTTCGTCGCCGACCCGCCCCGATTGTGCTCGTAGACGGCCCTCCAGGCAACCCCGAAGATCCGGGCACCCTGTTCGACAAACGTCTTATCCCATACCGGGCGCCGTCGAGTCTTCGACGCACAAACCGACCCGTGAGTCCGCTCTGACGCTCCTACGGCGATTTCTCCTCGGTTACCTGCCGAATCACACGGAGCCAGTTCAAGCCAAGGATCTTCTTGATTCGCTGATCGTTGTAACCCAGCTTCTGCATCGCGAGGGTAATCTGCGGATAATCGCTGATGTCTCTGATTTCGTGCGGCAGCTCAGGGCCGCCATCCAAATCAGAGCCCAGGGCGATATGATCGTCGCCGACCAGCTTGACGCCGTAGTCGATTACGTTTGCGAGCTGGTCCACATGCATCCAGTATTCATCGGGGATAGTGCCGCGAAAATTCAGGGGAACCGTTTGCGCCAGCTCCTTATCGACATCCTCAATCGTCTGTGTGGTTATCTGCGACCGAAAGATTCTCGGCGTTTCAGGTTGAGGAACAGGCTGCGACCGGACGGGATTCTTCGCCCGCTGCCACTCCCAGTATTTTGGATTATTGAAGAGGCTGCCGAAATGGATACCGATAACTCCCCTCTTTGCGGCGATAGCTTTTGCAGCTTCGTCACTGATGCAGCGGGGATGATCCACTATCTTGTAAAAGCCGCCGTGACTATAGATCACCGGGTGGCGGCTGGCGGCGGCTGACTGGATGATGGCGTCGTTGGATGCGTGGGCGACATTGATCACCATGCCGAGCTCGTTCATTTCCTTGATCACAGCTTTTCCGTGACCGTTGATACCGCCCCAGGTATACACGTCGTTGCAGGCATCGATAAATGCGTTGGTGGTGTTGTGAGCCGTCAACTGCATGGAGCGCAGGCCCAGCCTGTACAGAGCGCGCAGCAGGTTCAGATCGCCATACAGGTCATAACCGCCCTCCAGATCCAGGAAAGCAGCGATCTTTCCGCTCTTGTGGATCCGTTCGATGTCCGAGCCGTTGAGCGCCAATTCGATCGCGTTACTATTTTTCTTTATCTGATCGAGCGCCAGCTCCACCACTCGGAACGTATTCTTGATTTCAAATCTTCCGGGATAATAGTTTTCAGGAGTGTAGACCGAGAAGAACATCGCATCGACGCCGCCTTCTTTCGCTCTTGGCAGATCGACGTTTCCATCCGGATAACGCTGGCCGATATCGGTGTTCATCAATAGTTCACGGGTCATTACATGCGTATGTCCATCCATCACAAACGCGTCGCGATGCAGAGCCGGCATCGGCTTGTTCTGAAGAGGCGTCGCAGGAAGACTGGATCCGGCGGCAGAAGTGGTTGACAGGGAGTTCATGGGATAGACACATCCGGCCATCGGCAGGAGTGTCAGGCTCTTGATAACATCTCGGCGCTTCATTTTCCACCACCACCAGCGATGAGCCTATTTATCAAAACCTCGTATGTACGGGATGTTCGGCGGACGCTCCCCCTTTTCAAACATCGGTCCCCGTGCTGTGTGGTATTTCATGTTCATGAACGGCGTCTCGATGCGGCGCCCAACGGCAGAGTAACGGCCGTTCTCCCAGTTTGAGTCCATGTAGTGGTTCACAATCCCGGTGGACAACAGCAGCCGCTCCGCGTTGAATGGCTCTTTTCTGGTCACCATCATCTCGGTAATCCAGTGCGGCTGACCGTTCGCGGCGTGGTACTGCGAGTAAGGGCCGGGCCAGCCAAGCATCGAGACGATTGTCGGCTCTTTCTGTCCCTCAATGTCGCCGGCGTAGGTCCAGCCCACGTCTCGACCCGACATCACAGCCCCGTTCGTTCCATCGTTATACTCCACGATACAGACGTTGGCCTGGGCGTTCTGCTGAAAGGATTCCGGCTTCAGATTGAAATGTGTCACCACTGAATTCAGCAGCGTGCCGGCCCAGGGATTGCGCTGGACCCACTTCCATGTCTCAGGTCCCCTTATGGACTGGACCGATTTGACGCCTGTCTCACCGCCCTTGCGGCGTTCTACAAAGGCTTGAAGCACGTCGACACAATGGAAGATGGCTCCCTCGTCTCCAGCACCTCCAACCACGAGCGAATTCTTTACAGGCGTATCGATAGCGAGGTCTACCTCTGGCTTGCGGAAGTAGGTTGGTATGGAGGAACCGCCGGTCAGTGGAAAGTTCAGCTCACGGGATTTGTCAAACATCCACTTCGCATCGTCCCAATTGTAGGAGAGGTGCTTGTCGTTGAAGACTGGCACCGAGCGCTTGCCTTGCTCGAAGACCCGGATCACCTGCTGGTACATCCACCAGCGCGGCAGGAGCCAGTGCCCT
>Ga0075428_100002307_pt1 | contig 20652 bp, 19 predicted proteins | sample RhiMetdeltSRZDD2_FD_75291 | JGI IMG/M metagenome (GOLD analysis project Ga0075428, IMG submission 75291) | Populus rhizosphere microbial communities from Tennessee, USA - Rhizosphere MetaG P. deltoides SRZDD2 | ecosystem: Host-associated > Plants > Roots > Rhizosphere > Soil | place: USA... | reverse complement strand
TTTTGTTTATCGCAAAGACGCCAGGGACCGCAGAGACGCAAAAAAAAACGCTCTACTCATACCGCAGGGCTTCGACCGGATCCAGCCCGGAAGCCCGGACGGCCGGGTATATCCCAAAGATCAAGCCAACAGCCGCCGACACGCCAAACGACAGTGCGATGGACGTACCGGTTACCACGGTGCTCCACTCGGCATAGAGAGCAACAATCCGGGACACTCCGAACCCAAACACTATGCCGGTGATTCCCCCCAGCAGACTCAACGCCAGCGCCTCAACCAAAAACTGCTTCCATATATCGCGTCGCCGGGCGCCGACCGCGCGCCGGACGCCAATCTCGCGAGTGCGCTCAAGGATGCTCGCCAGCATGATGTTCATGATACCGATCCCGCCCACAAGCAAAGAGATCCCGGCTATGCAGCTCATAACGATGTCGAAGATGCGTCGCGTCTGCTGGTTCTGCTCAAACAATTCGCGCGGCACTATGATCGAGAAGTCTTCAGCCTTGCCGTGCATGTTCGTAAGCACTTCGTTGATCAGCACCGCGCTTGGCTTCAACGCTTCGGGGCTCTTCATGCTCACGATAATTTCATCGAGCTCGGACTCCATTCGCTTGAGCTCGAACTTTTTGAGCGCCGTCGCCAGCGGGATGTAAATGTCATTGCTGAAGTCCTGTATCTTGACGCCCTCGAACTCGTCCTTTGCGAGGTTTGAGTCTTCGAAAACCCCGATCACCGTGAACCACATTTTGTCGATCTTTATTGACTGACCGATAGGTGATAGATAACCAAAGAGCTTTTGTTTGACCCGCGACCCTATCACGCAAAACTGTTCGAAATCCCTTTCATCCGGCTCGGCGAAAAAACTTCCTTCGGCCAGCTTGTGCTTAGCAAGCCGGAAGTAGGAAGGCGTCACTCCGACAACAAACGAATCGTCGCTCTTGCCCTTGAAGGAGAAAACCTGAAACGTCTTCACTCGCTTCTTTGCGGCATAACTTTCGATGTCCGGAGTCACCGCCGATATGGCCTGTATGTCGCGGGTCGAGAGGCCCAGTGAACTCTCTCGGACCTTTTTTAGATCTTCGTCCTTGAACTCGCGATCTTTGGCGATAATATTGCGCAATCCCATCGTATCGATCAGACGCAGGCTCTCCTGTTCGGCGCCCGCGCCTATCGAGAGCATCGCAATCACCGCGCCAACTCCGAAGATCATCCCGAGCATCGTCAGGAACGAACGAAGCTTGTGAGCCCGAAGATTCGCTACAGCGAGTTGGAGTTCGGTTGCGTAATTCATGGTCTTCAGCGTACTGCTACTTCGGTTTCTCGCCTTCCGACTTTTTTGCTTTGTGAGAAAAATCCTGTTTCAAATCCGGCGGATTGAGCGCAACCACCTGACCGCGCTCAAGACCTTCTGTAACAACAACCTGCGCCGCGTCGCCCTGGCCCAAAGTTACAGGCAACGCCTCGAACTGAGGTCCCTTTTGAACAAAGGCAACGAATCCGGAATCTCTCTTGACCGCCGCGCTGCGTGGTATGACGATCACCGCTTTCAGTTCACCGGCGAGGATCCGAGCTTTGAGCTTGACGCCCGGTTTCATCAGTCCGGCGTCAGTCTTGTCGATCGCGACGATGGTTTGGAAGTATTTGACCGGAGACTCGCGATCGATCGGACGGGCGAGTTTGTCGATGCTCTTGACCTTGCCGGTGAATTCAACATCGGGATAAGGATCGAGCGTGAGCGTGACGGTCTGCTCAGCCTTCAACTCGCCGGCATCCTTTTCAAGCACAAAGCACTTGGCTTCCATCTTGTCCGGGTTCACCAGGTTGAACAGGGTCATACCGACGTATACCACCCTGCCGGGCATCAGCGAGTAGCCGCCGAAAAAGTACCCGGGGTCGTTATAGACCACGATGCCGTTTGCCGGCGAAACCAGTTTGAGGGATGCCAGCGCTTTCTCGTAACGATCGATGTTGGCGGTGACCCGACCGCGCTCGAGCATGAGAATCGCTTCGTCCAATGAGTAGACTTTCCCTTTTAGCCCGAGGCGCGCTTCGGCAAATACGATCTTCTTTTCAGTGTATTCCTTGTCGAGCTGGCCTTCGATTATTTCGCGCCGTTTGTAGATCTGCTCGTCCTGAGGGAGGAACTCGATGATCTTCTCGAGTTCGAGTTCGGCGAGTCGTTTGTCTTTAACAATGTCGGTCTGCTCAACACTACTGGCCAACCCGCCGCGATTTAACTTTTCCAGCGCCATCTGCAGATCCGAGCGGTGCGCCATGACCTCGAGGTTCAATTCATCCGCGTCGAATTCGATCAGCACATCGCCCTTCTTGACGTGAGTCCCGTCCGGCACCGCCCAACCAATCCGCAGCCGCTGCACGGGCACCGGAGGCACCGCCACCGCAATCGACTCGACTGACTGCAGTTCGCCGTTAGCGGAGATCTTAAGTGTGAAATCCTGGGGTTGGAGCATCACACTCAGCGGTCTTACATCCGGCGCCGAGCCTGTCAGGGCGCGATACCCGCCAAACAACGCCCCGGAAGTAGCCAGTACTACAACCGCTGCCAGAACTGTTCGACGAATGAGTTTGTATGAGCGTTTCATTCTTCTACCGTAGCGTAGACTGTCCAGTCTGCGCGCAGGAGCTCGCCCCCTGAACTCTGCGCAGACTGGACAGTCTACGCTACGTATCAGCGGGCCTTCAAAAAATCGGCGGCAACACGATCTCCGACCATAAGCCCTTCGGACACAATGATGTCGGTGCCATTCGATTCGCCCAGTTTTACCTTTTGTGTCCGCCACCCGGTGTCGGACTTTACTTTGACCACCGCGCCTTCGGCGGTCGTGAGCACCGCTTTGAGCGGAACCGCGAAGCACTCGGTGACCGAATTGGTTTCGATTTTCAACCGGATGCTCATCGCAGGCCGCATAACGGTGACGTCGAGCTGATCCAGCGCGATCTGCACGTCGAGCACTTTATTCGGGATGTCCCACGCCTTTGGCCGCACGAGCGTGCCGATGCTCTTCACCGATCCTGCGAACGATCGGCCAGGGAACGCATCGATTGACACTTCGGCGTGCTGACCGATCCTGACCTTACCAATGTCGACTTCTGGGACAAGGGCTTCGCCGAGAATTGTGCTCAACTCGGGAATCTCAATGATCGGCATGCCTGACCAGACCGTTTCGCCGACACGGAAGCGCTCGCCATTCCACTTGACCTTGTAGACGACCACGCCCTCGCGATCGGACTTGGCTTGAAAACCTTCCATCCCTCGCTGGATCGCGTTTACACGGTTTTCGGCACGCGCTTTTCTAGTGCCAATGATGTTATAGGAAGCGTCGCTAGCCTTTTTGTGCCACTCCATTCGTTCCTTTAGCGCTTCCACTTCCCGCCTTGCCTGTTCGACAGCCAGATTGTCCTTTTCAATTACGTTGGAAGCCTCGATGTCCGCTCCCGCCCCCTGCTTCAACTTCGTCTTCTCGTATTTGTTCTCCGCGGCGGCAAGCTTCGCCGAAAGCTCCTGGCGTTCGAGGTCGATCGAAACCTTCATCTTCTCCAATTCCTTGTTAGCCTGATCGAGCTCGCTCTGATAGCGTTGCAGATCCTCGCGCACCTTCTGGGCATCGAAGTTGATCAGAGCATCGCCGGCTTTTACATTGCCGCCCTCAGGAGCCAGGCTCACTATTTGAAATTGCCAGTATTCGCCAAACGGCGGAGGTGTGCTGAAGTTACGGACAGACGAAGCGCGCAGCGTACCCGTTGCATCAACCCAAAAACTCATAGAGCGGGCCGCGATAACGATCTCATCGGCGGTCGAGCTTCTGGGCACAACGGCCGAGAAAGCGCCGGCCTTTAAAGCTGAGAAGCCGGCAACCAGAGCCACGCAGACAATCAAACCAAGGCCAAACCGCTTTGCCGCTGGCGTCGTTAGCGCGGCTTGCAGTCTTATTCTTAAGCTTGCCTTTGGCGTTGCGTCACCCGGTTGTTCCGTTGTCTCACTCATAACTTTCTCTGCCGGAGACATTCGTAGTAGCGTCTCACGGCCTCACAATCGTCTACTCCTCACGATTCCATCGGGTCAGAATCCGATCGCCCTCTTTGAGCACTCCATCATCCGCGACCGCATAGTGGAGGGGATCCGCCGACAGGATGGTCACGGCGACCGCGCGTCTGTCTTTGTCGCCTTCGAACCTCATGACTTGCGCCGAACCGCCTTCAAACTGAACCGAGGACCGGGGGACAAGCAAAAGCGCCGGTTGTTCGTTGATGGCCAGTGAGACCTGGGCTGACATACCTGGCTTCATGATTTCGGTGACGGTCCTGTCGAGCGCGATCACTACAAGAAAGACCTTGGCTTTGGCCATCCAGCTCGCCTTGATTGCCGTCTGAGCGATGTTCTTTACCGAACCGGTTATCTCGGTGTCGGGGTAGCTGTCCAGCCTCACTAGTGCCTTCTGACCGATCGACAATCGCGGACCGTCGACTTCATTTACCTGAGCGAGCACTTCCATCTCTTTCAAATCTGGCAGCCTAACGAGCGGGAACCCGCCCCACACCATGTCCCCGACTTGAATCTTGCGCCGCTCCATCCAATGGTCACCGTAAATCACCATCCCGTCGGCGGGCGCGGTCAAAGTCATGCTTGCAAGGTTCGCCTTGATCTGGTTGAGCCGAACACCCAGTTTGTCTTTTTCAATAACCTTTACGTGAAGCTCTGCGGCCTGCTCCTTCTTCTTTTGCTCTATCTTCGCAAGCTGGTTGTCATACTCAGTCTTACCTTTGTCAAACGCCAGCTGATTCTCCTGATATTTACGTCGCGGCACTACGCTGGCCGGGATGTTTACGTCGAGTTTTGATTGTTCATAGACAAGCCAGAGATTGCTTAACACGACGTCCATATCGCGAAGCGCGCCTTCGTGTTGGGATTTTGTCTTGTCGATGTCGTTTTCGGCGGCGATGATTCGCTCTTCAATATCCGTGATCCTGCTGAGAATCGTTGAATTATCAAGCTCGACGACTCGTTCTCCAGCTTTTACCAGGCTGCCTTCCGGAGGTAGATAAGTGATCTTAGCTTCTTCGGAAGTCGAGGAAAAAATTGTCCGAGAAGACACCGCGCGGAGCTCTCCGTCCAGCAAAAGCCGCTTTTCGATCGCACCTCTGCGAACCCGGGCGAGTTCGCCAGTTATCCCGTCCAGAGCCACAACATCGGGTGCCGGCGTCGAGTTGCCGTTTGAAGAGTTTGATTTAATGACGAAAGAGGCCGGCACGAACAACGCCAGCAGTACGAGGCAACAGAGGATTGCCGCGCGCCGTCTTCCCATTTTGAAGAACCAGTGGGTCAAGGCTTCTTCCCCTTCATTTCTTCAAGAGTCTGCCTTGGGTCGTCGGACAGAACGCTTGCCGCCTCTTAGAGTTTCATTTAGTTGAACCTATGCGGGCACTCACACGGTTAACCGAGGGTGAAATGATAGCCTCAAAAGGAAATAATCGCTACGCGTATTTCGACATCTCGGGCTCTCGTGCCGCGAGTTGCGGGGTTCATTTCTTATCTCATGGTCTGACAAGAGGCCACTGCTCCGTCGCGCTGAACCATACCTGACTCTCACCTTTGTTCAGGAAACTTGAAACCGATATATGTTCCGGAGCTGATCCCCATCAGACCAAGCAAGGTCGTGCTGAACTCCGGCATGGACAATCTGTTATACACCGACGAGACAAAAATGACTCCCAGTACGATCGTCCACGCAAAAATCTGAAACCGATGAAAGCTATACCCGCTTGAATCACTGAGAATATCTCGAAGAAAGCTTGTGGAGACGACGGCCGATGCAGGCGGCGTGAGAGCCTGAATTTGCTGGCTAACCTGAGCAAGCCGTGTCCGATTGTCCTGGAGCTGTTTGCTCACGGCGTCGCGGTTGAAGATATCTTCGGGCGTCATTTGGTCTTTTGCGATGAGGCTGTCGAGTTGCGCTTGAAGCTCCGGGATGCTCTGGTCCAGAGTCTGTTTCTCAGCCGTCCGATCCTGTAGCTGGCCCGTCTTTGCGACATCCTTGCCGGAATCGATCATTGCCTCGCTCAAGGCGGTGCCGGCGCTGATACCCATCAGTCCAAGCAACGACGGCGTGATCGTATCGAGTGCATCTGTAATCAACCAGATCATCAGGTACGACGCGTAGACCAGAAAGAACCAGAACGCCATCTGGGTGCGGCCCAGATTGTAAGGCCGGTGCTTTCCGCCGGGCGGCCTAGGTCCGGGCTCACGGATGATGTTGGTGTTCCGCGCCAACCAGACAAGCACAATCAAAGTGGTCAGAACGACAATCAATCCGATTAGGCCGTAGGCCGGTGAGATTACGGTAAGTGGAACTCTATTGCTCGGGGGGTATACGGTCTCGAATGGCGATTGATCTTCAAGTCCCACGCTGAAGAATACCGGTCTGAGAATGTCCGTCGGCTCACCCAGCAAATCGACCCATACTTCCTTGTTCTTCGGAGTGATCCGCAAATGAAATAGCAAATGGTTCTGGGAGGCATGAATCTCAGCAGGGTAGTTGCCGCGGATCGCCAAGCCGTTCAGATAGGGAACGAGTTTCTTTGCGTCATTCTCCTTCACCCACTCATCAAGGTGTTCGACCTCAACACGGATCAGGGTATCCGCACCGAGGTGTCCCTCGAGGATTGATTTGACCCTGGGCGTGGCGCCGGGGGTTGTTTGAGTGCTAACCGTTTGCGCAGACGCTGAGTAACTCGATGCGAACCAACACCCAGGCAAAAGGAGTAGGGCGATGCCGACCATTTTAGTTGGTTTCACGAGAGGGGCTCTCCTTTGGAATTGTTAGGAAACAACGTGAGTCGGGATTATATGTGATTTCCAGAGTGGCGCACGCTCTTTTTGATAACGGCCAAAGTCCCGTTTTTAATCGTCTTGACAACCGCAGCGACCATTTCGTATGCTGTCCGTTCCTTTTCTTTAAGGGGAATTTGGAGATTCGTGTCATGCAGACATTCATACCGAGCGGGAAGAATCTGGAGCAGAACCGCAATTGGTTTATCATCGACGCAGACGGGAAGACCGTCGGCCGGCTTGCGACTGTCGCTGCCCGGCTACTGATGGGAAAGAATAAAACAACATATACTCCATTCATCGATGTTGGCGATCACGTGGTCATCATCAATGCTGAGAAGGTGGTCTTCACCGGCAACAAGCTAAAGGACAAGGTCTACAGGCATCATACCGGGTGGCCCGGCGGGCTGAAGGAAGTGACCGCCGAGAAGATGATGAAGCGCCATCCGGAGCGAATCCTCGAATCGGCGATTCGGGGCATGCTTCCGAAAAACAAACTCGGCCGGAAAATGGGCAAAAAGTTAAAGGTTTATGTTGGAACCGACCATCCGCATCAAGCCCAACGACCCGAGCCGCTCCCGTAGTCAAGAGTTGAACCCGGAAGCGCCGGGCTTTGGGATTTGAAGGAGATTGATAGTGGCAGAGACGATTCAGAATTACGGCACCGGTCGCCGCAAGAGCGCTACGGCGCGAGTTTTTCTCAGACCCGGAACCGGAGAGATCACCGTCAACAAGCGGAAGTTTGAAGATTACTTTAAGAACGAGACCCATCGGATGGTTATTCGACAGCCGCTACATCTGACAGACTCGGTCAACAAGTTCGATGTCCTGGTGAACGTAAACGGCGGAGGGCCGGCCGGACAGGCGGGCGCAGTGCGACACGGTATCACCCGCGCGCTGGTTGAATTGAACCCCGAGTTTCGCGTCAGGTTGAAAAAGGCGGGCTTTGTCACGCGCGACCCGCGGGCAAAAGAGCGAAAGAAGTACGGCCAGAAGGGCGCGCGAGCGCGCTTCCAGTTCTCGAAGCGGTAACTTCGATTGCGGATTTCGAATTGTGGATTGCGGATTTCAATCAGCAATCTGCAATCCGAGATCAGCAATCCGAAATCCGCAATTCCATTGCCGGTTCTCGCGATTGGTTGTTCCAAAAGGACAATTTGGAACGCAAACCGGTGAGTACATAAACCAATTCACGTGTGTTAGGAGGATCGCTTGGTCACAGTAACGATGAAGGAACTGCTTGAAGCTGGCGTCCACTTCGGACATCAGGTCAGGCGTTGGAACCCGAAGATGAAGGAGTTTATCTTCGGTGAACGAAACGGAATTTACATCATTGATCTCCAGAAGACCCAGCGGCTCTTCAAGGAGGCGGTCAAGTTTGTAACCCAGAAGGGCATGGACGGCGCCAGCTTCATGTTTGTCGGCACCAAGCGCCAGGCGCAGGATGCCGTCGAAGAAGAAGCAAAACGTTGCGGCCAGTTTTATGTCAATCAACGCTGGCTCGGCGGGTTGTTGACTAACTTCCAAACCGTGCAGAAATCCATCCAGCGCATGAAAGACATCGAGACAATGCGCACCGATGGACGCTTCGACGCGCTTACCAAAAAGGAGCGTCTTGGACTCGATCGCGAGCACGCAGCTCTCGAGAAAAATCTCGCCGGAATACGCGATATGAAGGTGTTGCCTGACGTCATCTTCATCATCGACTCAAATAAGGAAGAGATTGCCGTTCACGAGGCCAACAAGCTTGGCATTACGACCGTTGCCATCGTCGATACGAATTGCAACCCCGATGGAATCGACTACATTGTGCCGGGAAACGATGACGCGTTGCGCGCGGTGCGATTGTTTGCAGCTAAGATGGCCGATGCAATCATCGAGGGTCAACAGACGGTGAAAGAGGGCGGCGCCGAGATTGGTGAGGCTTCCGAAGGAACCGAAGCCGCAGCGACTGGGTCACCGGAGTCGACACGCGACCGTTCGGAAAGAGGCGATCGTGATCGCGGCCGCGGACGCGGACGCGGCGGTGAACGTAGTAGGGGTGCGCGACGAACTACTTACGTACCGCCAGGCGCGCCGCCGATTCCTGAGCCGATCATTCCCGAAGCATCCTCGACTGCCGAGTCCGAGAGCGCTCCACCAGAACCTGAACCGGTTGCGGTGGCGACCGGCGACCTCGAGCAACCTCCGAAAGCGGAAACCGCGGAAGCTTCAGAATAACGGCTTGCGCGAGAGGCAAAGGGTGAGCGTCGCTCGGCAGGACCAGGCGCCTCGTCTTGCCTTGTCCATCTTCAATCAACCAAATTCACAGCGATAGGGAGAGTCACGTAGTAATGGCTAATGTAACAGCGGCAGCGATCCAAGCTCTCAGGCAAAAGACCGGCGCGGGCATGATGGAATGCAAAAAAGCGCTTACCGAAGCAGAGGGCGATGAAGAAAAGGCTATCGAGAATCTGCGCAAGCACGGACTTGCCTCGGCAACCAAAAAGGAGGGACGGGTGGCCGCCGAAGGACTGGTGAACGCGTACATTCATGCGGGTGGCAAGATCGGCGTGCTGTTGGAAGTCAACTGCCAGACCGATTTCGTTGCGCGCACCGAAGAGTTCCGCGCTTTTGTTCACGATCTGGCGATGCACATTACCGCGGCTGAGCCGCGATACACGAACAAGGAAGATGTACCCGCTGATGTGCTCGACAAAGAGCGTGAGATTGCGCTCGAACAAGCACACCTGGATCCCAAGAACGCCGGCAAGCCTCAACAGGTGCTCGATAAGATCGTCGAAGGACGGATCAGCAAGTTCTATCAGGAAACCTGTCTGATGGAGCAGGCCTTCGTCAAAGACCAGAACATCACCGTCGGTGACCTGGTCAGGCAAATGATTTCGAAAACCGGCGAGAACATACGCGTGCGGCGGTTCACTCGCTATAAGATGGGCGAGGGGCTCGAGAAACGCACATCCGATCTTGGAGCCGAAGTCCAGGACTTACTTGGCGGCAACAAGTAATAAACAAGAGAGCCTCTCGCAAGAGAGGCTTTTTTGTTGTCAATCAAACCGTCCTCAGCCATAATCTCACGGAACTATGTCGGCAAAACCAATCTACAAGCGAATATTGCTAAAGCTATCGGGCGAAGCCCTGATGGGCGATCAGAATTACGGGATCGATCCCGTCACCATTACTCGAATTGCACAGGAAGTGAATGACGTACACAACCTCGGGGTCGAAGTGGCCATAGTGGTTGGCGGAGGTAACATCTTTCGAGGATTGGCGCTGGCGGCCAAGGGTCTGGACCGAGCTTCTGCTGATTATATGGGCATGCTGGCGACGGCGCTCAATGCAATAGCGCTCCAGGATGCGCTCGAGAATCAAAAAGCGTTCACTCGAGTCATGAGCGCCATTGAAATGCAGGAAGTGGCCGAGCCTTTTATCCGCCGGCGCGCGATTCGTCACCTGGAAAAAGGCCGTATAGTCATTTTTGCCGCCGGGACCGGAAATCCATTTTTCACAACCGACTCGGCCGCGGCGCTTCGAGCTCTGGAGATCAAAGCCGATGCAATCCTGAAGGCAACGAAAGTCGATGGTATCTACACCGCTGACCCGGTCAAGGATAACACTGCTACGATGTTCGAAACTCTAACCTATCTGGATGTCATACAGCGGGACCTAGAGGTGATGGACACCTCAGCGATCAGCTTGTGCCGCGAACAGGGCCTGCCGATTCACGTCTTCAACCTCAACAAACCCGGCAATATCGCCCGCGTGGTTTGTGGCGAGCAAGTCGGAACCGTCGTGAGACCCGACAATCGAGCCGAGTCAAAGGGTTTGTCCGGAGCGTGAGCTTGCCACCTGACACCTCGAAATCTAAAATCCACAAATCTAAGATCTGACGTGATGGAGGATGAGGATGGAGATCAAAGACATAGCCAACGACGCACGAAAGCGGATGGACTCCGCGGTTGAAGATGCGCGCAAGAAGCTCACAACGGTGCGCACCGGCCGTGCGTCGGTTAGCCTGCTCGACAACGTGACCGTCGAATACTACGGCACTGAGATGCCGCTTAATCAGGTTGCGACCATCCACGCGCCTGAACCAACGATGGTCACCGTGCAGCCGTTCGATCCGACTCAGCTGGCGAACATCGAGAAGGCTATTCGAGCATCGGAGCTTGGGCTGAATCCTTCAAACGACGGAAAGCTCATTCGCGTGCCGATCCCGCCGCTCACCGAAGAACGGCGCAAGCAAATGGTAAAAGTGGTCCACGAGATCGCCGAAGAGCATCGCACCGCAATCCGCAATGTGCGCCGAGACGCGAATGATCACCTGAAAAAGATGCTCAAAGACAAGACGATTTCAGAAGACGCGGAGAAAGACGGGCTCGATCAGATACAGAAGCTCACCGATCAACACATCGCGAAGATTAACGACCTATCGGAGCATAAAGAGAAAGAAGTGATGACGGTGTAGTGCAAAGGGATCGCTTTTTTCGCTCACAATCGACGATCGGCAATCCCATCATCTTATGGTGATCCTGCGTTCCGAGTCGGAGACATAAATCATCCCAACATTGGTCGCGTTCTCCGGAACGATTTCTAATCTCTCAGCCCATTCAATTACAGTAACTCCGTTAGCGTCATCGAACATCTCCTCAAGCCCGAGCCCCTGGTGCGCCCCGACATCGAGCCGATAAAGATCGATGTGGAAAAATCGCAATCTACCTTCGTAAGAATTGACTAGTGTGAATGTCGGGCTGGTCACATCCGCCGGATCAATACCTAAGCCCGCCGCAAGCCCTTTAGCAAATACTGTCTTACCAGCGCCAAGATCGCCTGTAAGGAGAAACACTTCGCCGCCGTTGAGATGACTGCCGATCCGTCTCGCGAGTGCGAATGTTTCGTCCGCCGAGCGAGTGATGAACTCGCCCAAATGGGTTTCTGGTTTCGGCTTTCTGGTTTCTGGTTTCGATCGCGACTTCATCAGGCCGGCCTTTCACCTTCTCCGCCGATTGATGTGAACGCGTCGCCGAGGTGAGCAGTGATGTCCGACGCAATCAGCGCGCGAACACCCATTCGCGAGGCGGCGATGTCGCCCGCAAGACCGTGCATGTAAACCGCCGCGATTGTCGCGCTAAGCGGATCGTCGGGCTTCTGCGCCACAAAAGACCCGATCATTCCGGTCAGAACGTCGCCTGTTCCGCCAGTCGCCATTCCTGAGTTCCCGGTTGAGTTGACATAGACCTCGCCGTCGGGAGCGGCGACGATGGTTGGACTGCCCTTTAGCACGAGGATAACGCTTTGATCGGCCGCAAACGACCGCGCAACGTCAATTGAGTTCTTTAGTACATCGGCTATTGATCGGGATACAAGACGAGACATTTCACCAGGGTGTGGAGTAAGGATCATTGGAAGCTCGACGCTGCCTTTCAAATTCTTCGCCCACGGTGCAAGCGAGTTAAGCCCATCAGCATCGATCACAATCGGCTGACCCCGTTTCATTGCTACTGCCCTCACGAACGCTCGAGTAGACTTGTCGCTCGAGCCAAGCCCTGGTCCGACTGCAACAACATCGCGCTCGGCGGCCAACTCCAGCACGCGATCTGCAGCTTCGCGAGCAACCGAACCCGCCTTAGTTTCTGCAAGCGGTTCGCTCATGCACTCGGCGATGACTCGCGATGCGACGACTGATTGGCTGGATTCCGGCGTCGCAATCGTTACCAAGCCGCATCCGGCTCGGAGGGCGGCTTCGCCCGTAAGACAGGCCGCTCCTGTTTTCCCGCGAGACCCGGCGACAACCAACACCTTGCCGACGTCACCTTTGTTTGCGTGTGGATTCCGGCGCGATGCACACAGCCAGCGAGCAACATCGTCGCGCTCAACAAGATTCAATCGCGATCCCGATGAGTTGATTAATTCCCCGGGCGAGCCGATTGGGGAGACGACCACCTCGCCGCAAAAATCGGCGGCCGGCGGCAGAATATTGCCGATCTTAGGCGCGGTGAAGGTGACTGTGAGGTCAGCCTTTACGGCCGGACCAATAAGCTCGGGCGAGTCGGAGGGAATACCCGAAGGGATATCAACCGAGATAACTGGTGAGTCAGTTGTGTGATCGTTTAACAGATGAATCGCTTCTTCGAACAGTCCGGACGCCGGGCGCGTCAGGCCAGTCCCGAAGATCGCATCGAAGAACAGGTTGTGTGAGTTGCGGGAGGCCTCCGCCCAGAATTGCTCAGGCGTTTCAATCTCTATGAATCGAAAGCCCGCGCCCGACTTTGTCGCTATATCCAGCGCCGCTTCAAAGTTCGCTCGCGCGTCACCTTTGGAATCGGCAACACGGCCAAGCAGCAACGTATCAACGGATGCGCCTTTATTGTGAAGAAGCCTTGCGATTGCGGCGCCGTCGCCGCCGTTGTTACCGCGCCCGCAGACAATTAGCGCGCGTTTGTCAGCCAGATCACCAAACTTTTTCTCCGCTTCTTCAACCGTGCGCGCTGCGGCATTCTCCATCAGCAGGAGGCTCGGCACGCCGAATCGTTCGGTGGTTAAGCGGTCAACCTCCCGCATTTCGGCTGCCGATAAAATTTTCATAGGACTCGGTGGCTATTGAGAACCGAGCAGCGTTCTATTTCGCTTTGACATCGTAGCAGGCTAGTGTTCCCTGATTGCGAATATAGAATTTGCCGCCGCAGACGACCGGATGCGCCCAGCTCGGCCAACCCTGATCTGCAATCTGGAAACGGCCGGTTTCTTTGTACCCCGCCGGCGATGCTTCCGCTAAACCGACGACATTGTTCTCGCTCAGCAGATATAGCTGGCCGTCGGCATATGTCAGCGTTCCCTTGCCCACACTGCGATCACGCCAAACTAATTTGCCGGTCGCAAACTCGACACAGCTCAGAATCGCGCTGTTGAACCCGTAGAGATACCCGTTGAGCAGCACTACCCCGCCGTGATGATTCTTCATTTCGCGGCTAAAGTAAATCTCCTCGGCTTTCACCTCGCCACCCTCAGCTTTCAAGCCAAGCAGCGCGCAACCGGTGCCGTAGTCTGAAGTATAAAAGACCTTGTTGTCGTAAACGATCGGAGTCGCGATGTTGGCGGTGCGGTTTGAAACCGGCTCATAACGCCACATTAGTTTCCCGTCCGAGGCTCGGACGCCTACGCCGGCGCGGCCCGTGAAGCCGATTATCGTTCGCACTCCGCCGATGTCCGCGGCAATGCATGAGGAGTAGCCGGCTTCATCGCTCAGTTCCTTTGTGGTCCAGATGGTCTTACCCGAAGCTTTGTCGAGCGCGACGATGCTCGCCCCTTCACCGCCGGGGGTGACAATCAAGCGATCCCCATCAATCAACGGCGATTCGCTTATCAACCACTTCGGGTTTCGACCGCCGAAATCCTTGAGGATGTTCCGGCGCCAGGCGATGGAACCGTCAGAGATTTTAAGACAGGCGAGATCTCCAGTCTCGGCAAGCGCATAGAGCCGGTCGGTTTCAACGGTCGGAGTGCCCCTGGGTCCAGGTCCCTTATCTTGACCGAGACGGGGCCCCAGCGGAGTCACCCAAATGGTCTTGCCGTCAGCGCGGTTCAGGCAGAAGACCGAACTTTGACTGTCCTTCACGCCCTGGACAAAGATTCGGTCGCCTTTGATCGCAACCGAACCATACCCTTCGCCAAGATTGGATATCGACCAAACGACTGGAGGTCCTCCGGCCGGCCAGGTTTTTAAGAGGCCCGTCTCGGTCGAGATCGCGGTTCTGTTGGGCCCGTGCCACTGAGGCCAGTCGGGTAGAGTTACCGGCGTGCCGGCGCCCGTTTGAGAGACCAGCAGGCTAAGCAGAAGAGCGAATCTTGATGTGTATATCATTAGCACCAATTCTCATTCACAAGTTCTACTGAATTCAAGACGAAAAGCGAGTTCAGTTCGGCGTACGGGCTTGGCTTGTGGCCACAAGGCGCAATGATGACTGGCAGGGCTGCTTCAAATATAAGCACTAACAATAATCATTTGACTCTGATTATGATAGGGAGTATAAATGAACACGAAGCGATGGCTGGCGGCAAGATACGAGCGCAGGTCTGATGACACTTCGTATCGCTTAACTGAAGAACCGACAGAAAGAAGTAGCCATGAGCGACGAGCTGACTCAGAAGCCCCCGAATGACGTCCCCGATACGGAGCCCACACTCTTAACCCTGATGGAACGACTCAGCACGATACAAGGGGTAATGGATAGGAGGCATATCGAGACTCAAGAACTGATTGCCAGCGTTCGAGATGACATCACCAGCGTTCGAGATGCCGTCAATAAAAACGTCGAGCAAAAACACGAGCTGGTAATGAGTCGGATCGACTTACTTCGCACCGAAACGGAAGCGCACTTTCGGGAAACGGATGCGCACTTTCGGAAACAAGCGCACGTAATTCGCGCGTTAAATGATGTTCTCCTGGAGATCCGCGGCGACAACCGAGAACTCTTCGAGCGAATTGCCGTGATGGAGGAAAAAGGGCCTTAAAGTAACATTCCCTTAGGCTTTGCGCCTTCGCGCGAAGCAACGAATGCAATTGTTTGTTTCGCGCAAAGACGCAAAGAACCGCTAAGACGCCAAACGTTATCTCGACAACCACATCTTTATCGATCGCGTTACCATATCCGAAGCGTCCTGCTGAACAAAGTGCCCTGCCCCGGGTATGGTCACCAATGTCAGATCTTTATCGAGCCACTCCCAGGTATTGTTCAGAGCTCCGGCAAGCAGCGCCGTATCATTGAGCCCGTGAATCATCAGCACCGGCATCTTTACTTTTATAACCGGTGATTTGTCTTCAGTGTACGGCTCGCGCGGGTAGTTGCGTTTGTAGTAGTTGAGCATCGCTTCAATGTCCGAGCGACTGAATGCTTCGATGTATTTCTTCTTCGCCTCGGGATCTTTCACCCAACCCGCGAGGCCCGCCGCGGTAATCTTTGTATGCGCATCGGGCTGTTGAAAGTTGCGCGCGTACTGGCTGTTCTTCTGTTGCTGCGGATTGTTCGCGAGCTCGCGATTGAGACCGCGAGGATGAGGGAGATTCAGGATAACCAGCTTTTCAGTCATATCCGGCAACATCATGGCAAACGTCCACGCAACAATACCGCCCCAATCGTGCCCGACAATGATCGCCTTATCTCGTTTCAGATGTTTGACCACCGCGGCAACATCGCCAACGAGCAAGCGCATATCGTAGTTCTCAACACCCTTTGGTTTATCGCTCAAGTTGTAACCGCGTTGGTCGATCGCGACGACCTGATAGTCCTTTGACAGCGCTTGCATTTGATCGCGCCACGAATACCAGAAATCCGGGAAGCCGTGGATCATGACAACAAGCGGGCCCTTACCCAGACTGGCGTAATGAATCTTGACGCCGCCCGAGTCGGCATAACCATGCTCGACTCGCTTCTCAAGATCGGAATCGGCTCGCGCTGTCTGGCCGAGGAGCGCAAACGCCACTAACAGAAATAAGACAGATATGGTTTTTTTCATGAATTCTCCTGATAGTCGATCATCGGTTCAAGAATCATAATCAGATAGCCGGGGAATTCAAGCCACGTGAATCAGTAGGTCCAAACCATCCGGCAATGGTAATGTCCCATCCCGCCCTGCAATTATTCTTAACGATTCTTTCGCGATTTTGTTTTGTCGACTACTACAACGCCGCCCTTCATAACCCACCGCACGTTGTTAATCACCACGCCGATGTCCGCAAGCGGGTCCCCCTCAACCGCCACTATATCAGCGTAATAACCCGGCAAGACCGCGCCCAGGCTCTTTTCGATTCCAAGCAATGCCGCGCCATTCGTTGTCGCTGCAGTCAGCGCTTGACCGGGCGTCATCCCGGCTTTCACCAACCACGCCAGCTCGCGAGTGTTCTGGCCGAACATCGTGAATACCGCATCAGAACCCATCGCGAAGCGCACACCGGCTTTGAACGCGCGTCGCGCGGTCTCGAGATTCCGCTCGACATAATCCTTCAATCGCTCGGCGACCTCAGGCCCATACCCAAATTGATTTCGGTATTCGGCATAGTATCGATTGTGATCGATGGTCGGAACATAAAAAGTCTGACGTCGAGCCATCTCCGCAATCGTTTCGTCATCCATGTCAGTTGCGTGCTCAATAGAGTCAGCACCGGCTCGCACGGCATCTCGCGCCCCGGCCGGGCCATAGGAATGAATCGCGATCTTCTTTCCTAGATTGTGAGCAGTATCAACCGCCGCCTTCATCTCCTCAAAAGAGTAGGTTTGATTCCCGGAGACATCCTGGGCACTGCCGGTCGAGCCAAACATCTTCACCCAATCCGCTCCCGCCGCAATTTGTTCGCGAGCGGCTCGCGCGACCTCGTCGACGCCGTTTGCCTGACCCCTGCTCGGCGTTGGCGCGCCTGCACGCGAAGAGACATGCAGCCCGTAGCCCGAAACAAACATCCTCGGACCCGTCATTTTTCCAATGCTTATCAGATCCCGCATCGCGATGTCGGTGTATTCGGAAGCGTGCAGATTTCGAACACTGGTCACTCCAGTCTCGAGCGTGCGACGAAGATTCTCCTGCGCAAGGAACATCGTCATGGCCGGCGTCCGCGAACCCAGTTGCGCCCAGGGCCGCGTACCCGGCGCTTCATCCCAGTAATAAGTCATATGCGTGTGCGCATCAATGAGCCCGGGGATACCGGTGTATTTCGTGAGATCGAAGATCTCGGCGCCCGGTGGAATCGTGTCACTGCGCGAGCTGACGCTCTTGATGCGATCGCCTTCAATAATGACTACCGCGTTTCTAAGGACTTTCCCGGCGCCATCGACGAGCTTGCCAAATCGGATCGCTTTGACACGCGAGGCTGCATTAGAGCGCGAGCACGGGAACAACCCAACAACACACAGAGAAACGCCGATCAAGATCTTCGCTGCGCGCATGACTACTCCCTTATCGGCAACACATTTTGATAAACACAAGCAAATCAGAAGGTGCTTTTATCTGCGCCGGGGTTCTTTGTCAACGCGGGGATGATCAATCGCTCATTTCCGGGTGGTGCGCAAGCCAGGATCCATGAATGCCAAGCGCGGTCGCGAATAGTATTCCTTCGGCGCTCTGCTGATGGTATAAAGGCCCGGGACCAGTTCCCCCGGGTGGGTCCCGTAGGTTGGAGCGCTCTTGGATGACGGCGCTACAACCGTCTTCGATCCGGGCGCTTCTCGGTTTGTTTCCTGCCTCCTCAACTAATCAATCGCATTGGCTCAGCGGTTGCGCGGCATGTTCTTGCGACGGTCGATGACAATCCCATAGCGACATGACTGTGGGTAGACTCGAACTAAAAAGGGTGCGCCTCACGCGCCTGGTTCTAATTAGCGTGTGTATGCTCAAGCTCGCGCAGCGTTAGTGGGAGAATGAGTCATGACTGAGATTAACTGGGCAGGGCTCCTCGAAGACGAAGATGTCGAAGGGCTGTGGAATGGACTGTTCCAGCTGGTGTCGAGACATCCGGCAGTGCGGCCGCTTCATTTCGCTACCGACGGCGCCGCCGTGTCGTCACAGACCGAGATCAACGCCGATTTAGCTCAGGAGTTGTTTCTCGAGCTCTTTCAAAAGCAACGATTCGATTATTACGTACGTAACAATTACAGAAGCGTCGATATAGAGAATGAGCTTGCTCGTATTGAAGTACCTAATCTCGTGGGCGCCAGGCTACGAAAACGGTATCCGGAATCATTCCGAATGGCACGCCGGGTGAGCTCGCTGCTAAAGACCAGCTCGCGGTTTCGTCGCTTCGGCGCTCAAGGCGCGCGCGATTCGGAATTAGTCGCCGAATCGGTGAAACCGCCGGCGCGTCGCGGCCGACCTGCAAAAAAAGCGACTCCTTCGATTGACGAAGTCGCCAGAGAAGCGGCCGTTCTGGAGGAAGATGACGATATCGAGTCGATCGACGTGGACGACGAACCCGAACCCGCAAAAAAGAATGGCAAAGGAACCGAGCCGCGGCGACGGCGGATGGTCAATCAAGTATTCGGGCTTTGTCAATGGCCAAACTCTAAGCCGCACTGCGACAGCGGTCACTTTTCCGAACTCATCAAGGCGGTGCCGATGAGGAATCGCGACACACGACTGGTCGGGCGCTCGGGCACGTCGCAGCTGATACTCTCCAATCCCGATCTGGAAAACCTGATTGTCGAAGTCTTCACCGTTATCGACTCACCAGCGGACGTGCGCACGATTCGACAATTGGCGCTTTCAAAGATCCCGCTGCAAGACTACAACGTCGCGTCGCTGGACGAAGAGCTGAGTTCGGGGGCCAACGGCGTCACGATGCGCAGGGAAGCTCGAGACACAAGGGAAACTCCCGAGGACGTTTTGTTGCGTTGCGAGCAAGACGACCGTGTTGCAATGATGGCAGACGAATTTTTGACGTCTTTGCGACGAGCGGTGAACAACAACGAACGCCGATACACCCGGTTACTGTCGACTCTCTGGCACTGCTACTACAACCCTGAGGGACCTTCTCAATTGGAGATCGCAAAGCTCCTCGGCGTTTCCGATTCGTTGGTGAGCGATAACCGTCGCCTGATCGAATACGAGTTGAAAAAGTTAAGACTATCGATGGATGAAGGTCCCGTGTTCTCGGAGTCGCTACAGCGTCTGGTAGCTCACTTGTCGTGAATCCATTCCTCGAGTCGGGGCGGCAGCAGCCGGATTGTTTGCGTCGTCTGCCGCACTCCGCTCAATCCGCAGTTTCCTAAAGACTTTCACCAAAATTGAACTAAGCTGGTACGCGTGATAGGCTTTTTTCTGCGTGACACTCATCAACTCGTTGGGAGCGAAGCAGTGAAAACCGGACGCGTCGTAACGCTATTATGCATCATTCAAATGGTCGCATTAATAGCTCCCGCCTTTGCCCAAAAACCCGATGATGCGGTCAAGCTACGAACCGATCTCGTGACGATTGATGCGACGGTCACCGACAAGAACGGCGGCTTTATTCGAAAACTGAGCGCTGAAGACTTCGTTGTATATGAAGACGGTCAACGCCAAAAGGTGGAGTTTTTCGAGGCAAACGAGGAAACAGTGCTTACGCGCTCGCTCGCGGTCGTCTTTGCCTTTGACAAATCGGGCAGCATTACGCCTGAAGAGATATCCAAACAACGCGAGGCAACCGAGAACTTTGTAAAACTGCTACGGCCGGAATCGATATTCGCCGTCGTCACATTCAGCAGCGAAATGCAGGTGCTTCAGGACTTCACCAGTGAGCCTGAAAAAGTCTCCCGAGCTTTCCGCAAAATAGGGGAGATAACCGGCTTATCGCGGATATTCGGGACAATCGACCGGGCAGTCTCGATGCTCAAACGGGCGCCGCGTTTTCGTGGTGGACGGCGCTTGCGCCGCGTGGTCATCGTAGTAACCGACGGCTACGACAACCTGGACTCGCCCGACCAGCGCGATTTGATCCGTCGCGCTAACGATGCCGAGGTCACCGTCTATTCGATTACTCTGCCTTCATACATGGCGTCGTCTGGTAACAAAAGAAGCATGACCCTCCTGGATGTTTCGCGTATCGTGCCGCTGACCGGAGGGGCGGATTTTTCGGCCGACTCCAAGGACTTCACTCCGGTGTTCAAGGCTATCGCCGAAGAGATCAGGTCCAGCTACACCATTGCGTACTATCCGCCGGAGTCGAGCCGGCGCGATGGACGTGTTCATCAGCTCAGTGTCGAGGTTCAGAAGCCCGGCGCGATTGTCCGCACAAACAGAAGCAGCTACCAGGCGCCGAGCGGTGATAAGCACAAGTGAGACCG
>Ga0075428_100002306_pt1 | contig 20656 bp, 19 predicted proteins | sample RhiMetdeltSRZDD2_FD_75291 | JGI IMG/M metagenome (GOLD analysis project Ga0075428, IMG submission 75291) | Populus rhizosphere microbial communities from Tennessee, USA - Rhizosphere MetaG P. deltoides SRZDD2 | ecosystem: Host-associated > Plants > Roots > Rhizosphere > Soil | place: USA... | reverse complement strand
CTGTCGAGCCGATCCTTCGGGCCTGCGGCAACCTCATCGACATGCGAGTGTCGAGGGCCGAAGCCTTTGGCCGTGATCACCTTAACCCGAGTGGTCTTCGCGCGCCGAGAGCACGGGCGGCGTGTTCAACCGTGTGTGCGAACAACGTTTGGATCACGTGCCTGGCTCGCTTGCCGGCGATGTCGGTGGCCACCTGCGGGCAGTGTGATCTAGCCGCCGCTATCCGGCTGGCAAGTCCAGCGTCCTGGAAGCGTGCATGCAACAGACGGGCTTGAGCGACCGCCGAGCACCACCGTCGTTCGCGAGTTCGCTCCAAGCATGGCGTCTTTATTTTGCAGAAAAGGATCAGAAAATTTCGTCAGCTGATCGGCTCTTGTCCACTAAAGCGTCAAGTCTTAACGTTCACTGCATCTGGCCCCCTTCTGGAAGAGAACGTTCATGCATGAGAATCAAGCGCCGCCGCGGCGCGGCTTCCGCGTGGGCGCAACGGGCGCCCTCGCGATCACGCTGGTACTAGTCGGCGCCATCCCCGCCGCTAGCGCGCCTTCGGCCACCCCGACCGTAGTGACCCGCGCTGCCCTCGATCCGGCTCTCGTGGCCGGGCGTGGCGCGAGTGTTGCCTTCCTGGAGCAGGAGGCGGAGAACGCGGTCACCAACGGCACCGTGATCGGCCCAAGCCGCGCCGCCTACACCCTGCCTGCGGAAGCGTCCGGCCGCAAAGCAGTCCAGCTCGCTGCTGGGCAGTTCGTGGAGTTGACGCTGCCCGCGGCGGCCAACGCGATCACCGTGCGCTACAGCATTCCCGACGCACCCGACGGTGGCGGTATCACCGCGCCGCTGGAGGTCAAGGTCAACGGCAAGGATCGCCGGACCATAACGCTCACCTCGCAGTATTCCTGGCTCTACAACCAGTATCCGTTCACCAACGATCCGAACGCTGACCTGTTGCACCCCGACTGGTGGATCACCGAGTGCGGCTGCGTGCCAGCGTTCACCGACCCGAAGCCAGTCATCGCCAAGCCGTTTCGGCCGATGCATTTCTACGACGAGCAGCGCCTGCTGCTCGGCAAGACCTACAAGGCTGGCGACCGCGTCCGGCTGACCGCCCCGGCCGGCACGAACGCCGCGTGGACCGTCATCGACCTGCTCGACTCCGAGCTCGTCGGCGCGCCCCACTTCACCTTGCGAGCGGCGAATGTGCTGCTGTTCGGGGCCGACCCTACCGGCCGGCGAGATTCGGCCGACGCCTTTGACCGGGCCATCGCGTTCGCGAAGCGTAAGGGCCTCAAGGTTTACATCCCGCCAGGCACCTATCAGGTCAACCGTCACATCATCGTCGACGACGTCACGATTGAGGGTGCCGGCAGCTGGTACACGATCATCAAGGGCACGCAGGTAACCCTGCCCGCACCGGCCCCGGACGGCTCGATCCATACGGGAGTCGGCTTCTACGGCAAGAACGCCGTCGATGGCGGCAGCCGCAACGTTGACCTGTCCGGATTCACGATCGAGGGCGACGTCCGTGAGCGCATCGACACTGATCAAGTCAACGGCGTCGGCGGTGCGATGAGCGACTCGACGATCGAGGGGCTCTACATCCATCACACCAAAGTGGGCCTGTGGTTCGACGGCCCGATGGACAACGTGAAGGTCACCAACAACGTCATCGCCGACCAGATCGCCGACGCGCTCAACTTCCACACCGGCGTCACGAACTCCCTGGTGCGCAACAACTTCATCCGTAACACCGGCGATGACGGCCTGGCAATGTGGTCGGAGACGACCTCGAACGCTAACAACACGTTCGACCACAACACCGTCCAAACGCCCACGCTCGCCAACGGCATCGCGATCTACGGCGGCGCGAACAACACCATCTCGGGCAACCTCATCGCGGATCCGTTGCGTGAGGGCAGCGGCATCCAGATCGGCTCACGGTTCAACGCCACCGCATTCTCCGGCCACCTGCGGGTCACGGACAACACGGTGGTACGCGCCGGGACGTACGAGCTGAACTGGAACATCGGTCTCGGTGCGATCTGGATCTACGCACTCGACAAGAGCATCGACGCCGACATTCGGGTCACCGGCGACCACTACCTCGACAATACATACAACGCGATCATGCTGGTCAGCGAGTTTTCGGTGAAGGATCTCTACTCGATCACGAACGTCCACTTCAAGGACATCCGCATCGACGGCACCGGAACCTCGGTCGTCAGCGCCCGGGTAGCAGGCTCGGCCTCCTTCGAAAACGTCGACGCCCGCAACGTCGGCGCAGTCGGCGTGAACAACTGCGGATCATTCCACTTCACCCCGGCCGGGTCAGAGTTCTCGCTTACCGATCTCGGCGGCAACCAGGGCGGCGGCACCACCGGCCCGTGGCTGGCAGCATGGGAGTTACCGAACACGATCACATGCGACGACCGCCCACCGGTCCTGCCCCCACCCCCACCGTCCCCCTGGTAACAGCCTCGTCATCGTCCATATCGCCGACCAGGGCCGGCCCGTTGGAGTTGGGCCGGCCTTGGTCCAAGGCACCTGCCGGTGACCGTCTCGACGAACCTTTCCTTTGACGTGAGTTGCTGGGTTCCCATTGTCATTTCGACGATGGGTGAGGGCGGCCTTCGCGTGATCTCCAAAATGGTACGAAGGGTCTCGGAGATCTGCGAATCGCCGCCACAGGCATTGTCGTCAGGCATTGTCCTCAGGCATTGTCGTCCGAGCACAGTCGCAACGACCTGTCGTTTGCCACCCCTATCAGCAGGTGCCTGCGACAGTGCGTACCAGGCGCTCGCCACGGCCGCACGCCAGGCCATTCGGCGCGCACGATGTCCCGTCTATAGGCCAGCCACCACCCGCCCTTTCCACCGGACCCGAAGAGCGGCCCAGATCTCATTGAGGGGTCGTCGACAGAGGCGGTCGCAGCACGACGATCTACGTTGGATGTCCGGCGGCTCGTTCTCAGTCAGGCTCCGCTATTCGGACGGATCTGCCGATTAGCGCTCACCTGATCGTCGATGACCTGGTTGTTACTTCGATCTCGCCCTCGCGCAACGTGCCTGTCCCTTTACGTCCGCAACCAGGTTGCGGCGTTGTGAGAGTCTCGGGCGGTGGAGAGTCAGGAAGCTGGGTGATCGGCGTCCTCACGCGATCGCCGTAATCATCGGCCTGCTCGGCCAAATGGTCGCCCCAGTTGCCTTTTGCGCTGGCGCCTTCCTCTTGGCACCGGCCGATGCGGAGCTGGACTTCCTTCTCTACGGCATGTGACCCACTGTCGGCGCCGAAATTGCGCTCTCATCGGCGTCGGGATTGCCGCGCGGATGTTGTCCGACCGTGGACGGTCGGATCTTGCAGGCAGGTTTGGCTCGGCTGGGGCTTGGGCGCAGCGGGATGCCTCCGCGCCGTGCTGCCTTGCGCAGCTGTACTGATGGTGTCCCGCCGTGCAGGTCGACGCCGACCGGCACGCCGAACTGCAACCACAGCGAACGATCCAAGATCAGGTGGGCTGTCATGGCCGCAGACCGTGCACTACGCAACGCCACCTCGACGGGCTGGCGGGCGCCGCTGGTGCCGATGTTGCGCCGACCTCGCGCTGGCGCACTATGGCTCGCTTAACCCCGTCGCTGTGGGGCGGGTGTGCTGGGCGGTGGTTGTGGTGGTGACCAGGCGGCGAGCCGGCTCTGGCGTGTCGGCCAGCCGCTGCTGCTCCTGCGCCACGATCATCCGGGCCAGCTGTACCTCGGAGATGTCCACGGCGCCCGGCGCGGCCTGCGCGATGGTGCTGTGCCGGACGTACGCGTCGAAGAGCTGTGCCTTCGAGCCGAGGATTTCGATCATTCGCTCGTCGACCGAGTCAGCGATTAGCAGGCGGTATACCTGCACGGTGCGCACTTGCCCCATCCGGTGTGCCCGGGCGATCGCCTGGGCCTCGATCGACGGCTTGACCTGTGGCTCGCACAGGATCACCACCGAGGCCGCCTGGATGTTCACGCCGACCCCGGCGGCTTCGATCTGGCACACGAGCACGGCCGGCGTCGGCGAGGCGGTGAACTCGTCCACAATGCGCTGGCGGTCGGCGACCGGCGTCGAGCCGGTGATCGGCCCGCAGGCGTCAGCACCGAGCGCGGCGCCCACCACGGCCAGTACGTCGCGGAAGTACGAGAAGACCACGACCTTGCGATCGTTGGTCATCGCCTCCCGGACCAGCTCGAGCAGGCGGGTCAGCTTCGCCGACTCGTGCGGCCGACCGACGGTGAACGCGGCCCGGCGCATGGCCATGAAGTTGCCCTGGCGCACGGCGACCCGGTACGCGGCCCCGTCCTCGGTGCCGAACTCCTCCCACTCGTCGACCTGTACCAGCTGCGGCAGCTCGGTGAGCACGTCGGGCTGGTTGCGGCGCAGGTACACCGGCGCCGCCGCGCGCCGGAACGCCTCGACGCTGATCGCCGCGTGCTCGGGCCCCATGCCGGCGGCGATCTCCGGCCGTAGATGCTCGATCAGCGCCCGGAACTCGTCGATTCGGTTCTCCATCGGCGTACCGGTGAGGAACAGCACCCGGTCGGAGGCCGCCGCGACCCGGTTGACCGCCTGCGACCGCTTCGCGTCGGGGTTCTTCACGTAGTGCGCCTCGTCGACGACCAGCAGCGCGGGCCTGGGCGGGGCAAGCCCGAGCGCGCCGAGCGAGCCGAACGTGACCACGCCGACGCCGCCCTCGTCCCGCCATCGGGCCGCCGCCCGCGCCCGGCCGTTGCCGTGCAGGCTGATCACTGGAAGCGTCGAGTGCCGGGCGATCTCGCGAGCCCAGTTGATCAGTACGCTGGCCGGGCAGACGACGAGGAAGTGGGTGGCGCCACGGGCGGCCAGATGCGCCATCGTGGCGATGGCCTGGACCGTCTTGCCCAGCCCCATCTCGTCGCCAAGCACGACCCGCCGCTGGACCAGGGCGAACCGGGCGCCGAAGGACTGGTAGCCGCGTAACCGGAGGCTGTCGCGCAGCCGGGAGGTGTCCAGCTGCTGCGCGCCGACCCGTTCGACGATGTCGGCCGGCAGGTACCCTTCGCTCGCGGCGACATCACCACCGAGGCCGACGACCTGGCCGAGCAGGCCGTAGTAGTCCGCCGAGCGCTGCTCGAAGTCGCGCCAGACCTGCTCGTCGCTCGGCGTACGGACCGCGCGTACCTGCTGGGCGGCCCGCAGCAGGCCACTGGACTCGGCTGTGTCCAACATCGCCCGTACCCGGCGCGCCGCCTCATCGGCAACGGTCTTGTCCCCGGCCCGCATGAACAACCGGCGCAGCCGTCCCGCCCCGGCCGGTTCGGCGATCCGCCGTTGCGTGGCCAGCTCGTCGGCGAGCCGTCCGGCGTTGGCCTCATGTACCCGGGCTGCCTGCCACACCACGCCCCAGTTGGCCAGCGCCCGCAGCAACCGGGTCATGTCCGGGTTCTTCGGGTCGAACTCGATCCGGAACTGCAGCGAGTCCCGCGCCGCCCGCTTGAGCTGCTCGGCGGCGTGGATGGTCTTGCGTGCCGTACCTTCGCCGATGCCCGGCACGCCGATCAGCCCGTCCGGGCCGGCCCGCAGCACGTCGGCGACCGTGTAGATGCCGTGTGCCGGCAGCTCGTCCAGCCGGGCCCGACCGTCCACAGTGTCCTTGACCGTCTCGATCGACATCTTCCCGATCGCGGTCCACACCTGGGGCTCACACGCGATCTCGTACGCCTCGACAACCTCCGCCCGAGCCGAGCCGACGATCTCGACCATCGCTTCGGCGTCGGCCTGTGCCTCGGCTACCCGGGCCAGCAGCGCGCGTGTTTCCCGGCGACTCGGTGCCCTCATCGCGGCGGCGGGCACGGCAGGGGGCCTGCAACGCCCGGCCGGATGGCCGGCCGGTGTAGCACCGTGGAGTACCGCAAAGACATGCCGTTGAACGTACCGACAGAGCGGCCGTGGCGCTCGGTACGCCGCTCTGAACCGCGCCGACGCCTATCCACGCCATAGCGTACTTAGGGGGCATAACGGACGGCCGTCGTCCAGCGGCAGCGTGGGCTACTCACCGCATGAAGCGGAGCATAGTGCTCATTCCCGGCAGCAACCTGAGTCCCAAGCAGCGTCAGGATCCCGCTGCTGAAGGTGCCATACCTTGACCAGCGCATTGCGATGCTCGGTGAGCACGGCGGCGAAGGCGCTGTAAATCGCAAGCCGCTCGCTGCGCAAGCGCTGGCTGCGGGCGAACGATTCATTACGCTCGGCAGTTCGCTGCTGGAATAGGAATGTGATCGCGGATCCAAGTAGCGTCCCGACTACCGCGATCAGGCTTGCGAAAACGGCATCCATGCACCGAAGTATTCCCCTATAGGCCCGGATTCTTCGCAACGAGGGATCCCTTCCGCCGTACAACGATCGCCAACCGGATGCCGCTGTTAGCCGGAGCAGATTTGAGCGTGCAAGGGGGTCGCCGGCCCAGCGTTGACAGCGTTCGGTTGGCCAGCCGCGTTTCGCGTACGAACACCAGGTACAACTCAGGGCTGAGCGGGCCGTACAACAGGTCAGCGGCCTCCTCTACCGTCGCGTCCGGCTTGCCGGCCAGCGCCTTGCCGCGTTGCTGCATGACGTACCGCCATCTCGACCTGCGCGTGAGCGGAGGGGTCGCTGCCGATCGGGACCAGGCGGGAACGGGTCGATGCCCTGGTGGCCAGGGCTGATCGGGCTGGGCGCCCGCAGGTTGCGTGTCATCCCTGGCGAGGGTCTCGACCCCTATGCGGTGCCGATGAACGGCCCGCAGGGCAACGAGTTGCGCGTCGCGTGAAGGCCTGCGGGCTGTCCCGTCGCGCCCGGTGGCCGGGTTCTGGCCACGGGCGCGGCGCGGAGTCGGTGCTACGGCTCGATGGAGATGGTGAGGGTTCCGTTCGCCGCACCGTTGAAGTAGTTCGTGCCGCTGCCATCCAGGGTGATCGTCGTGTATTGCCAGAGGTAACCACCGCTGCAGGTGATGTCGGGGTCGTAGGACTCGATGAGGAAGATCTGGGTGAGCACCTTGCCGTCGCTGTCTGGTGCCAGGGTCTGCGCCATCGGGGCGTAAAGACCGTTGCCGTTCTGTCCCAGGTTGCCCGAGACACAGTGACGTATGTACTCACCCTCCAGAGTGATCTTTTGGATGCCCTCGGGATCGTGGGCTTTCAGCGTTACCCGGAAGCGGTCGCCCTTTTTACCCGGCACGGTGCCGCTTGCCCCGTAATCGTTCTCCGTGTTGGTGGTCTGGTTCTCGACGTGCCAGTTCAACGTGGGCGGGGTGGAGTCCGACGTCGGCTTGGGCACCTTCTCGCAGGCACCTAGTCCCATTAGGACAGATACCGCGGCCAGGATCACCATGCTTGGGCGTTTCACTACGACCTCCTTCGCTCGGGGAACCCGAGTGTAGGAACGAGGGAGATCGATGACTGTTGAGTGTAGTCAGGCGGACAGCACGCTCGCCCGGTCAGGCCGGCGTCACGGCATCAGCGACCACGCCTACGCCTACTCGTTCATCGCCACCAACGTGACGTGTCCACCCCTGCCAAAGCCGTCACAGATGAGGCCTGGCACCGCCTGCGCACCGGCATCGAAGACCGCATCCGCGACGCCAAACACGGTGCCGCGCTGCGCCATCTGCCCTCCAGTGACCGCACCGTCAACACGATATGGATGTGGGCCGCCCTGCTGGGCCATCAACCTGTCCGCGTGGCTGCAAGAACTATCCGGTTTGGACAACGGCCACGGACGTGACCGCGCCCGCCTGGGCACGCTGCGCCACCGGCTCCTACTGGTGCCCGCCCGCATCGTGCGCCACGCCAGAGGCATCACCCTGCGGCTGCCCCCAGGACAGCAACTACTGAACCAAGTGCTCAACCGGCTACGCAAACTACCCGCCTGGACCTGACCACCCGCCACCACCACCAGCCACCCACGGAGGCCCGCGAAACCCCGGCGCGGCACACCCCGGGGACACCACCATGCCCACCACCACAGACAAACCACCGACACATCGACCGACAGCAATCAAATAAGATCGGCAACAGCCCAAGCGAGCGCTATTCGCGGATCCGGGTCAGCAGGGTGCCCTAATCGGACACCACTGACCGTTCTCGTTTGGAACGGCGGCACGGCGGCGACCCGCCCGCTGGCGTTGCTTCTCGACGCATAGGCGATCACGCCCGCAACGGGACGTAGTCCTAATGGTCAATTTTGTCGTCGAGCGGATGGGCCGACTCAGATCTCAGGGATCTGAATTGATAGACAGAACGGGTGACCAGCCGGGTCGAGGAGGACGCGCCAGCGATCCGGCGAAGGCTGATCGGCTGGCAAACGTGCGCCGAAGGCGAGGGCCTGATTCTGCGCTTTGTCGAGATCAGTCACCGATACGTCGAGATGCAGCTGCTTTGGAACTTGTCCCTTCGGCCAAGCTGGAGGCTGATAGTTGGAGACCCGGAAGGTCGCCAACCAGATGTGGCCGGTCTTGATAGCCACGAACTCGTCTGTGCGGAACGCAATTTCGCCACCGACCACCTGCACCCAGAAATCGGCCAGAGCCCCGGGATCGTCGCAGTCGAGCACCACCGAAGCCAGGTATCCAATCGCCATGGCCGATGATCGTACTGAAGCTGAGTTCAGCGGGCAGGCGAGCCGGGACCGCCGATCACAAACCAACCGGGTGCGCTGTTTGGGGCAGTCGCTTCGTTGCACGGTGATCAACGCTCACGGCGCAGCAGGTGGGGGGCGCTGCGACCACGGCGAAGGGCCACAGTCGTACTGGGCTGGCAATCATCCTGCAAAGATCCATACGCGTGTTGGCGATCATGACGTTGGGCAGCCGTCTCACATGGGGTCGCTATTCGGACGCCGCGACCGTTCTCGAAACGGAACCTCCACAACCGACCCACCCGGCCACCCGCTACCAGCCCTCTGATCCACTCCTGGCCTTCCTTGAAAGCCTCTGAACCCGTTATCCCGATCGCCAGCGCAGCTAAACGCTCCCCACCAGCAAAGTCACCAGACCAGTCGGCATAACCACCGCATCCCCCATAATCGCCGTTATCCCGATGTCTTATCGGGATAACGGCGACTTCGAGAAGTACTGGCAGTTCCACCTCCGCCGCGAACGCCAACGCACCCATTCCAACCGCTACAAGGAGCAGCTTGCCCTGGCCGCATAACCGTCGGCACCCAGCTCACCAAGAAGAAACGCACCCGTCGCGAACAAACCCGCCGCCGACAGGATCTCTCGCGGGTGCTCGTGCGCGCCATCCGCTTCACCTCCGGCGCCCACTAAGCCTGACCGATCGGTCAGATCCTGACCGATCGGTAGAGAAGTGAGGCGAATCACGCCTCGCTTGGATGGTGGACACTTGTCGTGTGAACGAGCCAGAGTTCGATTCACTTGTGGCGATATTTATATCCGTCGCTGTCGCCATGACTGCAGTCGCGATCCTGGCGTTCGTGATCGGGTGGCGAGTGGAAAGCCGGCGCAAGGAGCGGATCCGGCAATGGGCCCATCATCACGGCTGGATCGTGACCTTCTCACCGATCGTCGACTGGGCAACCCGGCTGCCTAAGAGCAGGCGCCGAGGCGTTTCGTTACTGGTATCCGGCGTTGTCGGTGGACGGCCCGTCGCCGTGGCGGAATACTCGTACCACGTGCCAGATAGCGACGGACAAGGCACGACCTACCGTTACGTGGTGACCGCAGTGCGGCTACCCGTGTCGTACCAGCCGATCGCAGTCCAACCGCGAGGCGTCCTGTCCCGGGTGGGCCTGGCGATGTTCGGCGGCGGCGCCACGACCATCGGGCACGCCGCCTTCGACCGGGATTTTCGAGTACACACCAAAAACCCGGCGTTGGTCCGCACACTGCTCGGCCCGACGCTGATCGCTGAGCACGTGGCGCGCCGGGTTCCCTTCTGGAGCCTGGCCGGGCCGGACCTACTGACCTGGCAAGACGGCAAGATTGTCGATCCGAGCCGCATCCCGGCGACAGCGGCGAACCTGGTCCGTGTCGCCGACCTGTTGGGCCGGTGATGGCGTTGGCAGCCCCGCCGCCTAGGAAGCTCATCGTCATCCGGGGCAACTCGGGCTCGGGCAAGACGTCGGTCGCCCGTGCCGTGCAGAAGCTTTTACGGGCGCGGCTGCGCGCTGATCGAGCAGGACTACTTGCGCCGCATCATCTTGCGGGAGCACGACGGTAACGCCTCGAGCGGCATCGCGCCCGGGTTCATCGTCAACGCGGCGAGGTTCGCGCTCGGGCACGGCTATCATGTTGTGCTGGAAGGGATCCTGGCCACCCTGCGCTATGGCGAGGCGTTGCGGGGTCTCATCGACTGCCACGCCGGCGCCGTCGACCAGACAGACCCAGCGGCGTCGGTGGTGTGGGTCGCGGGTTTCGGCCTGGTCGAACAACGCGGCGACCATCGGCGCGACCGAGTGTTCCAGCGAGGCGTCGACCTTGCGGCTACTGGCTTTCGGGCCGGGCCGGCGTGCGGCTCGTTCGCCGGCGTCGATCGGCAGGATGTCGGCGGCGTTGCGCGCAGCCGGGGCAGCGTCGTAGAGGGCAGTCACCACCGCCATGCGGCTGCGCCCGCTGCGTTCCCGCCGTGAGAGCTGGGCCGAGGGTGGCTGCGGCCCAGCCGGGCGGGCCGGGGCCGGCTCACGCAGATCCGAGCCGATCATGTTCACCCCGGTGGCGTCAACGGACAGGACCAGCACCTCATGTCTGGCCCTGCCAGCCGGATCGGGCTGCGCGCCGGTGCTCTGCTGGTACAAGTCGCGGATATCGGCCGCGGCCTCGGCGGCGATACGCATCAGCTGCCGAGTGCCCAGATACTGCCCGGTGCCGCGGATGACCGCCTCACGCGCGGCCCGCAACGATCCGCCGGCCACCTCGTGGACCACCATGCGCTACAACGGAAACGAGTACATCCGCTCCGGTAAGGACAACCGGGCATCGGCCGGGTGCAGATTCGCCGCGCCGGGCGTGCGGTAGGCGATGCGGGTCACCTGCACCCAGCTCTGTATGAAGAAACGATGTTGGTCGTGGTTGTGGATGTGCGCAGGGGGTTAAAGCCCTGCGGTAGAAGAGAATAGTGATCGTTCTGGTGTGTCGTGCAACCGCTCAAGTGGCAGATCTGGGTCGTGAGATTGAAGTTGATCGATCACTGGCTTAGGATGACGCCACCGGTTCGCCCCTGAGAGGTGTCCATGATTCTTCGTCGTACCCTGATCGCCCTTGCCGCGACGACATTGACACCGGGACTGGCCGTGGCGGTGGCGGGCGGTCCGGCACAGGCCGCGGTGCCCAATCAGTGGGCCTTCGCCTACATGAACAACCCGGTGCCGCCTATGGGCATGCTGATGGACATCACCCGGCAATGGAAGAGCGACAACATCCCCAACAGCACCGTGGACCCGCTCGTGCTCGGCCGGTACCGGCTCAAGTTCCCCGGTATCGCCAGCGGCAACGGCGTCGCGCACGTCTCCGCGGTCGCCCCCGACGCACGCTGGTGCAACGTGTTCACCAAGTACAACGTCGGCATCGATCTGTTCATCGAGGTCCAGTGTTGGCAGCACACCGGCATGATCACACCGGCCCCGTCGGCCTTCACGATCGTCTACTCGACCTCCTCCGGTGCGCTGGCCGGCGCCGGCACCTACGCCTACGTGCGGGGCAATCTGCTCGGCGGCGTGAGCGCCTCCTACAACCCGGCCGGCATGGCCAACACCTCTACCCACGCCGGGGCGGGCACCGGCACCTACACCGTCTTTCTGCCTGGGGTGAGCACCGGCTTCAACGACGGCAACATCCAGGTCAGCGCGGAGCACCCCAACAGCCCGCGACGGTGCAAGGTGATCGGTTGGACGCCGGCGGCGGGCGGTCACACCATTGTGGTCCGCTGCCTGGACGAAATGAGCGTCCCGGCTGACAGCTGGTTCAACCTCACCTATCACCGCGACCGTTCGATCTACGGAGCCCTTGCCCCGCCCAACTACTTCGGCTACTTCTGGACGCCGGGCCTGCCAGCCGGAACGTCCAATTTCAACTCGACGGGGGCGATGAACACGATGGCCGTAGCCGGTGTGGGCCTGAAGTACGTCCAGTTCCCCAGCGTCGGCGTTTCCGAAGGCAACATTCAGATCACCGCCTACCAGGGCGGCGCGAGCTACTGCAACCTGCAAAACGTGTGGGGCCTGACCGGTACGACCGTCACCGTCAACAACGTGATCTGCTTCAACGCGGGCGGGGCACCCGCAGCATCGAACTTCTTCATCACCTACAGCTCCCGGACCTGACGCCAGCCCTCACCCCCGCGGCGAGACCAGAAACCGTGGACATCCTCGGTGGCTGACCAAACGCCACTGACTTGTTCTGTGAGGGTCCGCAGATGATCGCGGCTGCGCAGTGATTCGTAGGATCATCCTTTGATCGCCACGCATCTCAGTCAGCGGGCGTTTTCCGAACGGCCCTGACCAGTCTCAGATTCGAACCTCCACGGACAAGCCGATCTCGAGCCTTGACGGTTAGACGGATGCGCGGATCTGGCCGATGAGCGTGCGTGTCGGATCTGGCCGAGGACGAGAGACGACGGCGGTATCGGTGACCAAGCTTGGTGCCGGGCACCGATGCCGCCGTCGTGTTGCTCAGCCAGATGCCTGTCCTGTCTGCCGAGGAGGTTGCGGTCGGATGGATGCTGATAGTCAGTTGCGGTAGCGGAAAAGGATCCGGCCGCGGTCGAGGTCGTACGGGCTGATTTCCACGAGCACGCGGTCATACGGCAGGATCTTGATGTAGTTCTTGCGTATCTTCCCGCTGATGTGTGCCAGCACCTTGTGCCCGTTGTGCAGTTCCACTCTGAAGGTGGCGTTGCGAAGACACTCGACAACGGTGCCCTCAAGTTGGATGCCGCCGTTAGCTTTGACCATGTTTCCTAGTACTCCGTTCGAGGACGGTTGGGGCGAGCAGAGGACGTCAACGCAGCACCAACTCCAGGTTGCTGCCCGTAGGCCGGGCGCCGATGCCTTCGAACAGCGCGATCGCTGCGCCGTTGGATTGGTTGAGATCCGCCGATGCCGTGGCGATCCCGCGGCGGTGGGCCCAACCCAGCACCTCGGCCAGTAACGCCCGAGCGATACCGCGGCGGCGCTGATCGGATCGGACCGCGATCAGACCGATCCGTGGTTGCCGTGGCAGCGGCGCTACGCGTACCAATCCCACATATTGATCGGAGCATGCCGCCACGGCGTACTTGGCCGGGTCCGGTCGGGCAGGGCCGTGCGGACCGGACAACACCTCCGCCGGCATCTGCTGCCATCCGACAGAGGCTTCGATCTCGTCGCGGATGACGCGGTCCAATGCGCGCAGCGGACCCTCTTCGGCCGTGCCGACGGTCAACGTTGTCACGCCGTGCGGCGGTGGCGCCGAGCCCAGTCCCGTGATCGCCGGGTCGGTGGGCATGACGTACTCCCACTCGCGGCGGCGGGGCGCGAAGCCGGCTCCCTCCCACCCAAGCAGCAGATCGAGGTCAGCTTCGTCAACGACGGTGTACAGCGGCCTGGGCAGGTCCGCCAGCATGGTGTCGGCAAGTTGGTCGAAGACCGCGCCGTGCCACGCGTCGATACTGAGGAACATCCGGCCGTCGGGCCGATAAAAGACCTCGCCGCGGCCAACTACTCGGTCGTCTTGCAGAGCATGCCAATGCCGCTGCGCGATCCGCGTGATGGCAACGCAATGTTCGCCCGTGCTGGAAAACAGGTTCGCAGAATCCAAAGGTGTCGCCTTCCGGGAATGCCTTGTCCAGACGCGCTCCCGGGCGGGGCCTACATCAATCGCCCGACCGTGACGACGAGGGGAGCACCCACATCGATACAACGTCCACGGTGCTCACCTCCTCGCGCAATGCCACGGCCGATGGCAGGCTATCGACGATCACGTCGTCGCGTCTACTACATTTTCTGCTGACCACACCGGGCTCGACGGCGCACTCATCTGGCCGCGATCCGCGTCTTGATCTCACTATTCGCAGAACCAATAAAGATCTATCCGAAGCGGACGGCAGCCGCGCGGCCTTTGTCCCTTGAGGGGTCCACGGGCGAGTCGATTGGTCGATCGACTCCGCCAACATCGCGATGGTGCCACGCCTTGTCACGTGGCTGCCCCATTCGGACCGCCACGGTCTCGTCGTGGCGTCGAACCCGTAGCGTGGGGCGGTCAGTGTTTCCGTTGAACGGAAACCCACCTGGTGCCGGCCCGGCGATCATGCCAACGTCGCGGGTAGGGGGTGATCGCCGTGATCGAGACCCAGTTGATACGCGACCAGTGGTATGTCGCCGCGTTCAGCCACGAGGTGGGACGCGAACTCATCGGCCGGACCGTTGCCGGCGAGCCGATCGTGCTTTACCGCACGCAGGCCGGTGAGCCGGTCGCCCTTGCCGATCGGTGCGTGCACCGACGGTACCCGCTGTCACTGAGCACGTTGGATGGTGACTCGATCGTATGTGGCTATCACGGGTTCACCTACGAGCCTGGTGGCGCGTGCGTGTATGTGCCGGCCCAGGAACGTATCCCGCGCACGGCGGCTGTCACCCGGTACCCGGTGGTGGAAAAGGATTCGTTCGTGTGGGTGTGGATCGGCGGTGGCGACCCCGACACCGCCGGTGTGCCCCGGGCCGGGTGGTTCGACGATCCCGCCTGGGTGGTCGTCGGCGGGCTGGAGCACCTGCCCGCCCGCTACGCGTTGCTGGTCGACAACCTACTTGACCTGTCGCATGAAACCTACCTTCATGCCGGAACCATTGGCACGCCGGAGGTGGCGGCCACCCCCATCACGACAACGGTCGATGACGACGGCGTCGTGTACGTCAGCCGTCACATGGCCGATGTGCCATGCCCGCCGTTCTACGCCACCTCGACCGGGATACCCGGGCGCATCGACCGGTGGCAGGACATCGAGTATCACCCGCCCTGCCTGTACCTGCTGCACGTGCGGGTGGCGCCCACCGGTGTGCAGCCAGGCCCCGACGGTCAAGACCGCGACGCCTTCCACGTCAAGGTGATGTACGGGATCACACCCGAAACGGCGCACACGACCCACATCTTCTGGGCAGTGGCACGCGACTTCGCCCAGGCAGACACCGAAGTGTCGGACTTTATGCGGCACAGCAACCGCACCGTCATCGCCCAGGACATCGCCGCGCTAAGCACCCTGGAGCAGGTCGTCCTCGCCGATGCCGGAGCCTACCGGGAGCTCAGCGTGAACATCGACACCGGTGGACTGGCGGCCCGGCGCCTGCTCAAACGCATGCGACGTGGCACGCCATGACAACACCCATGACAACGCCTATCCGGTACCGGATATCCTGGTCCCCCGGCCAAGACCGGCTCGTGGCGACCTGCCACTGCCGCGCCCGGCGAGAATACAACGATCCCGAAACCGCCTGGACATGGTTGCTAGGACATCCCGAAGACCACCATCCACGCCAGCCGCCAACCGGCGGGGTTACCCTCGAGATGGCCGAGGCGGATTAGCCCGGAGGTGAGCAATGGTCGCCCAAACCGTCGCCCAAACCGTCACCTCACGCGCGCTGCGCATCCTGGAAGTCTTCACCCACACCCACTCCCACCTTTCCCTGTCCCAGATCAGCTGCCGCGCCGAACTGCCCCTGTCCACCACACACCGCCTCGTCGCCGAGCTGACCACCTGGGGGGCACTGGAACGCGACGAGACCGGCCGCTACCGCATCGGCTTGCGGCTATGGGAACTCGGCGCCCTGGCACCACGCGGCATCGGCCTGCGCGAGGCCGCGCTACCGTTCATGGAGGACCTCTACGAGGCGACGCATGAGAATGTTCAGCTCGCCATCCTCGACCAGACACAGATCATCACGCAGATCGTCTATGTCGAACGGCTCCGCGGCCGGGACGCGGTGCCCGTTTACACCAGACCCGGCCTGCGGTTCACCCCACACGCCACCGGTGTCGGCCTGGTCCTGCTGGCGTATGCCAGCGCCGACCTGCAGCAGCGCTACCTCACCGGGCCGTTACACACGTTCACCCACAAGACCATCTCCGACCCCCAGCACCTTCGCTGCGTCCTGGCCCAGATCAGGCGCGACGGGTACGTCATCAGCGACGGTCAGGTCACACTGGACGCGCTGTCGGTGGCCGCACCGGTCCGAGCCGCAGGCCAGGTGATCGCCGCACTGTCCATTGTGGTGCATGCCGTCCGACACCCCGCACCGTCGTCTCTGACGCCCGCGGTTGTCGCCGCGGCCAAAGGCGTTTCCCGAACGTTGACCAGCTTCCGGTGAACCGACGGTTTCCTGCCCGTGCCGCCGCATGCCACGATCTTCTGGCGATGCTTTTCTTTCGGGGAAGGACCCTTGCCGGACATTCGATCTGGGGCCGTTCGAATTCAGACGATGCGCGGATTTGCCGAGTTGCGGGCGTGTGTCGCCTGTCGGGATCAGGTCAGGCCGAAGAACACCAGGCACTTTTCGATCTCGGAGACAGTCACCTGCTGCGGCCAGGTAGAGGCCATCCACTGATCGCGGGTGAGCCGCAGGTGGGTCATCTCTCCGGCCATATCGCTGCGCCGGTGGGCGGTGATGCCGTTGTCGACGTAACCGAGGGACCTTGAAACGCCTAAGGACGCATGGTTGTCGGTCCAGGCCGACGTGATGGCGAACCGCGCACCGAGGTGGCCGAAGGCCAGGGTCAGTACCGCGGCCCGCATCTGCTTGCCGTAACCGCGGCCACGCACCGTTTCGGCCAGAAACGACGACGAGTCCACAGTCCGCAGGGCCGCGAAGTCTTCGCCCTCCAACCCTTGGTGCCCAACAAGTTCATCGTTGTGGAAGACGCCGAAGGCCAATGCCCAGGACTGCGTGCGCCAAGCGGCCAATGCTCGCCAGTAGCCCTGGTACACCCTCACCTTTCGGTTCACAGCCGGATCGAGCCCGTCGTACGTCGTCAGCGACGGGTCCTGCTCGGTATCCTCAGGCAGGATGGCGGCCAGCGTGCTCAGATCGGCCTCGGTCAGATGCCGCAGCTGGAGGTCGGGCGTGGTCAGGCGGATGTCGAACATCGGCCAGTAAGGATGGCTCACGAGTCAGACTCTAGTCTTGGCGTTAGACATCAGGATTTGCCGCGATCCGTGTGTCGATCTGCCCAGCAGGACGCTGTTCGTGGAGGGGTCGGCCAACAACCATCGCCGCGTAGGAATAGTGGATCATCCCGTGATCCGAAGCACCTCAATCAGCGGGTGGCGGATTCTGACGGTCATCGCAACATCAGTGGTCCGATCAACTCGATCGGTTTACGAAAGCCTAACCGTTTGCGTGGTCGGTCGTTGAGTTCCGCAGCGACACGCGCCAGGTCTTCGGCACTGTGCACGTTCAAGTCTGTGCCTCTGGGAAAATACTGACGCAGCAACCCATTCGTGTTCTCGTTGAGACCGCGCTGCCACGGTGAATGTGGGTCGCAGAAGTAGATGTCAACACCGGCCGCGGCGGCGATCTGCTTGCAGTCGAGCATCTGCGCCCCTTGGTCCCAGGTCAGCGACCGACGCAGCGACGCAGGTAACGTCATCAGCTGCACGGTCAGCGGGCCGCGCAGCTGCTCAGGCTTATAGCCATCGGGTAGATGCACCAGCATGGTCGCGCCGGTGACCCGTTGCACCAGGGTGCCAATCGCGCTGCGGTTACCCCGCCCGATGATCAAATCGTCCTCCCAGTCACCCGGCGTGACCCGCTCAGCGGCCTGGGTGGGACGCTGGCGGATGCTGACCGGGTCCGGATGCGGTTGCGGCGTTGCCCGACTTTGCGGCGTGGGCGGCGCAGCCGGCGTCCGGTACGCAGGCACCGGGTCAGATCACGGTGCAACCCGCCACGTGAGGGTACGAACAGCGATTGGTAGATCGTCTCGACCGAGATCTGCATCGTCGGGTCGTCGAGAAACTCCAGCCGCAACCGGCCCCGGCGATCTGCTCCGGCGAATAGCGCTTGGCCAGATCCTGCTGGACCCGTTGGCGCAGCACCGGATTGTGTAGCAGCTTGGCGGGTTTGGGTCGGCTGGCCCGCTGATAGGCCAGGGCGTGCGCGCAGCTGGGTCGGTACCGGCCATCACGATAACGATCGGATGGTCCGGTCTCCATCGGTAGGCCCCCTATTCGGACACCTGCTACCTGCTCTCAATCAGGGACCAAGGTGAGATGGCGTTGGCGACGTCGATCAGGTCGGTCGATACCGAAGGCGAGTCTTGCGTCATGCCGGAGACGGCTCGCCAAAACGCCCTCGCCGGCTTGTCGTCACCAGCGATGTTAACCTCCGCCACCGTGACAGTGGGCGATCGCCAACTCGACGCGATTGCAAGAGTCGCGCGGGTTACAGGTCGGCAAAATTGAGGGCGACGATCGCGGGAGTGTTGCTGCTGGTGTATCCGGCACGCACCGGCTGCTGCGAGCGGAAGCTGTCGTGCGTCCACCACAGCCGCTCGTCGCCGCTGATCCCTTCCACACTATCACGACCCGGTTGCCTAATCGCCCCAGCGCGGGACCATGGCTGGACCCGCCGACGGCGAGCTGTTGGGCGGACCAGCCGCCGCTGCGGTAGCTGGCCCGCCAAAGACGATCGTCGCTGCCGGAACCCTTCCATGCCATCACCAAACCTGCGCCGCTCGACGCCAGCGCCGGCCCGTGGGTCGAGCCGCCAGGAAACGCCCTTGGTGCGGTCCAGGACTGACCGTCGTACATGCACCAGTAGAGGTTCTGGTTGCCGCCGGAACGGCGACCAGAAGGCGCTGCCGCAGCGCTTTCGGGCAATACGGGACAACAGGGCCAGATGCATAACGCCGGGCCAGCGGGGGTACAGGGCAGCATGACTTCTGCAGATACGTCGATCATCACCCGCGAATACGTGGAATACCTGCGGGACAAGCTCATCGAGGCCGAGAAAGGTCTGCTCCAGATGAGCCAGAACTACGACGCCGCGAAAGCCCACTTCGACGACGTGTGCTTCCGCCAGGGCATCACTCCCGAAACCGACATGGTGTCCTACCAGGACCGCAAGAAGCTACACCCGGAACTCGGCTTCTGGAACAGCAAGGTCGAGCACTTCCAGCGTGAGGTGGCAGCATACGGGGCTGCGCTCACCGGGATCGAGGCCGCAGGGCGAATGCTGGCACTTCCAAGCCACCCCATCTCGGTGGGCTAAGGGCTCGCGATGAAATAAGCTAGGTTTTCGGTTCCGTGATCTCTACAGTTGTGCTATGGACGACGGCGGTGAGCGGATCGCGGAGTTGGCGGCGGGTAGGTATGCGGTGTTGCGTGCGCATCTGGATGAGCGGCAGCGTCGTCTGCTGTTGGGTGTCGAGGCTGCGCAGTTGGGCCGGGGCGGGATCAAGGCGATGGCGGCGGCGACCGGGGTGCATCCGGACACCATTGCCCGCGGGGTTCGCGAGGTGCAAGGTGTGGCCCAAGCGCCGGTCAGGGTGCGGGCGCCCGGCGGCGGTCGCAAGAAGCTGGCCGTCACCGACCCGGCGTTGACGGTGGCGCTCAAGGCGTTGGTCGATCCGGCCACGCGCGGAGATCCGATGTCGCTTTTGGTGTGGACCACCAAGTCGACCCGTAACCTGGCTGGTGCGCTGACCGAGATGGGGCATCCGATTTCCGATCGGGCGGTGGCGCGGATGTTGCAGGGTATGGGTTTTAGTCTGCAGGGCAACGCCAAAGTGGTGGAGGGCAAACAGCACGCCGACCGTGATGCTCAGTTTGGCTACCTGGCCGGGCAAGTCGACGAGCATGTGGCCACCGGCCAGCCGGTCGTGTCGGTCGACTGCAAGAAGAAGGAGAACGTGGGCGAGTTCAAAAACGGCGGCCGGGAGTACCAACCGGCTGGGACGCCGCAACGGGTCAACGTGCACGACTTGTCCGACAAAGACCTGGGCAAGGCCATCCCGTATGGCATCTACGACGTGACGGCCAATGCCGGCTGGGTGTCAGTCGGCGTCGACCACGACACCTCCGCGTTGGCTGTGGCCACCCTACGATCCTGGTGGGACACCGTCGGCAAGCTCCGCTACCCCGACGCGCACAGGCTGCTGATCTGCGCCGACGGCGGCGGGTCAAACGGCTCGCGGGTGCGGGCCTGGAAAATCGAGCTCGCTGCCTTCGCTGCCGAAACCGGTCTGCACGTCACGGTCTGCCACCTGCCACCGGGAACCTCGAAGTGGAACCGGATTGAGCACCGGCTGTTCTCCCAGATCACCATGAACTGGCGCGGTCGGCCCCTGCAGACCCACCAGATAATCGTCGACCTGATCAGCAACACCACCACGACCACCGGCCTGACCGTCCACTGTGTACTGGACACCGGCCCATACCCCACCGGCATCAAATACACCAACAAAGATGTCGACGCCCTACCCATCAGCCGTCACGACTTCCACCCCGAATGGAATTACACAATGCGGCCCTGCGACACGCCGTAAACGACCGACATTAATTCTTCGCGGGGCCTAAGGGATTGTAAATATTTAACACGCTGGTTTGATCTTTGGTGTGGGGTGGATGCCGCAGGTTGCAGCGAAGCGGGACAGTCCGGCCAGGGTGCTCAGGTGTGCTACTGCGGGTGTGGG
>Ga0075428_100002305_pt1 | contig 20660 bp, 28 predicted proteins | sample RhiMetdeltSRZDD2_FD_75291 | JGI IMG/M metagenome (GOLD analysis project Ga0075428, IMG submission 75291) | Populus rhizosphere microbial communities from Tennessee, USA - Rhizosphere MetaG P. deltoides SRZDD2 | ecosystem: Host-associated > Plants > Roots > Rhizosphere > Soil | place: USA... | reverse complement strand
AAATAATGCTTCTTTCGTTGTTCCTTCTGTCATGCCCAATATATGTCACAAAGACTAAAAAGAGTTACAGGACTTGCTTTGCAATTTGGAGTGCACCTCTCACGGTATGCTCCTCAGCTTCAAAGCATTCAATGCCCCGGCCCCTCAGCACCTTACTAGTAAATGGTCCTATCGAAACCACCTTGGTAATGCTATCCAGCTGTAACTCATCTTTGGACACCCTTTCCATTATTTCAAAGAATGAGTTAACATTTGAGGCGCTAGTAAAAATAATGGCATCCACTCTTTTTTGCAACAATAAATCACAAAATTCCTTCCATATGGGCTCGATCGCCCTTGTGCGCACGGTGTAGAGAAGAATTTCGTCAACATCCATCCCAAGGCGGATCAAGGCAGCAGTGGCAAAATTGTTTGCAGCACCGCTTCGAGGGATGATTATCTTTTTCCCTGCCGGCTCTATCCTCGACAAGAGGTCTATGAGTCCAAACGAAGAGAATTTTTCTAGTACTAGTCCGACTTTTATGCCATGCTCTTCAAGACTCTGCTTTGTCTTTGGGCCTACTGCAATTACCGTAGTAGATTTCAGAACTGGTGCTATCTTTTCGCGGGCAAGGTCAAACAGGATGTTTACTGCCTGCTGGCTCATGAATGCACAATAATAATGCTTTTTCTTGCGGAGTTTGTCAATGAACTGCTCTGCAACTTCCGGACCCTTTGGCACTATCTCTATCGCGGGAAGCGCTATAGCCCTGCCCCCTTGCTCCCTTACCAACTGCAAAAATTCTTTTGCGTCGCGCTCACTTCGAGTTATTGCAAGGACTTTGTCTTTTAATCCAGGCATTTCTGTCACTTTCTCTTGAACCAGTCGAGCTTATCACTCAGTCCGGTGACCCTTCCTATCACGATTACTGCAGGGGGCTTGACATCGGCTTTTTTTGTAAGTTTTGCGATGGTGCCAAGCGTACCCTTGACGATTCTCTGCTTATCAGTTGTGCCACTTGCAACAATTGCAACCTTGATGCTCTCTTTCATCCCAGCCTTTATCAAATTGCGTGAAATCTGATCCAGCTCGGCAATACCCATCAATACGACTATAGTGTCTACCGCACCGGCAAGCTTGTCCCATCTGACCACCAGCTTGTCTTTTTCCGCACCTTCGTGCCCGGCGACTATGGCAACTGATGAAGAGTACCGACGGTGGGTAAGCGGAATGCCGGCGTAAGCTGGCGAGGCAATGGATGAAGTAATGCCGGGCACTATTTCAAATTCGATCCCGCGTTTGATGAGGTATTCAGCTTCCTCTGCTCCCCGCCCAAAGATAAAAGGATCTCCGCCTTTGAGTCGCAGTACGGTCTTTCCCTTTTTCGTGTATTTCATCATAAGCTCATTTGTCCGGTCTTGATGCGTGGTCGGGTCGCCAACCATTCTACCAACATAGGTTTTCTCTGATCCTGCAGGTATCTGGTCGATTATCTCCTTGCCCACCAGACGGTCATACAATACAACATCGCAGGTCTTCAAAAGTTCCATTGCCCGCAGCGTCATCAGCTTGGGATCGCCTGGACCGGCTCCGCAGATAAACACCTTACCCTTTTTCATAGTTTCTTATTCCACTCGTCTACTGCTCTGCGCCAACCTTTTGCCAGATCCATTGCTCCCTGCTTTACCAACATGTTTGCTACCGTGGAGCCCAGCTCTTCTGGATTGCTTGCTCTGCCTACCTTTTTGACGTGAATGCTCTGCTTGCCATCTGCAGAAAATACGCTTGCATAAAGCGATATCTTGTCATCATTGGTTATTGCCACTGCTCCAAGTGGGAACCTACAGCCGCCTTCTACCTTTCTTATCAGTGCTCTTTCTGCAAGCACTGCTATGCGCGAACGGCGATCCTCTATCTGCTGGACCATGTCAGCAAGGGTAGTGTGATCACGCCTGCACACGATGGCTATAGCCCCCTGACCTGGTGCAGGTACAAAATTTCTGATGCTAAACCGCTCGACAATAACATCCTTCATGCCTATTCTGGCAAGGCCAGCCTCTGCTAGAATAACTGCATTGTACTCTCCGTTTATCACCTTTTTCACTCTTGTTTCGACATTACCCCTTATCGGTCGGACGTTGAGATCCGACCTAGTTTTTGTCAACTGTACAGCCCGCCGGAGGCTGCTCGTGCCAACGACTGAGCCGGATACTAGATCTTTCAGTTTTTGTCCATTGTCGGTGACAAGCACGTCGTTTGGGCTCGCCCTCTTGAGAACGCAGGCCACCGAAAGATCATCTGATAGATCTGATGGGATATCCTTGAGGCTATGTACTGCAAAGTCAACCTCGCCTTGCTTGACTGCTTCGTTCACTTCTTTTTCAAAAATTCCCTTTTCGTCTAGAGTAAAGAGCGGCCTCTTATCAACATCACCCTTGGTGCTTATCGGGATTACTTCAAATCGTACTTGGGGGTGAACCTTACGTAAGGCGACAAGTGCTATCTCTGTCTGCGCTATTGCAAGTCTACTGCCTCTGGTTCCGACTCGTATTGTCTTCATCCTCATTTCTTTATCTCACGAAATGCCTTGCCGTATGCCTCTATTGTCTTGTCCACGTCGTCTTCGGTGTGTGCATACGATACAAAGCAAGTTTCAAACTGTGAAGGAGGGATGAAGATATCCTGCTTTAGCAGCTCGTCGAACAATTTGCGGAACATTCTTGCGTCTGCCTTCTTGGCACCAGCTTCATCCTTTACCCTTTCGCTCGTAAAAAATAGCTGGAACATTGAGCCTATTGAATTGACAGTACAGTCAAGCTGAGCTCCAGTCAGCATATCTTTGATACCGCCAACAATGCTATCGCATGTTTTGGCGATCTTGGGATATATCGTATTTTTGGCTTCAGTCAATGTTTCCAATGTAGCAATACCTGCTGCTACAGACACAGGATTGCCAGCAAATGTACTTGCCTGATAGACGCCACCTGCAGGTGCGAGCTTGTCCATTATCTCTTTCTTACCTGCGATCGCAGCTATTGGCAGGCCGTTACCAAGTGCCTTTGCAAATGTTACGAGGTCTGGCATGAGTCCAAAGAACTCACTGGCGCCGCCAAGTGCAAGACGGAAGCCAGTGACCACTTCATCAAATATCAAGATAATATCGTTCTGCTCGGTTATTTTCCTCACTTCGTTAAGGTATCCCTTTTCTGGCAACACAAGCCCAATGTTTGCAAGCACAGGTTCCATGATGACACAGGCAGTGTTACGGTTCTTTTCAATTGCGCGCTCAAGCTCAGCCGGCATGTTGTACGGCACAACTTTCGTCTGAGCTGACGCCTCTTCAAGCATTCCCTCAGATGCAGGCATGCTAGCCATACCCGATCCCGCCTTGACAAGAACATAATCATGCGCACCATGGTATCCACCTTCAAACTTAATCACCCCTTTTCTCTTTGTAAAAGCGCGGGCAAGCCTGATGGCATGCATTGTGGCTTCAGAGCCGGTATTGACAAGACGCGCCATTTCTCCGCACGGCACAACCCGGCATATCATTTCCGCCAGATTGATCTCGCATTCTGTGGGCACGCAAAAGAGTGTCCCGTTATTAAGTTGGGAACGGACAGCTTCGATTACCGAAGAATAGCCATGTCCAAGAACCATCGCTCCATAACCCATGCAGTAGTCAAGGTAGATCTGATGATCGGCAGTAGTGAGCTTGCTTCCGAGCGCAGAGGTCGCAAAGAAAGGATAAGGCTCGTAAAAGCGCACAGGACTGTTAACCCCGCCGGGCAAGATTTTTTTTGCCTTGGCAAAGAGCTGATCAGATTTCAATCATGTGTAGATCTTTACCAAGAGCTATAATAATTGTAATGCTAATTAACCGCAAATTGTAAGAAAACTGCATTGGGGACATTTTCCAGCATTATGGACGACCTACACCTTAATATCAGACGTAACCGTGACACTCTTGCTGTAGCATTAAAGAGAAGTCCTAATATAGCTTATCAGAAGGTAAATGAGCTTGCACAATTTGTAGGATCACACTATAGCGTCGATCTACAACTGCACTTTCCAATACCAGGTAAGATCTCTGATCTTGACTCATATGGCACTGAAAATATTAGCCTAGTGGTTGACAAATTTCGCAGGGTCTTTCCTGTGCCAAGGGAGACGGTGAAACAAAAGGCAGTCGAACTTATAGGCAACGATGCTAAGCCAAAGGATGCCTACACGTATGAAGGTAAAGAGGGTGCCAAGGTAATAATCATACCCAAAGGCAGTATTGAAGTCCTACCCGGCTCGATGCATTTTTGGTGCGAGATTGATAGAAGGATCAGATCGTACGGTGACTGGATGATCGAAAATGTCTATTTTCCAAAGAAGTCTTAAAAGCTATTTACAGCGAGTTGCCGATAGCTGCTGACGTCACTCCAGACACATTTACGAGCTCATACTGGTACAACAGCTTGTCTTCTGCGTCATACACCTCTGCCTTGACGGGTAGTGGCATGTCACGAACGACCCAGATTTTGCTCGTCTGTTCTGCGAGCTTGTAACTGAGCACGAACGAGTCAAAGACCCCCGCGGGAGTGCTCACACGCTCTTCGTTTGTCACCCTAGCTGTTACTGAAGACGAGCCAACAAATATCGTATTCCACGGCGCGCCCAATACGAGATACTTTGGGCTTTCGCCGTACTCCATGTCGCGGACTGCAAAAATTGATGACTGTATATGCTCAAAGTAAGGCCTGAACGACTCGTCAAGCTGACCCTCCCGGGTCAGTTCATTTGACATTACTAATGTGTGGTCTATTGACGGCTGGCCAGTGCCGTTTGTGATCGTGAACCTGACGTTCCAATTTTCACCGGCTTGGCGAAAGTTCATTGATACCAGCGCAGATTCGAGTGAATTTAGCTCGCCCCTTGAAGTTAAGGCATATTCCAGGGTCATCCCGTCCTGTATGTGATCGCCAACCTTCCAGATATCTGCCTCTGTGGGCGGGTCTAAGATGTTTGGGCTAGAACTCTCAAAGCCCCCACCTGCAGCAATAATGGCAATGCTCACCCCAATACCCAATGTTGCGAATATGGCGGTCATGATTATCACCCGCCGGATGGCTGTTCGCCGCTTTTGAGGCACGATTCTGATTCAGTGATCTTGGTTATTTAAAATAGATTATTTTATTACTTCTTCTCAGACATGTCTGCTGCCACATATTCGCCAATCTGGTTGTATATCTTTAGGAAGCGATTACCTTTCTCAGTTGTCCGGTAGATCTGCTCTCCTTCGATATACTCTAGTAGCCCGTTTTCTATCAGCACTGTCAGGTATTCTTTCAGCTGGGCGTATGACAAGAAGGCCTTATACATTATCTTAGTTTTAGTTACGCCGCCATTTGCAGCTTCTAGAATTTGAGCAGTTATATCAGTTCTGCTTCTATATTTCATGCCTATCCTAGGTATTAACGTCTATAAAAGCCTCTCGAGGTTTTATTATAATGGATTTTACTATAAAATTTAGAGTAATGAGGCGAATTTAACCTTTTTAGTTGTCCCAAAGCATCTCAGCGCATCTATGGCTTAGTTGTCTTCTTCAATACTTAGGAGTAATTACCATCATCTATTTTTTCCATCATCGTTTGTATTCCGTAAATGTGCTCTTCGTCTCTCGTATTGCCTCTTCTATATTGTGAATTGTTCCCGACTGTTTCGATTCAATCACAATAAGTTTTAGCTCATCTACAAGCGCAGAAATAGAGTGCAGCATCTCCTTGAGAGCATCCATCGTTTCACCAATATTCTTGCTATCGCCTACCGAGCTGATAGTATTTCTGGTTGACTTAATTGTTTCTCTTGTCTCATCAAGTACTCCAGAATTCTTCAATTCCAGTGTAACCTTTTCTAGTCTTGCACTGGTTTTTTCAAATGATTCAGTAGTCTTACGAATATTCTCAATGTTAGTTACCATGGCTGGTTCCTTAAGCGATTTTATTATCTCGTTGCCAACCTTGGCAGTATCCCGGATCTTCTCAAGCGAGTTTTGAACGTCGGGCGATCCAAGTTCTCTTATTATTTCAACCGCATCAGACGCAGTCTTTTTTACGTCTTTGAGTTTTTCTGCCATTTGCAATAGTACCTCTTTCCACTTTAATTGCAAAGCGTTAAAAGTTTCAGGTAACTATGTTCTATAACTTCCAGAATGTTCCACATTTGACTAGATATTATTTTACCCGGACTGCTTATGTTGCCCTGCAACAAAAATTTTTACACGACGTCAGCAGTCGTGACTTTTTTCTTATTCTTTTCCGTATCTATTGCAACACCTTCGCTTGGGCTCCGTGTATCGTGCAGCTTGTCGTAGTTAGGTTCATATGCAGTGCAACATCCATGGGGCGCAATTACGTCTGATACCTTGCCCATCACATCGGGCCCTTTGTCCTCCACCAACATACACTTGCCTCCACTAACGCTCATCCAGTAAATACAGTTGTAGCAGAAGTATCCTTCATGCAAGTTTGAGTCTGCAAATTTATCGTATTCGATGTATGATGCCTGCAGTTTACTCCTTTTCTTGAACTTGGTCAGATTATCGACTGCACCAGCAGCTTCTTTGATCTTCTTTCCGATTTCTGCCACCTTTATCGCGCCTCCTCCTCATTTGGATCCCATAAGGTGCAGATGCCATGTGGAGCTATGATACCAGATTTTCGGCCGTTAATGTCAGGTCCAGTATCCTCGACTATAGCGCAGTGGTTGTCTTTAATGAAGTATGTGCAGTTGTAGCAGAAATAGCCAGTATGCAAGTCGGCATTTTTAAATTGGTCTATCTCGAGGTACCCCGAAACTGCCTTTGAGAGCTTAGGGTATTGTTTGTCAGTAGATATAAGCTGACTTGTCATGATAATATCGCTGCCGCATAGTTTAAAACAAATTTATTATTACTGACTATGATCCTGTCCTATTACCTCCTTCTTAGTTCTCTTGCAAGCCGCTTTAGTCTTGACCATCGTAAAGTGAATTTTGCAAGAATTATTGCACCTACGATGACTGCCCAGATCCAAAGAGGGGGACTTTCCACTTTTATTTTATGTCATTAAACGAATTTATGCTCTTTCTTTGAAAAATGACTCCAGTCGTAGCTGCTTGACCTTTTTCGTTAGTATAACAAAGACTCAGTCAAGTCCTTCATACTCAAATGTAGTACCATGAACGGGTGTATTGTCAGTTGAGGTGGTCTCAAGCTCCGTTGCGAGGTTAATGTCCTTTCTTGCTTTAAGTGTGACATCTCTAATAATCCTGACCATCTTCCCGTTGTGCCTTAGAGCAAGAGTCCGAATTATCTTCTGTTCCTTGAGGAGCTTTTCCAATTGATCATTTACGCCTTCTATGGTAAATGAATGTGCATCCCATTTTCGAACTTCAATTTCAAGAGGTTGTCGTTCGTTACTCATTGTCTTATAGAATTGTATGTTAGTCACAGACTAAAAAATGATCTTTGCGGAAGATTAGCGTCACATTATTATAATAATCATCTATTTCCTCTCCCCTTTCATGATAAGCGGCTTTGAACTAGTGTTAGAGTGCGTCAAGCTTAGTTCACCATCTAAGGGATTTATTAATCTAGGATCCAACAAAATTACCGATAAAGAAAAATTGATCGAATTCGGTTAATAATATCAGGTTAAACAGTCATAGTGGGACATAAGAAGAATGAAATTGCAAGAAAGAAGACCAATAAGTAGGAGAGATAGGACTAAAACTCGCAAATGACCTCTATCCCCAGGATCGACTCACAGGCAGGCATAGACTGTTACTGCACAAGCTTTGTCGGAACAGGCGGGTCTATAAAACAGGGGAGCGAAGGGTTTGTGGTATCCGAGCTGGTAGATGAATCGCTCCACATCTCTCCATCATATACTGAAAGTCACCGTTACCCCCTTTATACTCTTGAAAAGCGGGACATAGACTCAAACCATGCCCTATTTGAAATTGAGCGAGACTTACACAGGAGGTTTAGGATAATGGGCATAAAAGATGCTAAGGCTGTAACAACACAGTATGCAGGTACCGAGCAAGTAATGAGAAATCCGCCTACGGAGCTGAAAAGCAGACATACACGGCTTATATTGAAAGGTTTCACCAAACACCCTCTTGACAAAAAATTCCTTGCAGGCAACAAGTTTGAGATAAGGATCTACAGTGCCCAATCATCAGATCTCTCTGGCTTTATTTCACAGATAGGCAAGGTGGGCAATTTTTACGGTCTCCAGAGATTCGGCAGCGAAAGATTGGTGACCCACCTTGTGGGTAGGGAAATCATCAAGCGCAACTTTTTACATGCTGTCCAGCTGTTGCTCTCCTACACCACTGAATTTGATACTCAAATGAGCAAGGAAATCAGAAACAGGTGCTCTGATCCAAGCAACTATCGGCAAGTGCTCAAGATTCTTCCGAGAGGCATGGACATTGAGCGGCAAGTGCTATCGGCGTTGGTCGCTGGCAAAGATAGCATTGCAGCGCTACGCGCTATACCGATCACAATACGGAGACTATTCGTCCAAGCATATCAAGCGTATATTTTCAATATATGCCTTAGCAGAGCCATCATGGCAGGGGAAGATCTGTTGCAACCACAGACAGGAGACCTGTGCTTTGAAATGGAGGGGCCTGCAACCTTTGGCAGAATAATCAAGTACTATCCGAGCACAATTGTAAGATTGGTTCCGGCAATAAGGATGGCAGGGTATACCTTTCAACCGGGCAGGGGCAGATTTGAAAGCATCACAAAAGCAATACTACAAGAGGAAGAAGTGGATGCAAAGGATTTTTACATAAAGGAGATGCAAGAACTGAGCCACCAGGGAGGCTTTAGACAGGCTCCACTATGGTGCACAGATTTTTGCTATGAACGAGATCCACTAAAGGTGTCATTCAAGCTGCCTAAAGGATCATATGCCACCACCCTCTTACGCGAAATAATCAAGCCAGATGATCCAATCAAGAGTGGCTTTTAATCGCTCAAATCAAACTCAATGACAGTGAAAAATTTTCTAAATAATAATAAGCAACGAGGAGCGCCCCCGTCTAATAGTTAAGCGCAGGTATTTTCCTTTACTGCTCCTGTTATCTGTAGATACCTTTGTTCTTAAGAGTATTATTTATCATCATCATATAAAGTTTAATCTACAGTTAAGGTGTTTTTATCGGCTCTCTAAGTCTTCTTAGTTACATTAGTAAAAGAAGCTTTTTTGCGGCAAATTTAGTATCATTAAGAATCAAAAGGCAACATATCCTCCGCCAATACAGAGACAATTTAACTATACTATTTATTCATCCATCCATCCATCCATTTGACACATCACAACAATCTTTTTATGAACTAATAGAAATTCTCCCTTGTTTGCAACAGAAATACTCTTTCTAAACCAAAAACTTGAAATCAAGAAGGCGGTCAATATAATATATAGCACTGCAGCGTGTTACAGGATATTCATATGCGTGGTGGCAAGAACCTGCATCAAATGATAGAAGATGCCATTGACGATATATACAAGAATCTGAGTGTTAAAATAGACAAAACTAACTACGATAGGATCCATGCAATAGAAGCATCGAGCTGCACAAGATTTGCATACTATGAGCGTAAGGACTCGCTACCTTCAGATAATGCAGCAAAGGTCTCAAGCTTGCTTGGAAATTGTATGCGCCATTCACTGAGCAACATTCGCGGCGAATATAAGATTGATGCCCTAGCGCTCGAAGTTAATGCAGACATGATAATGGCCGATGAATTTATCGTAAGATTTGAGATTGTGCCTACCTTACCAGAGGTTCCACACCCACAGCACATGTTATATCTTAATGCATGTCTCTTTGCATTTAACAAGGATGAGGGTTTTTTGATCTACATGACCGAGGAGGGCAAGATGGTCGAGTTCTCTGTGACCAAAAATAATAGGATGTTTGAAGAAATTGTTAGAAGGGCAAGGGTACTCAGCACACTACTAAAAGAAAATAGAGTTCCAATAGTCGAACCATCCAACCTATGTACAACTTGCAAATACTTTGAAAGATGCTATGCAAGAAAGCAGGTAAAAGAAGAAAGCTCAGGCTTTATATTAGAAGAGATCTTTAAATCCAAAAAATAATTCTTACGAAAATATAGAAAGTGTTCTGTAGCTATGTATGCTCGCTATGACTCTGAGACGTTGCGTACCCTTGGCTATACCTTCTTACCCTTGAGCCAAACAACACACCCACAAGGAATACAAATACTCCTGCAGTCACAGCAAACATGAATATTTCTTCAGCCATATTATATCGTGGAGCCCTGTAGGAAACTTAATACCTTTTTGAATTGCATTATAGCATACTATGATAATATCATAAAATGTCAGGGAAATGTCAAAGCAAACTCTTTCTCAAAGTAACTTGTTTGGAAGTTTGATCCAGTCAACCTGTAGGAATAGCTTCCCTCAACGCGGTACTGGCCAGTGCCATCTACCATGCTATCCCAGCTACTGGCAGTTAGGTTGTTACGAATTGCAACTTTTGTGTCTTTAAGAGTGACAGTACTGTTGCCAACTATCGGGAATATGTCCTCTTGTCCGGATACAAAACCTTCAGGGCTTATTCCAATATCCCCAGTTGTCATCTGATACTGACCCACATCAAGAGTATAGTGGATCATTTCAAGAATGGCGGTGCTTCTGTTAGGATTATGAACGTCAAAGACGACCTGTACAGTTGCATTCTCTTCGTCTGTTGCCTCAACTACGATGTCCTGGAGTCCTAGTTGTAGGTCGGCAATCTGAGTCTGGGATTCGCTAGGAGAAGCCTCATTATTGCCAAGAGGCCTAAAATTTCCCATCCCCATAACAAAAAAAATAGCTATAGCGGCTGCTGCAACGCCGCCAGCTGCTACAAAAATAACCTTTGTATTCACAGGTACCCTTTTCGTGTTCGTCAACGCTTTAAAGCTGTCGATTAATCCAAATGCTTATACTAGTCATTACAAGAAAAATTGCTGCAGGTTGCAATACCACAAAGCTGCGAACATTGGACGTGAGAGAGCTCAGAAAGCTCAGATGAGGTTGTTTGATTACACGGGCTTTGCTATGTTAACCTACACCATCAAGCAAGGTACAACAGGGTTCGAACCTGTGGGCGAAGAAGAGCTCGTCGGCAAGATGACTAATGATAAGGAGTCAATGCTTTTTATTTGCGATAAGGATGGCTATGCAAAGGCTCAATCAAAGCCAATGCAAATTGAACAGGGAGTAGAAGCTTTCAAAAGGATGCTTGCAGATGGTATGCAAGAATTTACTGGCGAAATCAAGACAGTATCGTAAGCGCAATATACTAATTTGAACGATCAGAAAAAAGAGAGAAAAAATGGTAATAGTCTGTGTACCAGTGATTAATAGTAGTAGCAAAGGTCAGGCGATGACCAAAATTATTACAGCTAGAATCATACAATAATGCGTGTCCCTAGGTTATTACCAGAAATTGCCTTCTCAATCACTACAGGATCGGACTTTACTACTACTGTAGGTATTTTGCTCCGCTCTATCACCTTAAGCGCAACAATGTCCATCAAGTCATAAGCGCCTGCAGCCGAATCTTCAGATCCCAATAGGTCTATGCACTTTTTGACAGTTATTTCGTTGAATAGCTTGGCGTCCTTGTTTTTGTTGGGATCGGAATCATAAATACCATCAACATCTGTTGCGTTAAGAAACTTAGAAGCTTTGACCTTTTCAGCAATAAGTGCAGCTGTTGCATTTGTGCTCTGCCCAGGATGTAGGCCGCCTGTCACAACTATTCTGTTGGTTGTTACAGCCTTGCTCACCTGCTCCAAGTCTTCAGGGACTGCAGGGTATGCCTGATCGCCAAGCGCAAGAATCAAGAGTCTTGCATTCAACCTTGAAACCTCTATGCCTATTATGTCCAAAGATGCTTCGTCCGAGCCAAAACTTCTTGCGGTAGAGATGTAATGACGCGCAAACTTCCCCCCGCCAGCTACAACCACTGGTTGCACTCTCTCGCTTATTTTGCTCAGCATACTAGCATACCTCTTCAGTTCATCTGCAGATTCATCACCAAACGCTTTCCCAGATAATTTGATTACAATCCGATACCTAGCCTGCGTGAATCTTACCCGCCCCCATATTCAATATGCCTTGATCTCCAAGTACCTTTTTAATAGCTCGCTCCACTTTATCACGGTTCTCTGCAGTAGTATAGACACGCAGCATGTCAAAGAATCCTGAGATGGATTCTACAAGTGGAATCTCTGACACAGGCATCTCATATACCCGATCTTTATCGACAATCAATACAGAATACATCTCTTCTTTGCTTGGAGTCAGTGGCATCGAGGGGGCACGAGATACATCGACAAAGACATAGTTGCTATTGACACCTGCTACATCAGCAATATGAGAGGAAAGTGCCTCCAATGCTTTTCTATCCATCCTTTGTCTATCGCGTTTATGCAAGAACTTTTCGTAGACACTCTTAAGTAGCCTCCTGTCGCGGTAATCTTGAGCCATCTTGGCGGAAAATGCATACTTGCCGGAAAGTGCACACAGCCGCTCAAGTGTGGCTTCATCCGTTAGCACAAGGTAGTTATGCAGCGAAGTATCCGTCAATCCAAGCGCTTCGTCTGCGGAAATCATTGAACGCAGTAGCATTACTTCAGCAGATCTAACTGTCTTATGAAAATAGACTGCCTTGAACATTTCATAGCGTGAGATCAGCATGGATTCAAGTGAGTTGAGAGCAGACCTGTTTATTGCAAGTCGGTTCTTCGAAACTTCAAGAGAACTTACAAGCCGGTGGTAGTCTAGCTTGGCATACTCTGCACCCGTGAAAAGCCCATCTCGAGGTAAATAGTCCATGATGTCTGCAGACAGTCCACCAGAAATGATCTCATTCATGAAATTAACCTTTGACTGACCGAACGAGAGTCGACATATCTGGTGTGCGTTGTAGCCGTATCTTCCCAAAATGTCAGCAATCTCACTTTGCATTATAATCTTTTTTCCAATATCCTCATGGCTGGTATTACAACGATACTCAAGTACCTCTTCGAACAGGTGTGAAAAAGGTCCATGCCCAATATCGTGCAGCAACGCAGCAAGTCGCAGGTCCTGTACGATTTCGGCATGATCGATGTATCCCTTGCCAAGCAGTGTTTCCCCTGCAAGACCGGCGATATGCATTGCACCAAGGGAGTGTTCAAAGCGCGAATGCTGTGCGCTCGGGTACACTAGATGTGCGCCAGCCAGTTGTCTTATTCTCCGCAAGCGCTGAAAAGCAGGGCTATCGATCAGTTGTTTTTCAACCAGCGAAAATCGAATGTATCTATGGATGGGGTCTGTTATTTCGCCTGCGAAATCCATATTGATTACTTGTTTTGTATCATAAGAGAAGGGGACTTAAACTTTGAGTTCTTTCCTTATTATTTTCATTATTTCCTGATGGACCTGTTCCTTACTCTTTGCCCCATCAATAACCTTCCATTGGTACTGCTTTGCAAACTTCAGGTAGTTTTTATGAGCATTTGTAGCTAGCAGAGCATCGGATTCAAATGTATCTTGTATCTCAGCGCGCTTGGCAGATATGCTTGGATTGACCAAGATCAAAAGTACAACATCTTCTTTTGGTAAGCCCTTGTCTAGCAGAAGGAGCCAGTTAATGTCCATGCCGTTTGCCACGCCATATACGAGGTTTGACTGCCAGTAACGATTCATGATAATAATCGTACCGTTTTCGAGCATGCTCTCGATCTCTTTCTTTTTTTCCCATCTGTTTGCGGAGAACAGCAAGTGCTTGACCTCTGAGGGATAATCACGCTTACCCTCAAGGAATGCTTTTATTTCCATTCCAATTGATGTAGTGTAGTCAGGAAAGTCCAGAATGACACAAATCTTGCCGGAGGCCTTCAGGGTCTCTGCAAGCATGCGAGATTGGCTACCCTTGCCAGCCTTATCTGTACCCTCTATTACGATTATCATGCCCCGTGTTGCCACTGCCTAAGGTCGGGTATGCATCAATAAAAGGATTCAAGGATCTTTGCCCACAATATAAAATTTATAATTGAATGGACAATATACCTTAAGGGACAAGATAATTATCTAAAGAAAGTGTGTTGAGTTTATTGGAAGAGCCCCTTATTTTTGTGTATAATATATAGTACACCTATTGAAATATATTTTTAAAAAAACAACAAATTAAAATATTAACAGATCACTGTAAAAATTAACCTTGTGGATGGTGCTTTCGTGCAAGTGAAAAAATCAACTATTGCCATATTTGACACCTTTAAGACCCGCAAGAACAAATTTACCGGCGAGGCAAAGCGGCAGCGTGGCATCATAGCACATCTGGCCACAGAGCAGAGTCCAGACCTTCGCACGCGGACGTCAATAGCACATGCCATTGCTAAGCAACACGGTATCCTATGGCAAAACATCTACTCAGGCATATTCCGCGACCTTGACGAAGTTCTCATTCCAGCAGGTGTGGTAAGGGAGGGCGGCAGGCTGCCCCTGAGGAGGGGGCCGAAAGCACTTCAGTTAGAAGGAGTGCCATTCTACGAATTAACGGATACTGGTATTTTGGTAGCATCATCAATTGAGGAGATCAGTGATAACCGTATGCGCTTGCTGCGGTCATACATCGCATCACTGGCTGCAAGTGACTCGGATTCCATGATAATGAAAGAGAGTCTGCTATTTCTGATATTGGTAGCCCCAGCATTTGTTTCAAAGATCATCAACGAATACATTTATGCTTACAGCACTGGGACAATTGATAGCATTGTGCCGCTTGATATAAAGAAGCTGAGGTCAGTCATATCCAAGCAGATAATAGTCGAAAAAGAGCTGGTAGAAGCTGTTATCACTATGCAGCAGGACCAAAGAGAGCTTGTTACAAACTTTTTCAAAGTACTCACTTAGTGGCCCTTATAACCGCAAGCTATACATTGGTACTTTTTCTGCTTGCCCTTACAGCCTTCGCAACGCCATATTGTTGCGTTCCTGCATTTTGGACAGCTGAAACTCTCGGACAGCTCTCCAGGTCTCACTTGCCTACCGCAGGCATTGCAGTTGGGCATCTCATAAGAACCTGCATACATCGACTGGGTGATATCAACATCGAAGTATTTTTACTTTGTTAAATTTCAAGGTTGAAAAATAAAGGGATTTATATGATCTTAGCAATTATTATTGTCCGGGGGCATTGGAAGATACGTGACAAGAGACTTAGCCAAGGAGCTGGATGTCAGATCTAAAGAGTTTTATGAGTTTGTCATGCCAGCAACAGACATAATAGAAGAGGACAACGATCTAGTAGTCACTATTGATCTGCCAGGCTTTGCCAAGAAGGATATCAATCTCAGAATTATCGGCAATGTATTATACATAACTGCCAAGAGAGAGCAGGAAGAGCCTCTTGGTACGGTTTACTACATGCACAGACCACTTAAGATAGACAAAAGGGTCATGTTGCCAATATCGCTTAAGAAAGAGGAAGAAAAGGTGGAAGGCAGGGCGACATATGAAAATGGCATTGTTACGCTCAGGATACCAATACCTAAATCTACAAGCATTCCGATAACATGAACGTATACCTAATTTTTTGTGACTTTTCAGTAATGTAAGATTCTCCTGTTGATCAGTGAAATTGGAGGAATTGAGTCCAAATGATCACAGTATTACGCATTGCTAAATGTAATACTCATCATAACTATTGTATGATTCGATTATGCTCTGGCTGTGTCGCTTCTTTGCATCCATATTGCAGTAATGATAGGAACTTAAATGAGATGCTACACAATAGGAATTTAGCGGGGATATTATTCGATAAGAGAAGTTTCAACTTCTAAAAAGGAAGTGTAGTTCTTGCAGAAGAGAAGCAAAAACGCACAATGAAAATTAGCTGTAATTGAGACCAAATCATTTCATATCCTAGTTAAGCAGCTATTTTCCAATGTACATAGGGTTCAAATTTTCTTTTTGAATGCTACTGCAACTGCTACAGCAGTTGCAGCAAAACCGCCGTACGCAAGATAAAAGTTGTATGGCAACATCAAGGCTGATCCAATGAATAATGCAGAACCAAGTATACTTGCAGCGAGTGCGCTATTATTATTTTTCTCATAACCGCCATGAGCCCCTTTCGTTTCAAGGTATGTCTTCAACAGTGGAGCAACACTTACTGAATCTTGAATTCCCTTTGCAAACCTCTTTGCAGATATTTTTACTTCCTCAATGTAAGCATCACGTAAAAGACCCTCTTCTTCAAGGAGTCCTGCAAGCACCTTAACGAACTGGAATGTCACCTTATGATGATAATATATGCCCTCAAGAATAGAAGACATACGCATGTATAGTGCAAGATTCTTTGGAAGCCGGAAAGGAAATCGACTCATCGTCTTGTTTGCAAGGTCTACCAAAGCCTTCACTTCCATCCGGTCAACCTGCCTACCATGCAGGGATTGTATACTAAGTGCAATGCCTCGCTCAACTATGTAGCGGTTCACTGTAGGCTCAAGCGTCCCAAGTTCTATTAGTACGTTGACAGTCCTCTCGGGGTCCTTATCTATCAGGCCAAGATAGAGGCGAATAAGCCGGATACGAGTCTCGCTGTCAAGCCTTCCCACCATTCCAAAGTCGTACAGTATCAGGCGGCCGTCGTCTGCAACTGAAATGTTGCCTGGATGCGGATCTGCATGAAAGATGTTGTGACGAAGAAGCATCTTGAAGAATAGTCTATGAACGCGCACTACTAGCTTTTCTCTATCGATCCTTTTTTCATCCAGCCTTGAAATGTCAGTTATCTTGACGCCTGGAACATATTTCATTGTAAGCACGTGTTTAGTAGTTCTTTCCAAGAAAATATCCGGTATTATGACTGACGGATCGCCTGCTAGATTGCGCTTGATTGTAATCAGGTTCTCCGCTTCTATGCGGTAGTCCATCTCCTCATGTACTGTCTCTATAAACTGTGCCATCATGCCTTCTGCAGAGAATCGTAAATTTGGGTCAATAAACCGTGTTGCAAGGGGCAATATCTTTTTCATAACATAAATGTCGTCTTCAATTACTCTTTCAATATTCGGCCTAGACACCTTGACGATAACCTGCTTTCCGTCATACCTTGCCAAGTACACCTGTCCAAGGCTTGCTCCAGATAGAGGAGCAGTATCAAACTCTTCAAATGCATCCTCTATCCTTCCTAACTCATTTTCAATTACTGATTTTACCTGCGAGAATCGAGCAGGTGGGACATCATCCTGCAATTTTGAGAGCACTTCAAGATAAGGTTGCGGCAAAATGTCTACCCGGGTAGAAAGCCACTGGCCAAGTTTGATGTATGATGGCCCAAGCTCAATGAACATTTTGAGCACTTTACGAGCATGTCTACGATACTTTTCTTCATCAACGTTTTTGCCCTCGCGCTTGACCCATTCGCGCCTGTCTCGACGCAAATCTATTACGATGGGCAAAAGCTTGAACACAACCTTAGCAACATGCAACTTTGAAGGATGATGATAGACTGATGCTTCTTTGACTGAAGCAGTATCCTCTTTTCTGATCTGGGCAGGACTCTCCATTGAGCTTACTCACTCCTTTTCTTTTTCAGCGAGTTGGTCATGTGGAAAACGAGGTTGCCTGTAGCAGAGCCAGCGATGTATCCAGCCAGAATCGCATCGATGACAGCATCCTTCGTGTTCTTGCCCTCCTTTTTGCGCATATTGTAGACTCTTGTGCCTAAACCTCTGCCGACGATCAATGCAGATAAAGCACCTGCCAAGTACTCTGGTGCATCCACAAGCAAATGCCCAAATGGGTTATTTAATGGATCCACTATGTCCATGTGGACAGTGTAATGCGTATCATAATCCCTGATGTGAAGATTGCCGCAGCGATATTGCTTGTTGGCTCCCTTTTTGCTGCCAAGGGGAGTCTCCTTGAGATCAATTATCGGTCTGACGGCCTTGGGCACAATGATGTTGCCGTCACCGTCAATGAACTCCACGTACAAAAACATACGTCAATATGATATAAAATTAACGAATAGGTTTATTCTCAAGACAGACATCTGTAAAGAGATGAGAAGTGTTCGAGTAATTGAAAGTAAAATGATCTATTCTGGGGGCATCAACCTCAGTAAAGACAAATTCTGGCTAGAGGGCAAGGTTGTAGATAAGGAGATTGTTAGACATCAAAACTCTGTAGGGATAGTAGCCGTCAAAGGTAGCAGCATTATTCTCGTTACTCAGTACCGCCATGCAGTAAACAATGTGCTGTTAGAAATTCCAGCAGGCAAGATAGAAAAGGATGAAACGCCGAGAGAGGCAGCAGTTCGTGAAATGGCAGAAGAGATCGGCTATGCCGGCACTCTCAGACCACTATTGAAATGCTATCTTGCTCCAGGCTACTCTACTGAGCTGATGTACGTATTTGTTGCTACAAACCTTAGAGAAATAAGAAGAGGCATTCTTGATGATGATGAGAATATCAGGATAAGAAAGGTAAGTCTGAGTGCAACGATTAAGAAATGTCTCAATGGCAAGATAGTCGACGCCAAGACCATTGCAGCACTACTAGCCTATCATAATCAATCAGAGTGAATAGGACGTTGTACTTTTTTCTTTTGCATCATTTAGGTAATCGTAATATGACGAGTAGGGATTATAAAAAACCCTGAAAGTGTTAAACAGAGACATAACCTACGTAACATAATAAGAAATCTAGATAGCAGACTCGGCATATGTAATGACTTCATATTGCGGTATATGTAGCCAAGGAGTACCCCTCAATGTATATGTTGGTATAAAATATTTATGTAATGAACACGTACTCTAACATTGCATGACTTTAATACATTATGCAGCTCGGGAATTGTCTCGAGAGATAGGCAAAAGATCACGTGAGTTTTATGAATTTGTAATGCCGGCAATTGATATGTATGAAGATGAAAATGGCCTAATTGTTAAGATTGACTTACCGGGTTTTAAGAGGGATGAAATCAAGGTTAGTATTGAAGAAGATGTACTCTCAATAAGAGCAAAAAGAATGGAACTAGAGGAGGAAAGACTTGGAACCATATTCTATAAACAAAGACCTGTCCAAATAGATAAAAGAATATCGTTGCCCATCTCTATCAAAGAAGGAGAAAAAGTGAGTGGAATAGCAACATATTTGGATGGAGTTGTTACACTAAAGATTCCTACCTCAAGGGTAAACGTTATTCCAGTAACATGATGACAAACTAAATCAACAGATCCAACAGAGAATATTTGTATTTCTTATTTGACTTCTGCTTATCCTTTGCATTGCCATGAGTTATGATATTTAGTACAGCTCTGGCAAGATTCATGTTTGATGTCTAAGTAGAGCAAAGATTGTCTGTTTCTAAGGTTTCCAACATGATGATCCTATGAGTGCCAAAGTATGTGAGTCTTGTCATATTTGTTATCGCTAAATGTTGGATTTAATGGCAGTCGGGCCTTATATGAAACTCGGTATTTCGTATATGCTAAACAAAGATAGCGTTTTCTTGTTCTTGTTTTCCTCCCAGCTGTACCACCCTTTCGCTATAGGAAGTTTTGTATTCTTCATATAATGCTTGTTTCATATTTTTCACATGAGTATTGAGTTCCTTTATACAGTCAGATCCACCTTCATAATTTTTTTTGACATCTTTTGGAGATATGCAAAGTGATCCTAATTCATTAACCCAGTACCCTCTCTCTTATTTGTCAGTTCAAGAGACGGAAAATATATACCGTATTCATTTACCTTATTCGTGCACACAGATTCTTTACTCTCAGAGTATAAGAATTCCTCAAGGGACAAGTATGACTTTATGATATCGAGCAGATCAGTAGCAAAAGGAAAAGTCAGATTACATATGGATCAAGAGGCTTCGCCTTGAGTGCTTGGGTGGGGTAAGAAGGTGTTTCATCTTAAGATCTTTCATCATCCTTACGACATAAGGTTTTATCTCCTGTATGGCTGCCATGTCTATATGGCACAGCCATAGTAGAAAATAAAGTGATGCAAAAAGCAGCAGCTCAATACTAGAGCACACATTCAGACTTTGACAATAGTGTCGATTATCCTTGCAAGCTCAATATCATAGTTGCTTATACCATTGACATCATGCGTCACAAGGTCGATCCTAACGCGGTTGTAAACGTTAAACCATTCGGGATGGTGGTTCATCTTTTCTGCATTCATTGCAACTTTTGTCATAAATCCAAATGCCTGCACGAAGTCATTAAACTCAAACGTCTTGTTTATCTTGCCATTTACAACCTTCCAGTTATCAAGCTTGCTTACTTCCTGATCTATCTCATCCTTAGACAATTTACGATACTCATCGTCTGACATAAGATAAGTGAGTCAGGGTGTCTAATACATCTTGCCCATATGAAGAAATGACATCCTCTTAGCAGCTATTACAATTGCAGCTATTGCAATTGTGGTTACTATAGAAGCAAAGCCTACGGGGAACTCAGGCACTACAGTCAGTCCTGACTGCACCATTTCGTTTGTGTCTTTTATCTTTTCTACTCGCACATTGAACGATCCTGGAGACGCAAATGTCACATCCTGAGAAGATATGCCCTCAGGAGTCGTCACTCCACCAGAGCGTGTTA
>Ga0075428_100002302_pt1 | contig 20676 bp, 16 predicted proteins | sample RhiMetdeltSRZDD2_FD_75291 | JGI IMG/M metagenome (GOLD analysis project Ga0075428, IMG submission 75291) | Populus rhizosphere microbial communities from Tennessee, USA - Rhizosphere MetaG P. deltoides SRZDD2 | ecosystem: Host-associated > Plants > Roots > Rhizosphere > Soil | place: USA... | reverse complement strand
TGTTGCATCGATTGCGACATCTCGCCGCCGATCATGCCCTGCAACTCGGTGATGGAATTTTTCATCATGCCGGCGAGGTTCTCCAAAGAACGCCCCACGGCAACGCGCGCTTTGACGGCTTCGAATTCGCGTTGAAACCTCTGAATCTCGCGCAGGCTCTGCGCGATGATCTCGGTGTTTTGCTTGTAGAGGGTTTCCAGATTTTCCGCTTGAGACTTGTTGTCGTTCAAGTCCTGCTCGACCGTCGCGAGTTCCTCGGCGTAATGAGCGCCGTTGGCCTCGTCATTCTGGGCGGCCGCGGCCTGGAGCAATCCCTGAAGCTCATCGCGCTGGCGTTCCTGGCGCCGGATCTGGTCCTTGAGCAGGGCGATTTGGCTCGCGAGTTGGCCGTTGGCGTAGTGGGCCTTGTCGGCCTTGACGCGCGAGTCGCGAATGCCGCGCTCGACTACAGCCTGATTGATGGCGTCGGTTTCGGTAGCCTGCTCCGCCATGAGGCCGAGCCAGATAAAGATTCGTTTGAAGGCTCTAAACATAAGTATTCCTCCGCTACTTTTTGTCGTCTTTCTCGAGGAGGATTTTCTCCTCGAGCACAAAATCCAGTTGTTGATTCAGCTGCTTCTCGTCGGCGGCGGCGACGACCGTCGCGCCGTGCTTCTTGAGCGGGGCAAAAACACCCGCGCCGATATCGAAAGCAACAAAGTGAGTGAACAGAATGGTTCCCTTGCGTTCGGCGTTGTTCACGAGGCGAGGCAACACCTCGGCCGGGGTCGGTCCAACAGTGTTTTCGCCATCCGTAATTATCAGGATGTGTTTTTGCGCAAGGTCTGAGGTCAAGACGGCGTCGCTGGCGGTCTCAAGTGCACGCCCGAGCGGCGTCCCGCTTTGTGGTCCGGGATATTTCTTCAGCCAACTGCGCATAGCGGCGGGGTCGAACTTCCCAAACTTCACCACCTCTTGCGCGCCGTTTCCGCTAAACGTGAATAGTCCGGCATGTACGTTCCGACCAGGGGCATTGGTTGCGAAACGTTCGATCTTGCCGACGACAGATTCCAGGGCGCGATTCCCGATCACGTACTTTGGCGAGCGGCCGCTTTTACCATCGCGGACTGGATCCTTCATGCTGCCGGAAGTGTCGAGGACAATCGCAATGGCGAGGCCCTCAGCGGCTTGCAATGGAGCCGAAAACAGCGCGGCCGCGAGCACGCCCGCGCAAGCGCAGAGTCGGCCGAAGCTGCTGCCCAAAGCTCTCATGTGCCTGGGGCGCATCGTGAAGGAACGATCCATAACGTGTCAATCTATCCCTCAGAACTGCCGGGCTTTGCAGCTACAAAATGCGGGCAGGTTTGTAGTGAGAAGGCTGTAGCTACTTCGCCAGCGCCACGAGATATCGTTGCACGCGCGTGGCCTGCCCCGTCATCTCCAAATGCGAATAGGTCTGGTGGAGGCTGGCGCACATGCGTAAGAGAATGCGGCGCGAACTCACTGGAGCGAGGTGACCTTCGTGCAAACCGTGATTTGTATTCACCAGGTGCTTGATGCAGTCGGCCTTTGTCCAAAAACGTCCGCGGCGAAACGCGTCGATGTAGATCTCCTTCACGCTCGACTGGTAACGACAAACAAAATGGTACGGCAGCCCGATGCCGGTGACGGGGAGTTTCAGCCGTCTTGCGACGAAAAGGTAAATTGCGGAAAGAGTGATAGGGTTTCCACTGCGCTTGTCGATGACGCGAGTGACGTAACCACTCTCGAGATCTTCGGAGTAATGTTCGTCGCCTTTGAACCCAAGCTCCTCAAATAAATAATTGTTGATCGCGAGCAGTGTTTGCTCCCCGTCGGCTGAGAGATCGACGCGCGTTCGCAATTCATCGGCCCATAAATCGTAAAGAGCGCGATACGCATCGGCATTCACGTCGGGGTACTGCGTGCGGGCGAGCAAGGCGACGGCGCTTTCCAGGTCAAACTCCTCGCCTGTGTTAAGGCAGAACGCGATGAAATCGGCGTCATTCTCCTCACGCGAAAAGTGGTGAACGATTTCGAGCGCGCGCCGGCGAAGCACCGGGTCGCTGCTCAACAGGTGGGGCCGGAGCCAGGCGCAGACTTCTTTGCCGTACGAAAGCAGTTTGCCGCGGACGGTTTGATAGACAGCAGGATCGTCATCGACGAGAAGCGTGATGAGGGCGGCACGCTGCTTCTCCGGAAGTGGGAGGGACGTTTCGCTGGTTACGAGTGCTGGCATAACCTTGTTGACCGTCGAAGGATGGCAGAGTTACGCGGCGATTGCAATCTGCATCTCATTTCACGACTTCTCCAAAGGAAAAAGCGCGGACCGATTCCGATCCGCGCCTTGCGATTCCACGTTTCACCTGCGTGCACAGCGTCCCCAACGCTGCATCCCCCAAACTCAGTTGCAGTGGCGATAAGGGCCGTAGTAATGCCCATGCTGGTGCTTCCAGCCGTAGCTGCGGTAGCCGCCATAGTAAACCACGGGCGGAGGCGGCGCGTAATAGACCGGCGGCGCGACCACCACCGGCGGGTAGATCGGCCGCGGCGCCACGTAAACCGGGGGTGCGCAGAAAGGCGGCGCGACCACCACGGGTGCGGGCGCATAGCCGAACGTCGGCCCGATGCGGATGCCGAACGAGATCCCGGCTTGCGCGCGCGGGGCCACCAGGGCCGTTGCGCAGATTGCGGTTGCGAGGAGCAGTAGTTTTTTCATACTGGAACATTCGACGTGCTGATGCGGGGGTTCTTCACCAGCATTGAACCGTGCTTAAATTCCTGATTTTCAGCTATTTACGTAAGTGCTCGCACCCAATGAATAAAATAGTTCGATGCTCGTCTGGGGCCCGTTTCTCCTCCGAATTTCGCAGGAATTTCGTGAGATTGTCGCAAGATTGTCACGCGGCTCCCCTATTAACTTCGTGCTCACGAGTCCACGTTGATGATCATTGGCGCGTAAAATGAATTCGTGAGCTTTATTAACTGGACAGAAAATACGAACGAACATATAACGACGTATCTCCCGCGACTTGGAATTGCGAGAGTGCTTTGTGAACCCCTAACGATGTATGAAAACTCTTGCTGCTTGTTTACTGGCTATTGGCGCATCGTGCGCGCTTGCCCCACTTATAACTTTCGCCGTCGACATCGAACTCGCTCCGATTGGCACCTATGCCTCCGGCATTTTTGCTCAAGGTGGCGCTGAAATCGTCGCCCACGATCCGCTGACGCAACGCTTGTATGTAGTCAACGCGCAGGCCGCCAGCGTTGATGTGCTCGATATTTCCAGCCCGACAGCGCCGGCGAAGGTCGGCTCCATCAATCTTCTTCTCTTTGGTGGCGTCGCCAACAGCGTTGCAGTGCACGACGGGCTTGTCGCAGTCGCCGTTGAGGCGGTTCCCAAGACCGATCCCGGCAAAGTTGTCTTTTTCGACGCAGCGCTGGTGCCGCTCAGCGCGGTCGAGGTTGGAGCGCTGCCTGATATGCTTACGTTCACGCACGATGGCAGGTTTGTGCTGGTTGCCAATGAGGGCGAGCCCAGCGGTTACGGCGAAGGCCACGTTGATCCGGAAGGGTCGGTCAGCGTCATTAATCTTCGGCGAGGGGCCGCCGGGCTGAACCAGAGGGATGTGCGCACTGCGAGTTTTAGGCGATTCGACACCCAAATCGCGGAATTGAAAGCCGCCGGCATTCGCATTTTCGGGCCTAACGCGACCGTCGCGCAGGACCTTGAGCCGGAATACATCGCCGTTTCGCCAAATGACAAATTCGCCTGGGTGACACTCCAGGAAAACAACGCCATGGCTACCATTCAAGTTGATAGCGCCACGGTCATATCGATTACCCCTCTTGGGCTGAAGGATCACAGCGCTCCCGGCAACGCTTTCGACGCCAGCGACCGCGACAACGGCTCGAACGGACCAGCGATCAAAATCGCAAACTGGCCCGTCGTAGGCATGTACTTGCCTGACTCGATCGCTGCCTATTCTGCGAACCGCGGGACGTATCTTGTCATGGCCAATGAAGGTGACGCCCGCGACTGGCCCGGCTTCCGGGAAGATGTTCGTCTGGCGACCCGCACCCTCGATCCGGTTGCATTTCCAAATGGCGCCGCCTTGAAGAACAACGCCAACCTTGGACGCTTGAATGTGTCGTCAGTGGATGGCGACCTTGACGGAGACGGTGATCTCGATCGCATTCACTCCTATGGCGCACGGTCCTTCACGATCCGCGACACGTTCGGCACAGTGGTCTTCGACAGCGGCGATCAATTCGAAACGATCCTGGCCGCACTGCACATTGCCGGTGAAGTCATCTTCAATGCGTCTCATGACAACAACACCTTCGACGCCCGCAGTCCGTCCAAAGGACCGGAGCCGGAAGGTCTGGCGCTGGGCGAGGCGTTTGGCCGCACATGGGCCTTTATTGGCCTCGAACGGATCGGCGGATTGATGGCCTACGACATCACGGAGCCTGCTGCCGCGCAATTTGTGACCTACGCGAATAATCGTGTCTTCTCCCCCGGTGCAGTGATTGATGCGACCACGTTCTCTAACTTCGGCGATCTTGGACCCGAGGGCGTCATCTTTATCAGTGCGAGTGACAGCCCGAACGGGGAACCGCTGGTTGTTGTGGGCAACGAAATCAGCGGCACGACTACGATCTACCAGGTGAACCAGGTGCAGTAAGCTCAAGCGTATTCTTCAACACAGCCGCTGTTCCGGAAGGGCAGCGGCTTTTTACTGCCTCGTTACCATTCCCGTTCCCGCTTGCCTGCGTGCCGTGCGGTTCCTATTTTGTCAGTATGAAACGCCACCTTTTCCTGGGCATCCTTCTGGCGGCTTTCGGGCTGGCCGCGCTCAACGCGCAGGACAATTCGCCCGCCGTAGCCGCCGCGCGCGAAGAAGCCGAATCGCGCTATCAACGCCTCAGCTCGCGCATCGACGACCTCGAAGTGAGCTTCCAACGTTTTCAAAAGGACCTCGACAAACTCGAGTCCGAGATTCGCGGCTTGCGCGATCAGGTCTCGCGCGTCGCGGACAACGCCGGCAACGCCGCCAACCAGGAGAGCATCAAGCGCCTGGCGGACGCGATCGAGGAAGTCGATCGCAAGCGCGTCAAACACCAGGAAAATGTCGACTCCGCCCTGCGCGAAATGGAAAAGCTCATCGTCAAAGGCGGCGGTTCAGGATCGCGCAACAACCCGAAACCGCCCTCAAATCCACCGGATGTTCAGGGCAGCGGCAAAGGTTACGACTACACGGTTCGCTCCGGCGACAACCCCACCAAAATCGCCGCCGCACTCCGCGAACAAAAGGGATTGAAGATCAACTCCAGCCAGATCATCGCGGCGAATCCAGGTGTCGATTGGACCAAGCTCAAGATCGGCCAGAAAATCTTCATTCCTGATTCCTCGGCTCCGTAGCTGCGTGTCACCGGGAACCAGGGCGAATGACCACCGAGGCAGAGCCAGCGCAGGAGAAGCATCCAGCCTCGGCGCCCAAGCATAGTCGAATACTTTGGGGACTCACCGTCGGCGCGGTGGCGGGTGTGCTCGCAAACCTCGCCTTCGGTCCAAAAAATCCTGCGCTTAATTGGGTCCTCGAAAACATCACCGAACCCATCGGCGCGCTCTTCCTCCGGTTGTTGCTGATGACGGTCGTGCCGCTCGTGGTCGCGTCGTTGATTCTCGGCATTTCCCGCATTGGCGACATCCGAAAATTGGGCCGAATCGGGCTGCGTTGCTTTCTCTACTGTCTAGTCATCTCGGCGATCTCGGTTGCGATCGGCTTGGGCCTGGCGAACACGATACAACCGGGCAAACGCATTGATCCGGAGACTGCCGCCGAGTTGCAGCGACGTTACAGTACCGAAGCGGCGAAAGAAGTCGCGCGCGCGCGCGAACAACCAGCCACTAAAGAAGGTCCCGTCCTGAGCTTCATCAAATCCTTTGTTCCATCGAATCCCGTCGCGGCGATGGCCGCCGACCCGCCGAACATGCTCCAGCTTCTTTTCTTCACGCTTGTCTTCGGCGTTGCGTTAAACCTTGTCCCGAAAGAGAAGTCCGCTTCGCTCATCGATTTCCTTGAAGGCCTCTTTAGCGTCTCCCTCAAAATCATCGACATGATCCTCTGGACCGCTCCCGTCGCCGTGGGGTGTCTCCTCTTCAGCAACACCGCCCGCTTCGGCCTCGATCTGCTCGGCGCACTCGGCTGGTTTGTCGCCACGGTCTTGCTCGGGCTTGGGCTCCACATGTTTGGCACCTATCCGATCGCCATCCGCTTAATGTCGCGCATCAGCCCGCTGGAATTCTTTCGCCGAATCAAGACCGTGATGGTAACCGCGTTTTCGACCTCCTCCTCGAACGCGACGTTGCCGACCTCGCTGCGCGTCGCGGAAAAGGATCTCGGCGTGCCGCGCGAGATCAGCGGCTTCGTCCTTACGGTCGGCGCGACTGCCAACCAAAACGGCACGGCCCTCTACGAAGGCGTCACCGTCCTCTTCCTCGCCCAACTCGCCGGCGTCGATCTCTCCTTCGGCCAGCAGATCATGGTGGCGTACCTGGCGATTCTCGGCAGCATCGGAACCGCGGGCATCCCCTCGGCCTCGATCCCATTCATTATTGTGGTTCTCGGCACCATCGGCGTGAACCCGGCTCTCATCGGCGTCATCTACGGCCTCGACCGCATCCTCGACATGTGCCGCACCACCTTGAACGTCGCCGGCGACCTCACCGCCGCCACCTACGTCGCCCGCGCCGAAGGTGCCCAACTTCTCCCGCCAGAACCGCCGACTCAAACGTAAGCGCCGTCCGCCTTCAGCCTGCTTTGCGCATTTCCCTTCTGGCTTAGGGTGTACATCCCCTGTCGCTTATGTATTCTGCGTGTATCTTCCCACTGTATGGAGACGCACACATTTCCTTTGGCCGAAGAAGAAAAGCACAAGCTCGAAGCCGTCGCATCCGATCTGCGCAACCAGCCAATCGTAAAACGCGCCGAGGATTTCCTTCGCAGCAACCCGTCGTGGGCCCTGACCGGCGCTGCCCTGGTCGGCCTCCTCGCCACTTGTGTAGTGACGCGCTTGCTCGGCCGGTAGTAGGAAGGCACTCAACGTCGGCTTTTCGGAGCGACTCAAGTCGCTTTCGGTAATTCGATCCAAAAGCGAGTCCCCTTGCCAGGGGCCGATTCAAGCCCGACGACGCCGCCCATTCGCTCCGCGCCTTTGCGCACGATCGAAAGGCCAATGCCCGTCCCTGAGTAACGCGAGCCGTGCAGGCGTTCGAAGACGCGAAACACCCGTTCCTGCTGGTCTTTCGGGATCCCGATGCCGTTGTCTTCGATCCAAAAACGCACAAACGTCCCCTGTTCCTCGGCGCGAAAGGTCACACGCGGCTGGACACCCGGCGCAACAAACTTGAGCGCGTTGTTCAAAAGGTTCGCCAAAATTTGCCCAAGCGTCATCTCGTGGGCGCGGACCGCCGGCAGTGGTTGCACCGTCTCGATACTCGCCTTGCTCTGTTCAATTTGGATCGCGCATTGCAGTAGCGCGCTGTCCCATGCCTTATGGACATCTACGCGGCCCAATTCCAACGCGGCGCGGCCTGCGCGCCCGTAAGCGATCAAGTCCACCAGCAGTTTGTCCATGAACTCCGCCGAAGCCTGGATACGCTTCAGAAGCTGTTGCCCGATCGCGTCCAGCCGGTCCGTATGATCGTCCATCAGCAACTGCGAAAAACCTCCCATGGAACGGAGCGGGGCGCGCAAATCGTGTGCGATCGAGTAAACGAATGCCTCGAGTTGCTCGTTGGCTTCGCGCAAGTCCGCCGTCCGCTCGGCGACAGTTCGTTCAAGTTTTTCCTCCGCGTGCCGCTTCTCGGTATCGTCGCGCAGTACCTTGCTGAACCCAATCACTCGCCCCATCTCGTCCTTCAGCGCCGTGGTCGTTCCCGAAGCGTAAAACCGCGTCCCATCCTTGCGTCGCATCCAGCGATCGTCATTGGACGTGCCGTGCATTACGGCCGTTTGCAGTTCCCGCTCCGGCACGCCAGCCGAGATATCTTCCGGTGTGAAAATCGCGGGCGCGGTGTCCAGTCCAATAAATTCCTCCTCGTCAAAACCTAACACCCGCTTCACCCCTTCGTTCCATGTCCTCGCGAATCCAGCCCGGTCCGCTCGGAAAATCGCGTAGTCTCTCACTTGCGACACCAGCGTGCGGTAACGTGCTTCGCTTTCCATCAACGCTCGCTCCACCCGCTTGCGCTCCGTCACGTCCCTAAACACCACTACCAGCCCCGTGATGCTCCCGTTTTCACGCATCGGCGACGAACTGTAAACCACGTCGAAGAACGTCCCGTCTTTCCGAATGAACACATCCTCGAATTCGCTCAGCGTTTTTCCCTCGCGCAGCACTTGCAGGCCCGCGCATTCTTCCGCTGGAAAAGGACTGCCATCCCGGTGCTTGTAGTGCGTTGCCTCGTGCATCTTGCGCCCGCGCAACTCTTCGAACGTCCAGCCGAAGAGCCTTTCCGCGGCGGGGTTCACCGAGGTGACCAGGCCATGGCCGTCCACGGTGTAAAGGCCTTCGCCCATATTGTTCATCACCGCGTCGTCAAACTCCTTTGCCCGGCGCAAGCCCTCCTGGGCCACTTCGAGTTCGCGTTGCTTGCGCGTTTGCTCCTCCAGCAGGTCGCGCACCTGGTATTGCCGCCGGCGCGACTGCAAAGCCACCTCCACCGAACGCCACAGTGTCACCGCGCTCATCGGCCGTTCCAGCAGGGTGACGCCCCCGGCGGCCGAGGCCGCAAGGTCCAGCAAACGCGCCAGGCGCGATTCCCCGCCGCTCGTGAGAATGATCAATGGCACTTCCGACCATGGTGGCTGCGTTTTCAGCACTTCCAGGAAACCGGAAACATTCAGCGACAGCGCTTCCTCCGTGAGCAACAACGCCCCGGCCTCTTCCGCCATTCGATCGCAACACTCCGCCCCGCTCTGGCACACGTGCGTGGCGAAGCCGCGTTGCTCGAGCAGCGATGCCATCGCCCTCGCGTCGTTGCCCGTCGGCGCGAAGATCAGCACTCGCTCCTCTGCTTTACTTGCGCGCATCGGTCGTTTTCAACATTCTCCCGCCTTTTCCGCGAAAGAGTGGTATGCCTGTGAGGACACCTTGAAACTCTTTCAATGGCGGGCCCACGCGAATTCCTTTTTCCCCATCCAGCTTCAGTTCGCGAATGGATCTTTCATGATGCCCGCTTCGCTTTTTGATCACCGCCAGCGCCTGCTTGATTTCACCGGCCGCTTCGAAAAAGCGCACGCTCACCACCGTGTCCGCAAGGTAGCTCAGGTCCACCGGCGCTTCCGCCGCCGCCACCAACCCGTGCTGCGCCAGCACAAAGATCGTCACTACTCCTTGCTGGTTGAGATACGAAGACAACTCGTGCAGTTGATTAACCAGATATTTCTCGCCCGGCATCGCGTTGAGATACCCGTTCAGGCTGTCAATAATCACCAGCTTGCTTCCTGCTTCCACGCCCCGCACGATGCGCATCGCAAATTCACCCGGCGAAAGTTCGGCCGGGTCAACCTGCTGCACCTGGACCAGGCCGCTGTCCACGTGTTCGCGCAGATTCAGTCCCAATGCTTTTGCGCGGGCCAGCAGCAAGCCCCGCGTTTCGTCGAACGCGAAGACCATCGCCTTCTCTCCCTGCGCGGCCATCTGCGCCGCATACTGCAGGGCCAGCGTCGATTTGCCAGTGCCCGCCTGGCCCAGGATCAACGTCGTCGTGCCCCGGTCCAGTCCGCCGCCCAGCAACCCGTCTAATTCTTTGATCCCGCTCGAAACAGCCTCGCGTTGGAAGTCAGCACGATGTTCCGCCGCCACCAGGCGCGGAAATACCCGCAACCCGCCCGTCGCGATCGTATAATCGTGATAACCCTCCCGGAACGCCACCCCGCGCAGCTTCAGCACCCGCAGCCGCCGGCGCGACACGCCATAGTCCGGCGAAAGCTGTTCCATCGCCACCACCCCATGCGTCAGGCTCAGCACGTGCGGGTCACTGCCCAGGCCGCTCCCGTCCACTTTGTCGTCCAGCAACAGCACCGTGCTCCCGTGGCGCGCGAACTCCTGCTTCAAATGCAACAGTTCCCGCCGATAACGCAGCGGCGTCTCCGCAATCAGCCGGAACTCCGACAGCGAATCGAACACCACCCGCACAGGCTTCGTTTTCTTCGCTTCGTCCGTCAGCATCTTGCTCACCTTCGTGAGCTCCATCTCCGAAGGATGAAACACCGTGTTCTGCGCCTCCGGCCGCAGCAGCGATTCGATGGCGGACAATTCCAACAGGGGAATTCCATCCAGCGACCAGCCGTGCGAACTGGCCACCTTCAGCAGCTCCCGCTTCGTTTCCGAAAGCGTGATGTAAAACACCCTTTCGCCTCGCTTCAGCCCTTCCAGCAGGAACTGCAGCGCCATCGTCGTTTTCCCCGATCCGGGGTCGCCCTGGATCAGATAAAAGCAATCGCGCGGAAACCCGCCCGCCAGAATGTTATCCAGTCCCTCCACACCTGTCGGACAGCGATCACTATCGGACTCGGCGCGATTCACTTCTTTCTTCGCTCCGCTCATAAATTCAATTGGATTTGTGGCCGGATAAGCCGGGAGGGCAGGCTTTCCAAACGACCGTTTACAAACGTCCACCAGCCGCCCACTGTCAACGAGGTGATCTGCCCCCACCTAATCCCAGCAAGGTAGGGACCGCTGTTTCAGCGGTTCGCTTTCAACCGCGCGGCAACGCCGTAAACCGATGCCACTGATGCAGCGCCGTAACAAACGCCACCAATTCATCGATGCGCGTCGGCTTGACCACATAACTGTTCGCGGCTAAACCGTAGGCCCGCTGGATGTCTGTCTCTCGGGGAGAAGCGGTTAAAACGTGCACCACCAGCCGGCTCCATTGCGCATCCCGCCGCACCCATTCCAGCACCTCGAACCCGTTCATTCGCGGCATGTTCAAATCCAGCAGGACAATATCGGGGACCGGGTAGGTTGTTCTGTCGGCGTATGCTCCTTCACCTTTCAAATAAGCCTGTGTCTCCAGGCCATTCGCCACCCTGTGCAACGGCGTGCCCACCCCGGCTCTCTTGAACGCTTCGCGCAGCAGAAAAACATCATCCTCGTTGTCTTCTGCGAGCAAAATATTCAACGCTCGGTTCACAGGCACGATCACCTAGTATGCCCCCTTCTTCCGCCCGCAGCAACAAACCTTCTCGCTACTTACCAGGAAATGCCTTTTTCTTGCCGATCGCCGATCATTCACCAAAACTCAACGCATGACTCTCCGACGCGTCCCCGTGGCTTTGTGCTTTTTAGTTGCCGGTTGTCGGTTGCAAGCCAACGTCCACGCGTCCTGGCCGGAATTTCGCGGGCCGCACGCCGACGGCCATGTCCCGTCGCGCGCTGATGGCAAACCTATCGGCCTGCCGCTGCACTGGAGCGAGACGAATAATGTTAAGTGGAAGACCGAGATTCCGCATAAGGGAATATCCACGCCTGTGGTGATGGGGGGGCAGGTTTGGGTGACCACGGCAACGGCCGATGGGCATGATTTCTTTGCTCTCTGCGTCGACGCGGATACCGGCAAGGTCCGTTTCAATGAGAAGGTCTTTCACAGCGATCATCCCGAATCCCTCGGTAACGGCGCGTCGATGAATTCCTACGCCACACCTTCCGCGGTGATCGAGCCGGAGCGCGTTTATGTTCACTTCGGCAGTTTCGGCACCGCCTGTCTCGACACCGGCACCGGCAAAGCGCTGTGGAAGCGCGACGATCTGCGCTGCCGTCATTACCGCGGGCCGTCGTCGTCGCCCATCCTTTTCGAGAACCTTCTGATCCTCACGTTTGATGGAGCCGATCTGCAATATCTTGTCGCCCTGGACAAGAACACCGGCAAGACCGTCTGGAAAACGGATCGCTCCGTGATTTGGAACGACGAGAATGTGCCCGGACAAATGGCGAGAGACGGCGATTTGCGCAAAGCCCACAGCACGCCGCTGATCGTGACCGTGAACGGAAAGCCGCAGATGTTGAGCGCGGGCGCCAAGGCCGCTTACGGTTACGAACCGCGCACCGGCCGCGAACTCTGGAAAGTGCAGTATCCCGATTTTTCTGTCGCGCCCCGCCCGCTGTTCGACCGTGGCGTCGCGTTCATCGTCACCGGCCTGAACAAAAAAGAACTGTGGGCGGTGAGAACGGACGGCCAGGGCGACGTCACTGACACGCACGTCGTCTGGAAGCTCAAGACGCGCGTCGGCAAGTACGCTTCGCCAATTTTGGTGGATGGTTTAATCTACACCGCGGCTGACGAGAGCTTTATCACCTGTGTCGAAGCCAGTACCGGAGAAACTGTCTGGACCGAACGCGTCGGTGGCAAATTCGCCGCCTCGCCAATCTACGGTGACGGACGGCTTTACTTTTTCAGCCAGGAGGGCGCCACCCTTGTGCTCAAACCCGGTCGTGCTCTGGAAACGCTGGCTACGAATACCCTCGCCAGCGGCTTCATGGCCTCACCGGCCGCGGAGGGGAATGCCTTTTACCTGCGAACCAAAACACACCTTTACAAAGTGAGCGAATAATCGCGGTGCACTGCGTTATTCACGATACGGCTGAATTTCGAGGAAGTTGAACGCCTGCTCCTGGCCGAAGGTCCCACCCTGTTCCTTCGCACCCGGCCAGTCCGATACAATCACTTTCGCCGTCGTGCCTTTGGCCCTGAACACTTTCCAGTGATAGGTGATCCAGACCGGGATTTTGGGCTCTGGCGACGAGGAATACATTTCGGTGAATGACCGTTTCGGATCAACATCGACCTCTTCGAGAACGACGGAGCCGACAAAGCCGGTTGCTTCCTCCTGCTTTCTGGGTTTTGGGTTGATCAAGTCATTGTAATCGCAGGAAAACATCTTCATTGAATAAAGCCTTCCCGGTTCCAGATCTTTCACCACTTGCGCAAACGTGTTGGGTCCCTTCTCACTCCTTTTCATCCAGAGAAACGTGTCTCCGATATGCTCCGGGTCGGCCGGACGACCCAGTCCCATATAGCGCCCCTCGATCCTGCCGTATCTTGGAAAACTTTTGACGGCGATGGCGCCTTCTTCTGCCGGCTGTAATGTCCAACCGTTGGTCCCTTTCTCGAAGTCGGCATTCTGTACGTGAGTGAGAAACAGCGGGTCCCTGGTCAGCATTTCCGTTTTCCCCTCGATCGCATAATGCCGGTAAAGCTTGCCTGTAAATCGCACGGTGTCCTCGTCGGCCAGAGATGAAGTCCACCATTCCAGTCCGGCTACTTCCGACATTACGGGGTGATTCGCTGCGATATTCATCTGCTGGTCCATCCAGACGTGGTAATCGACGTTCGGTTGTTTGTTGATGCTTCCGGGAGGCATGGAAAAGAGCCCAAAAGCAATCACCATTCGCTTCTTTACTCCCGGTTCTTTCGCTTCCCAGTCCGCCACCCCCTCTAGAAAAGTTTGCAAGGCATTGCTCGAACCCTTCTCGCTCGACATCTCATGAAGGTAGCGTTCGAGGGCGACGCGATAGCCGCAGTCCATAATCGTGCGGATGAAATTCGTGCCGATCACCTCCTGGTTCAATTTTTTGCCGCTGCCGCCAACATACGCATAAAGCATCTTGTTCGTGTAGCGCGCATCGGCGCGCATTTTTCTGAGAGCTTCCCCATAGACTCCGTACGCTTGTCGTTCCTGCTCCATTCGTATCCGGCGTTCGGGAGTCATCTCCGCCCATTCTGAAACAGGTCTGTTGACAATGAATTCATTGATAATGATTCCATCCAGGAAGGGAGCTTTGTCGTAAAAACCGGTCCAGTAGTTGAAATGCTCCTCAACCGTCCTGGCCTGAGAATTGATGCCGGCTTCCGCGACGAACCGCTTGCCCTGACGATGCCAACCATCGATTGCGGACTGTGAAAGTTGGAGAGCGGCGGGCACAATCAACGTGGTAACATTCGGCAAAATATCCGCCTTGAGAAACTCGATGTCATAAAGGCCATACGACTTAATCTCGGGATTGAATCCCAGGCCGCAATGAATGAGCTCCGGGATCGACTTCACCACCAGTTTGTCCACGCTGATTTTTCCCTCACATTCCACGCGAATCGTGTGTCTTCCTTTGCTCATATAACGCATCGCTTCGATTCGCGGGCGATTGTCAGGAGCATGAACAACCACGGTAGCGCCTTCCTGATCGAGAACAATCCGGGCCGCTCCCGTTCCCTGGCTTGTTGAAGCAATGAAAATCCAGCCGTCGCTCGATCGCGTGAAGGTGAATGGCTTGGCGGAATTCGAAATCGAAGAGACGACCAGCAACTCCGAAACCAGATTGTTCAACTTCCGTTCTCCTGAGGACACAACCTCGATTCCTGCCGCGGCGGCCAATCCGCATACGGAACTGGCAATTGAAACCAGAAGGAATGCGCTCATAAACTATGTTCTGCGCCACGGGCTCACGCCGTTCAATACTATTCGTTGGTCGCGGAGGCTGCAGGCTGTTTCTCCCGCGGCGCGGTCAGGTTCTCTGCTTTCTTGCATTTCCAAACATACAAATCCCCGACTGCCGGTGTCATATCTTTGGAAGAAAGAACAATGAATGATTCTCGTTCCACGCGCTGGCCGTGGGTGCTGGGCATCGGCTGCCTGCTCGTGCTAGTCCTTGGCCTCCTGCATTGGCGGCCCGGCAAAACGCCCTCTCAAACGTCCGATTCGACATCCCGCTCCAGCGTCAACGCCGATGCTGCCGCTGGCGACCTCAAGTCCGTCCGGCCACCACGAGCCCGGCCTGCCACGCCCCAAACCGCCGAAGAGAGTGTCTCCAGCAAAGTGCGGCAGTTTGCACGCTTGCGACGGGAGTATGTTTACGGACTCTCCCGCCGTGCCAACAAGCAAGTGCCCACTGACGTTGAGGAATTCTTTGACGCGCTTGAGCGTGGCAATTGGGAGGAGATCGAGTCGCGCTTCAAAGCTTTCCGTGACCGGTCCGGCCAATATGAAGGTTCGGGTCATTCGCCGGAGTTGGATGAAATCTGGCCGGCCGTCCTCGATGCTTACGGAGCTGCGCAGGAGGCCCACATTTGGCCGGCCCAAAAGCTTCTCGACTACGGTAATGCCGTCCTGGATTCACTTCGCCCCGGCATGGTCTATGTCGGCGGTACGGATCCCGGCCGCTGGATACCCGCGCTACTGAACGACACCTCCGACGGTGAACGCCACATCGTCCTCACGCAAAACGCCTTCGCCGACAAACGCTACCTGGATTATGTCGAATTCGTTTACGGAGACCGTTTCACCGCGCTCACCCACGCCGACTCTGAGCGCGCCTTCGCCGAATACATGGCCGACGCGCAGAAGCGATTCGATCACGATCGGCAATTTCCAAATGAGCCCAGACAGGTTCGTCCCGGCGAAGATCTCAAGATGGTCGACAACAGATTTCAGGTTTCAGGCCAGGTTTCCGTCATGGACATCAATGAGCGACTTTTCAAAACGCTGCTCGAAAAAAATCCGGCTCTCTCCTTCGCCATGGAGGAATCCTTCCCCTTCAAGTCCGTTTTGGCGGACGCCTCCCCACTTGGGCCCATCATGGAGGTAAGCCCTCTTGACCAGCAAAACGCACTCACTCCCGAGCGCGCCAGCGAGACCGTGGACTACTGGCGCAACGCAACCGGCCAGCTCCTCAACGATCCCGATGCCCAGGCCTCCGACGCGGTGCGCAAAAGCTATTCGAAGTTGCTGTCGTCGCAGGCCGGCCTCTTTGAGCAACGAAAACACACGGCCGAAGCCGAACAACTCCTTCGCCTTGCCAACGAAGTTTGTCCCTATAGCCCCGAGGCGGTCTTTCGCTACTGCAACCTGCTGATAACACAAGGCCGCGTAAACGAAACCTTGCCCGTCGTTCAAAACGCCATTCGCGCCGATCCAAACAACCAGCAATTCCAAAGCCTTCAAACCGAACTCAACCGCCTGGCCCGCAACCAACGCCGATAGGGTAGGGGCGCTGTCTCAGGCTCGCCGCTTGGCCAGGCACTCACTCGCTAACGCAACGTTTTCACCAATTCGCGATCGGCTCATTCCGTGAACCACCGCTCGAACCACGCCACCGCTGCCTCGCGCGCTTCCGGAGGAAAATCGTGGTTTCCGGCGTAGCAGTGGTAGCGAACGCTTTCGGGACGACCGAGGGCGTCGTAGACTTGCTTTACCGCGGCATGGTTTTCCTCCTCGATCGGCCCGCGGTGCGATCACGGCGCGCTGCTCATGCGTTGTGAACTCCAGGGATGCGCCGGTCTTTCCTGCGCACTGTCGCCCCGTGTTGCAACGAGCTTTTCGTCTCAGCAAAGTCGATGATGGTCGAACGGGTTCGCATCTACGAGTGGGCCCAACCGCGGTCCGCGAGGATTTCCTGGCCCGTGACGGCGCTGCTCGCGTCGCTGGCGAGGAAAAGAATGATCTCGGCGATCTCAGGGGGTTGAATGAGATCGGGAATTGATTGCGATTTGCGGATGAGCCGCTTCACCGCAGGCGTGACATATTGGCGGAGTTGCCGCTCGGTCATGATCCAGCCAGGCGACACGGCGTTTACGCGAATGCGGCGCGGACCCAACTCGCGCGCCAGCGCGCGTGTGAATCCCAGCATGCCGCCCTTGGTGCTCACGTAAGCGGACATTTGCGCCGGCGCGAGGTGCCACGTAATCGATGCCAGATTGATGATGCTGGCGCCAGCGCCCATGTGAGGCGCGGCTTCGCGACTGCATAAGAAGGCAGAGCGCAGGTTGATCGCGAACAGTTCGTCCCATCGCTCGCGGGTGAGGTCTTTAAGAGGGATGCGAGGGTCGTTCGCGGCATTGTTGACGAGCGCGTCGATGTGGCCGGTCTCTTTGGCGACAGACGCAATCCATCGTGTGATTTGCCGTTCATCACGCAAGTCCAGACGTGTGAAGACTGCGCCCGCAGTTGTCGCGAGCGCTTTCCCGGCGCGCGCGTCGAGGTCGCAGAAAAATACGCGCGCCTCGTGCTCGGAAAATGCCGTCACTGTCGCAGCGCCAATACCGTTGGCGCCGCCAGTGATGAGCACGATCGAGTCCCTGAACTCGGGATAAATTGCCATGGATGAGTTGTACAGCGATGCGGCACAGCAGAAAACTGCAAAGCGAATCGCAAATGAAAGGGCGCCCGGCAATTGCCGGGCGCCCTTTCGCGTGAATTAAACGTTACTGTCGCAAGCGGAAGAACTTCATCGTCCCGGTGCGGGCCAGGGTCATCGTGTTTCGCCCGTTGACTACGGCAGGCGCTCCTACAACTGGGTTCCAGGGGGTCGCTCCGTTAAGGCTGTCGTTCTCTTCCAGCACGAAGCCAGTCGAGGGCGCGGGCCACGAGACAATCACGTCTGTGCTGGACTGCGCAATCGCGAGCTGCGGCAGCGGGTCGCCCGCCGTGAACGTGAGCGTCGTCGTGGTTATGGGATTACCGGCCACGTCAGTCGCGTTTTCGATCCTCACGTTATATGCGCTGCCGGCAACGAGCGGCTGGGGCAAGGTGAGAATTGCGCTCCTGCCATCCGCGCTCGCAACAGCGCTTTGCGGAGCGCCTGCCTGCTCGACGAGGAAGAAATTGAACGCTTCGTTGAGATAGATCGGGTCCATTCGTTCATCGAAGTGCACGATGATTTCGTTGAGGTTGGTGGAACTGCTGGTCACGGAGACGGCTCGGGGCGCAGTGGTATCGGGAACGACGGTCAGGCGCGCGGTCCCGCTGGTGACCTGGGAGCCGACCTTGGCGGCGCGGACGCTGAATTCCTGGTTATTATCGGCAGCCGTGGCGATGAACGTGTAGGTGGGTCCGGTGGCCCCCGGAATTTCGACACCGTTCTGGAACCACTGATAATGCACCGGGGCGCGGCTGGGGTTGTTCACCTGGACCGAGAACGTTGCGTCGTGATTTTCCTGGGCGGTCTGGTTGGAGGGTTGCTGCGCAATGGTCAGCGTCCCTCCGAGGTCCTTCGGCGCGAGCGGAAAGGCAATGTAAGCGCCCATAAGAGCGTTCGTATCAATATCGGTATCCGGTATGCCGATAGGCGGGGTGTTAGTTCCGGCATTCGGGAGCACGGCGACTTTCAGCGCATCCGTCCCGGCGTCGGCTTTTTGCAACGCCTCGATGTAATAACCCTGGCCGCCCTGCAATCGGATCGGTTGCGAAACGAGCTTTTGGTAGTCACGCGGGGCATTACCGGTTGTTTCAGCCAGAATCTGCTGCTTGCCAGCGGGATCCATTCCGTTGGGGTTGAGGTATACCGTGGCGCGATCCCAGGCCCGCAGGAAGAACGTCCAATCGGCCGTGAATGGCGGAATGAAAATGCCGCTGATCCTCGCGCCAAAATTCTCCACCGAATTGTCGGGCAGGACGATGCGAGTATCGAACCCCCAAAGGTTGGTGCGGAATGATGCATTGTCAGGGAACACCGGGCTGCTCGTTAACGCGACAACGTCCAGACCTGGCCCGGTGTTGTAGAATTCGTACAGCAAGGCATTGCCGGGTCCCGACACCCAGGTCCGGAATGTTCTCGAAATGCCCGTTGAGGTGTTGCCGAGTTCATCCTGCGCGCTGCCGACCGTGATCGTATACTGCGTATCTTCATTCAATGGAGACCCAAAGGCGAGGATCACATTGCGGTCGTTGGTTTGAACCACTGACACGGGATTGCCTCCTCCGCCAGACAGCGTGTAGTTGGCGGGTGACGCGATGGAAGGGCCGAAGACCGGTTCGTTGAATTCAACCGTGACGTTGTTCAATGTCGCTACTTGAGTGGAAGGGTCGAAATCCGGGAAAGAAAAAGCCGTAGCGATGGCCGGGCCCGCGACGTCGGGAGTGACCGTGACCTGTGCGACTGTGCTGGTCACGTTGCCCAGCGGGTTATAAACGCGCACAGTGTAGGCACCGGCATCGGTGAGAGCGGCTTTTGCGACCGAGTAGGTAGAGAAGGTGGCGCCCGATATTTCGGCGCCGTTCTTGTACCACTGATAGAACAATGGAGTGCCCCCGGCCGAAACCGTCAAGCGGAATGGGCGATTCTGCTCAAGTGTGGTGCTCGCCGCCGGGTTGGTCTTGATCACCGGGGCCGACGCCTCGACTTCAGCCAGCAGCATTGCACTGAACGCATACCCGTATTGAGCCGACGTCGCCTGACCCCCATTTCGCGTTGGACCGACATATTGATGGCACTCGATCGTGATAGTTCCATCGGGCGCCGGGCTGATGAAATCCCAACCGACGACGGAGCCTTCAACATTATGACCGCTATTGAAGGCCGCCTGGCCTGCGCCGAGGTTTGCCGGAAAGTCATTCGAAGTAATGACGCCCGGACCGGCGCCCTGAATGTGGGCATCCAGGAAGTCGTTCACGTTAGTGATGCAGGCGACCGTCCACCGTGTGGCATAACTGCCCCCTCGGGCGGTAGTTCCGCGGAAAATGTATCGCTTGAAGGGATCAAGGTTGGCGAATTGCATCGTAACAAAGGCGAAGTCGGTGGCGTCGTCCCCCAGGCCGACAATCCCGCCATTGGAAAGATCAAGGATGCGGAAAAACAAAACTCCGGCAGGCGTATTTGTGCCTGGCGCCGTTAACGCACCGAAGTCATTTGGCGCCCCCGAGCGTGTAAACGATACGGTGACCGGCAACTGCTCGCCTGTGTAAAAGTTGATGAGGTTGCCCGTGGTGTCTGCTGGCGCCCCCATGTCAAAAGTCGTCACGTTTGTGCGAGTGCCCCAGCTCGCGGCGGTCGGAACGTGAGGGGGTATGATTGGGCCGGGGCGGTGCTCGTGATAGGCGGCCCAGTTCGTCACGATTTGTTGGGCCGACGCCCGACTTGCCAGAGCCAACGTAAGCACCGTTAGGATGGCGCGTAACACAAGCATTACGGAGGAACGAGTAGTTTTCATTTTCTTTGAGTTTGGGGTGGCGATGCTGCGGAAGGCAGAGCGCACCGAACGCCTGTTCCGGCGGTCGGGCCAATGTGCTCGGGCCATCTTACACATCGCGTGCCGACAATGCAGGCTGCCAATAAAGGCGCGTAAAAACAGTCCTCGCGCCGAGGCAGTTATGCAGTTGGTTACGTTAAGGTTACGAGAACTCCGGCCCCGAGCACAAGGAATTTCCACGCGTTCAGGAAAAAAGAGGCACGGCGCTTAAGTTTGCCAGCGTCGCCGGGGATTGCCCGCTTGATGCGGTCCCGAGGGTCGCGCGAGGCTTACCGCGCTTTGTCCCACGCCAGCCTTCCCTGGCCGCGATTACGTTCGTTGTCCTGGCGGAGATTGCTTTCGACTTCGTCGAAGCGGCGGCGCCCAAGAGGGCTAATACCCCCCAAGTGTATTCACAAGTTTTTGTTTCCGCATGCATGAACCGTTGTTACGGTTCGGTGACTTGAACGTGTGAGACGGTTTGCATTCATACTTCTGGCAGGGTTGCTTCTGCTTTTCACGCTGCTTTGGCTGTCGGCCGCGGCCGTGCATCCGAGAATCTATGTCGAGCATGGGCCGATGGAAAATTTTCAAGCGGTGTGCCTGTTAGTCGGCTGCGCGGTCTTTGCGTGGAGAACGCGCGCTGCCAGGCAACCCGATGAGCG
>Ga0075428_100002301_pt1 | contig 20676 bp, 18 predicted proteins | sample RhiMetdeltSRZDD2_FD_75291 | JGI IMG/M metagenome (GOLD analysis project Ga0075428, IMG submission 75291) | Populus rhizosphere microbial communities from Tennessee, USA - Rhizosphere MetaG P. deltoides SRZDD2 | ecosystem: Host-associated > Plants > Roots > Rhizosphere > Soil | place: USA... | reverse complement strand
CGACTCATTCATGAGACGAAATAACCGCGCACTTCTTCACGGGAATTCACGTTAGCCTTTCACTGCCCAGCGCAGCTTGGCAGGCGCAGAGCGCGGATTGGACCGCACTTCGGCGGGGCTGGCGCGGATTATTGCTCGCGAGATTTCGGCATAGAAGCCCGACCGAAGTCCATCGGCGAAGAAGCTTTTCACCCGCCGATCCTCCCCGGAATGGAAGGTGAGAATCGCGACGCGTCCGCCGGGTTTGAGGCAATGCGGCAGAAATCGCAGGAAGGTTTCCAGCGCGCTGAACTCGTCGTTGACTTCGATGCGCAATGCCTGGAACACGCGGCGAATCGTCGTCTCAACTTGCTCGCGCGTTCCTCGAGCAGCTCGGCGAACGGCTTCGCTGAGCTGGCGCGTGGTTCGGATCGGAGTTTTTGGCTGGGTCTCGAGAATGGCCTTCGCCATCAACTCTGCCCTGGGCTCGTCAGCATTCTCGCGCAGCATTTCCTCCAACTTCGCCGCGTTGATCTTCGCAAGCACGTCCGCAGCCGATTGCCCTTTGTTCGGATTCATCCTCAAATCGAGCGGGCCATCGAATTTATACGTGAACCCACGCTCCGGATTATCGATTTGCATCGACGACAAACCGAGATCCACGACGATGATGTCCACGCCCTCGACACCCTGGGCGCTCAGCACCCGACTCAAACCCGCAAAGTTGCTCTGCACGACCGTGAGCACGTCAGGCCCGAACCCCGCTCCTCGCAAGCGCGCCTCTGTCTTTGGCAATTCGATGGGATCAGCGTCCAGTCCGATAAGCCGCCCGCCCGGTCGGATGCGCTGAAGGATCTCCGTCGCATGCCCGCCATAACCCAGCGTCGCATCCACCGCGATCTGTCCCGGCTCTGGCCGCAGGACGTCAAGAACCTCCTGCACCATGATCGGGCGGTGCGTTCCCGCGGGAGTTTTGCCGGACTCCATCACTTTTTGCAGCGTCTCGGGATACCTCTGCGGGGCGTGTTCCTTGTATTTCTCAGCGAATTTGCGCGGGTATTTGCCCGCGTAGCGCGGTCTGCGTTTGTGTGGCAACTCGTTCATCGAAGTAGCAGCACCATAATAAATCTTTACACTCCTGTAACCCATTCCCAAAGTACGGACGTGTCTGTGAGACCATCCGAGAAGGGACCGGATCGGACCAGTGGCCAGCCGATCTCCACAGAATGCGCATACAGCCACCACCCGAAAGTTGAGACCGCTATCCAGCGGTCACACAGTTACTTACTCCGCGAGCAGAAGCCCGAAGGCTACTGGGTCGGCGAGTTGATGGTCGATTCCACGCTGGTTTCCGACACGATCGCCTACCACCACTGGCACGGCAAAGTCGACCCCGTTTGGCAGCGCAAAGCCGTCAATCACATCTTCTCGATGCAGTTGCCCGACGGCGGCTGGAATATCTATTACGGCGGGCCCTCCGAAGTAAACGCCACCATCAAAGCGTATCTGGCCCTCAAGCTCGCGGGCGTTCCTGTCACCGATTCGCGCATGCTGCGCGCGCGCCAAATCGCCTTGAGCCTCGGCGGCGTCCCGCGCATGAACACGTTTTCGAAACTCTATCTTGCCTTGCTCGGCCTCTTTCCCTGGGATTTTGTCCCCACGATCCCCAGCGAGATCATCCTCATCGGTCAATGGTTTCACGTGAATTTCAACGAGATGAGTTCGTGGAGCCGATCCATGCTCGTGCCGCTCGCGATCATCAATCATTACAAACCGACGCGCCGCCCCGCGAACATTACCCTGCACGAGCTTTATCCCGCGGGTTACCACGAACGCGAGCTGCGCCTGCCGCGTGACCCGAAACGGTTTACCTTGCGGAATTTCTTCCTGGCGATGGACAGCTTTCTCAAACTCATCGAGAAATCGCGCCTGCGGCCCTTTCGCAAACTCGCCCTGCGCAAAGCCGAGCGCTGGATGCTCCAGCGTTTTGAAGGCACGGACGGTCTCGCCGCGATTTTCCCCGCCATGCTCAACTCGCTCATCGCCCTGAAAGCGATGGGCTTGCGCGACGATCACCCGGAGGTCGTGCGCGCCGAAAACGAACTCAAGAAACTCGAACACGAAACTGCCACCAGCGTGCGCATCGAGCCGTGCTTCTCTCCGGTATGGGACACAGCCATCGTCGCGGTCGCCATGCGCGAATCGGGCGTGCCGGAAAATCATCCGGCCATGAAGCGTTGCGGTGACTGGCTCATGGACCGTGAAATCCGTTTTCGTGGCGACTGGGCCATCAAGAACCCGGCCAACGTCGAACCCAGCGGCTGGGTCTTCGAGTTTAACAATAAATGGAATCCGGATGTGGACGACACCGCGATGGTGTTGCTGGCGTTGCGGAAGATCGCCACGGACAACCGCAAACGTCGCGACGAATGTTTTGAGCGCGGCATGAAGTGGATGCTCACGTTTCAGTGCAAAGACGGCGGCTGGGCCTCCTTCGACAAGGATTGCACGAAGAGCATTCTTGAAAAAGTGCCCTTCGCTGATCACAACGCAATGCTCGATCCGGAATGCGCCGACATTACCGCGCGCATCCTGGAGTTGCTCGGATACGAAAATTATTCCGCCGATCATCCGCGCGTCAAAAAAGCGCTCGATTTCGTACGCGACCACCAGGAAGCGGACGGCTCATGGTATGGCCGCTGGGGCGTCAACTACATCTATGGCACGTGGCAGGTTTTGCGCGGGCTCTGGGCGTTAAAGATCGACATGCACCAGGATTGGCTGCTCTCCGCGCGCGCGTGGCTCGAAAGCGTGCAGCACGAAGACGGCGGCTGGGGCGAGCGCTGCAATACCTACGATGACCCCGTGTTCAAAGGCCAGGGGCCGAGCACGGCTTCCCAAACCGCGTGGGCCGTCATGGGCCTCTGCACGTTTGGCGACCCTAATCGGCCTTCACTCTTGCGCGGCATCGAATACCTGATCCGCACGCAAAACGCGGATGGCTCCTGGACCGAGCACGAGACTACCGGCACCGGCTTTCCAAGAGTGTTTTATTTGAAGTACGACATGTACCGAAACAGTTGGCCGCTGCTCGCGCTGGGCACGTATCAACAATTGCTCGAACAGAAGCAAGTCAGCGAGCAATCAAATGGCCACGTGAACGGCAAAGCAATGGCCGTTCCGGTAGCTGAGATCACAGCCACGTAAAATCCGGGCTATGAATAATGCCAAATGACGAATGACTAAATCCGAAAGAATGTCGAAGCACGAATGACGAAACGTTCGGATTTCGTCATTTGACATCAGTCATTGGTCATTGACCGTCACCACACCTCCACCGGCCCCTTCGGCACTGGAATCGCCGACCGACTCGCCGCCCCCGGTTCCTGCATGAACGAGGCCACGAGTGGTCCGGGCCGGTACTGCGGCTTCAACTCGCCGCGTTCGTCAACAAATTGCCCCCGCCATTTCAAGTAATTCTCCAGGATCTCGTAATACTCCGCCTTGCTCGAAAGCTGTACCACACGCTTGTTGAACTCGTTCGCCGGACCGAAGCGTTTGGAGTACCACGGCGCGACCTTGCGGAACATGCGGCAACCGTGCGTCTCCCCAAAGACCTCGACCATCAGTTCGAGATGCCGCGACATCACGCGTACGCGCTCATTGAACGCCGGCTCCGGTGGCAACTCGCCGGTGGCAAGGTACTGCAGCGTGTGCCGAAAAATCCACGGATTATAAAATGCCCCGCGGCCAATGCTCACGCCGGCGCAGCCGGTTTGATCTAGCATGTGCTTCGCGGCTTCGGGCGTGGTCACGTCGCCGTTGCCGACCACCGGAATCGTGCGCACCGCTTCGACGACTTTGCGAATGCCAGCCAGGTTTACCGTGCCGGCAAAGCCCTGCTCGCGCGTGCGCCCGTGAATAAAGATCGCGGCCACGCCAACGTCTTCCAAAGCGCGCGCGAGGTCCGGCGCGGTAATGTTCTGATCATCCCAACCCAGACGCATCTTCGCCGTCACGGGAATTTTGACAGCGTCGACCATGCTTTTGACCAGCGCGGCAGTCTTGTCCAACTCCGTCATCATGGCCGAGCCGCCGCCGACGCGGCAGACCTTGCGGACCGGGCAGCCCATGTTGATGTCGATCGAGGAGATGCCGATGGATTCGAGGTAAAGCGAGGCGTCGCGCATTTCCTCGGGAACGGATCCAAAAAGCTGCACCGCAAGCGGCCGGTCGGCGGGAGATGTTTCGATGAGCTTGAAAGCCTTGGGATTTTTTTCGAGCAGGGAACGCGCGTTGACGAGGTCGGTCGTGGCGAGGTCGAGCCCGCCAACTTCGCGCAGCGTCAAGCGAAACGGCAGGTTCGTGTATCCCGCGAGCGGGGACAGGAACAGATTCGATTGTAGCGCGAGCGACCCGAAACGCATCATCGTCATCATAGCTGCAAACGGCAGCGAGGGACAGGCATACCAGTGAGAGAGTGCGGGATTTCCCGTATGAAAAATCGGTTGCGTTCGGCGGGGCGAACGATCAGAGTGCCGGTGTCTGTTGTGATAATTGTCTTCCAAGTCCAAAGTGGACCTTCAGGTGAACTCCCCGTTCAGTGATGATTTGCGGCCCGGCAGTCGGGTACAGTTTGGATCACAGTTAAGGCGCACAGCGTCATCGAATGAATACGAAACTGTTTGTGGGAAATATTTCCTTCAACACGACCGAGAACGATCTGCAGGATGCGTTCGCGGCTCACGGAACAGTCACAGAAGCCAATCTGATGGTGGACCGCATGAGCGGCCGCCCGCGGGGGTTCGGCTTCGTCACCATGTCCACGCCTGAGGAAGCGCAGAAAGCGGTCCAGGCAATGAACGGCGCCTCGCTGGACGGGCGGAACCTCACGGTCAACCTCGCGCGCCCGCGTGAAGAACGCTCCGGCGGCGGTGGTGGTGGTGGCGGCGGCTACGGCGGTGGTCGTGGCGGCGGCGGAGGACGGCGCGAGTATAGCGGCGGAGGCGGCGGTGGACGCGGCAACCGCTATTAATTAATTCACTTCACCTTGACGGACGGCGGTCGTATGACGCCGTCCGTTTCTTTCGATAAACTTTCTTCGAACGGTCCACGCTCTTTTTATTTTGGAGCGCGTTGGTTCTCTGCCATCAGTTGTTGAAAGGCGGGCAACTGACGAAGCGTGTTGAAGCGGGGGTCGCTCTGGGCGTTGCTGAAAAGGTTGGGCGCGGCCGGATTGGCCGCGAGGCGCTGCGCGCTGCGCGCAAGCGATTCGCGAAGGGCTGCCACGGCCTGATCGGGGTCGTTGAGCATGGCTCGTAGTCCGGCAAGGTCAAACCATGCTTCCGGATTGTCGGGCGCAATTTGCACGAGCCTTGCCAGCGCTTTTTCGACGCGGGGAAGATCGCCAATCTGATTCGCCATATTGGCCGCAAACAGCATGGAGTTGGCGTCGACCTGGGGATGCGCGACTAATTCATCCAGGCGCGCTCCGGCCAGATCGCGCTGCTGAGTTTGCACGTATTGCGCGATCATCTGGTGCAGCATTTGCACCGAAGACGCCGCCGCGGGGGGAAGTCCGGCGCCACCGCGCCCAAGGTTATTCAACTCGCGGACGAGTCCTTCCATTTGGGTGTTGTAGGGATCGAGTTTTTGCGAGGTGCGCGCGATCAAGCGGGCGTCTTCGACGCGGCCGAGGCTGATCAGCAAATTGATGTAGCGAAAAATGGCTTCCGGGCTATACGGGCAGAACGCGTAAGCTTGTTTGAAAGCGAACTCGGCCTCGCGAATGTAGCGCTGTTGTTCGGCGGGGCGTCTGGCCGAATCACCGATCCGCCAATTATAGACACCGGCAATAGAACTGCGCAGCTTCGAGAAGGCCTTTTGGCCATCGCTGTCGCGGATGAATTTGGGATCGCCCTTGAAGCCTTTGTAATCACGGTGGTCGAAGGTCTTTTCGGCGAAGGCGCAAATCTCGGAAATGGGCGTGTCGTAGGTGATCCAGTCGCCGATGAGGCGACCGGAAAACTGTTTCCAGAATTCGTGGTCGGCCTTGAGCATGTCGTCGGTCAACTCCGACAGCGGCCGCCGATTGATCTTCATGATGATGCCGTAGGGCGAGAGATACGGATACATCCAGTCGAGCGGGAAACTTTCTTCAACGAAGAATTCGTGGTCGGGATTGGCCTCGAAGATGACTTTGGTGAGCAACCCGTTGATGGCCATGACGGCGACCTGACCGGAGACCTGGACGCGTTGGTCGATGATCTTGACGTCTTCGCCGACTTTGATTTGACGCGGCTCGTTCGGGAAGCGGCGGTCGTGTTCGAGGCGGCGTTGGGCGTCGGCCAGATAATCCTGGAAGGCTTTGGTGGATTCGTCCGGATTGGGGGTATGAATTTCGAGGTCGGGGTAAACGCCGCCGATGCTCTTCGCAATCAACCCTGGATACGCTTCCTCGAGCAACAAACGATTGAGGCGAATGCGGGTATGACTTTGAGGATTCTGGCGGATGAATCGCTGCGTGCGCTGCGAGAGTTCAATGCCGGCAAAACGGTTGGTGTCGTAAATCAATTCCTTGTCCAGGAGCGCGTTGAGGTCCCTGGCGAGGGCCTTCTTCGCGGTAGAGTCGGTTTTGGAGAGTGAATCGAGGGTCGGCTTGGAAAGATTCGACGCCAGGTATTTGGACAAGTTGTCCTGCTGGGCGCGCAGACGGCTGGCGAAAGCGGCGAAATCGAGGAAGTCGCTTTCCTTGAAGTAAGAGGTGCCGGCGCGGCGTTTCTTCTCGATGTTATCGCCAAGCTTGAGAAAGAGATTGTCGATGGGCGTGACCATGCGAGCGACGATGTTGGTCTCGACGCCAGCCTGCAGCTCGGCTGAACCGCGGAACAATTCCTGGAAGAAAGGTGGGTCAGGCTGCGTGCTGCGGTTGTAGTGGGCGCGGATGTATTGCAGGTACGTGAGGTCGGCCAGAGCGTTCTGCGTGATGAGGTAAACATCGCGGCGGTCAAATTTCGGATCGAACTTTTTGTCCGGCGGAATGAAGCTTTCGCAGAAAATCATGTAAGTCGGATTGAAGCGTCCGGGATCGGTGCCACCGAAAAGGACGGTATCCTTAGTCATTTCTGGATAGATCGGCTTTCCATCGGGCCACGTGAACGGCGGGGTGAACATGTCGTGGCCAAACCAAAAGCCGAAGCGATGCCCGCGCTGCTCGTTCTCTTCCCAGTGGGACATGATGGACCAAATGGGCATGAGCACGAAAATGCCGAGCAAAATCCCCAGGGGCGGAGTGCTGGCGTGACGCGCGACGAACATGGCGGCCAGGCCGACGATGACAAGGGCCAGGGCAACAATGGCGGTGTAATGCACGATGGGGTTGGCGGTCGTGGTCCATGCTTCGAGGACGCCCCAGATGCCGATCACGAAAGCGACGGCAAACCCGCCGAGGACCCAGGTGCGATAGCGTTCGTACTGGGTGAGCAGGGCGGCGGAGATCAAGGTGAGGCCGTAGCCGATGCCCATGGCAACCATGACATGTGAGGCGGTGAAGAACACCTTGTTGAGGTCCCGGCTTTGGCGATCCGCAGCAGGATTGAGCAGCGCCAGCAGGAACAAGCTGAGGCATAGATAAATCGCGCCGATGCCGAGCATCCACGCCTTTTCCCGCTGCTGCATGCGCTTGTAAAAGAAGATTGGGACGAGGAAAACGAGCAGGTAGATGAGGTTAAATTCTTCGATGGCACCGCCCACATACATGACGATCTGCTTGGCGTACGTAACTGGATTGGTGGTGGGATGGATTTTTTCGTACTGGCCGCGGGTGAACGCGTGGAAGAAGCCGCCGACGGTGCGAGGATAGCCCCAGTTCAAAGGCGGATTGGTCATGGAGGCCAGGGGCATGTAGAGGTAGAAGGCAGCGCCCAACGCCCACGCGCCGCCGCACCAAAGCGCGGAGAGCCATTCGCGTCCCAGGCGGGTGGTCTGCATGATCAAGTAAGCAAAAGCGCCGATCAACCCCAGGCCGAAGAGGTTGAATAGAACGAAGGCGGGCGTCCTGTGCTCGAAAAAGGTGACGTAATTAGTGATGTGGCCAAAGACGATCAAGAGGTAACCCAGTGTCGCGACCATGACGAAGTCACGGGCGAGTTCGATTCCGCTCTTGCGGGTCGTGAACAGGAGGTAAATCCAGGTGATGAGGGAAGCGACGCCGACAATGTGGTAGATGGCGAGCAACGGGTCGTTGTCGTTCAAGGTGGTGATCAGTCCCATGGCCTTGCCGACGAGGCCGAGGAGATAAATGATGACGTTCCAGAAGAAGAGATCACGGCCCAGGCGCGGCGCGGCGGCGAAGATGGCGACCTCCAGACCAATGGCGACGACGAGCAACGATTGGTGGTTGTTGAAAGTGATCCCGAACCAGAAGAACGCAAAATATAAATAACGCCGCTGGTGCGGCGCATAAATCCAGCGCATCAGGCAGACGAGCACGCCGGCGAGCGAAAGCACGCTCAAGGTATAAACCTCGACAATGACGGATTGGCTCCACATGAAGCCGTTGAAACCAATCAACATACCGGCGACGAAGCCGGAGACCATGCAGATGCGGTTCTCCCAATTCCGCGCGATGTTTTTCAGTTCGCCAATTCCCTCAATGATCATGCTGCTGCCGCGCGAGACCATGAGGGCAACAAGGCCGCAGGAGAGAGCGCCGGCGACGGCGGAAGACAAACCCACGCGCCATGCGATGTTCGAATATGGAATGAGCGTGAAAAACCAGGTGTAGATCGTCCAGACCGGGTAGCCGGGAGGATGCGGCACGCCTGCGTACATGGAGGCAACGGCGAGTTCGCCGGAGTCTTCGAGGGTGAGGTCCGGGGCCAGCGTGATCCAGTAGCCGATAAGAACGAGCAACGCTGTGATGGCAAAGGTGAACCAATCAATGTTCCGAAAAAGCGGCGGGACAGTGACTGGCACGGGAGGACCAGCGGGAGCGCCAGCCCTGGTCGTGCCTGCGGTTCCGGGTTTTAGTGGTTGAGCGGGACCGGGTTTGCCGCCCGGTTGTTTCGAATCTGCAGGTTTCCCCTCCCCCTCGGGGTTAGTCGAATTCTTTTTGCTCATTAATTACGGAATGGTGCTGTTGGTGACGAGCACAGGGGCAGCAGTTGAAAGGTTCTGGCGGTGGTTTGTCCAATTAAAAGTGGCCACGGGCCAGACATTGTTCTGGATTTGGGCGGACGAGGAATAGGCGGCGGACTGCGGGTCGCGCCAGGCCGAGGCAGCCCGAATCTCGGTGGAAGAGATTAAGGAGGGATGCGCGCCGTCGGTCCAGGTCATCATGGCGAGGAAGAACACGGCCATGGAAGGCGCGAGCCATTGCCAGGCGGGCATGCTGTTGCGCAGCGTGGCGGACGGCGCGATGGGGACATCGCACTCTACCTCGTTGCTGAAAATGCGTGCCTTAAGGGCCGCCGATGGTGGGCGCGGCGTCCAGGAGCGTAAGCGCGTTTCCAGTTGATTCAGTTCGTTCATAACTTTGCTTTTCCAGACAGGACTTGATCTTCTGCAGGCCGTAGCGATAGCGACCGGCGGCAGTATTGGGGGAGATATCGAGCAACTCTCCGATCTCTTCAAAAGTGTATTCATGCCAGATTTTGAGGAGGATCACCTCGCGTTGGTCCTTCGGCAGGCGCTCGAGGCAACGCATCGCCGCGCGTTCCTCGGGCGATTCGCCGCTGTCCCGCTCAAACCAGCGCGAGGACTCAAGCTCGCGCGCAAGGCGGCGGAAGAATCCGCGGCGATAATTCAAAGCGCGATTGCGGAAGCTACGCAGGCAATAATGCAGGGGCTTTTCCGGGGCCGTGTCGAGGTTCATGAGGGCCACAAAGGTCTCCTGCAAAACATCCTCGGCTTCGCTGTGGCTCAGCCCGAGCGAGCGACCGTAGAGAATGATCTGCGCGGCCCGTTCTTCATACAGGCACTCGCACCAATGTTTTGACTGGTCCGTCACAGACGTTCAACCGATAGACACCGCCGCCGGCGGGTTTGTATAGAAAAGTTCTAAATACCTATGTTCGAAAGGGTTGTGCAGATGCGATTGACGACCTGCACCAGGCCGGGATGAGACTTTTCGAAGCCGTCGACCGAAGCGGAGAGTTCGTCGAGCGAGCGCTTGAGCAACTCGGGATTTCGGGCCTCGTCGGTGGCCTGCCGGGTCAAATGGTCGGTTTGGCCGGCGATGTTTTGGCCGATCTCGGGTTCGACGGTCGCGATTTCGCGCTTCAGCTCGCCCAGGAGCGCGAGCAATTCGGCGCGGGCCTCATCGCTGAGGTTGCTGCCCTGTAAGCGCGCTTCGATTTTAGAAATGGTGTCGCGAATCATTCCGAACTGCCGCCCCTGAACTGGTCTTCCTTATTCTTAAACAAGACGTTGAAGGTCGTCATCGACCCGTAACAGCGGGTAATATATTGCTGCAGCTCGACTTTGTCACCATCGGTGAGCGTGGGGTGCGCGTTGATCTTTTGTTCGAGGACGCGAAGGTTGTTGCGCATCATGACGATCTTGTGGAAGAAGCTTTCCATGGGCACTTCTTTGGTCTGGATGGTTGGATCGGCGGGATGCATCACGATTTTGCCGCGCTGCCAACGTGCGCCGAGTTGTTCGATGATGGCCGAATCGGGTTTTTCAATCCCGAGCTTTTCCACCACGGCTTCGGCGATCTCAGAGACAAGGAGGTGCAGGGGGCGATCGAGACCACTGACGCTGGCCTGCGGGTCGGCGGGTTCGATGCCGCTGGGTTCGGGGGCGATGGTGCGCCTGCCGGTGTCGAACTGCACTTCCGCGGATTGTTCGGTGATCGCCTTGACGATGCCGACACCGTACTGCGGGTGCCTGACCTTCATGCCCATGTGCAGCGCTTCGATTTTCATAAGCGGTGGGCACCGTGCATAGGGGTGCGGCAAAAATCAATAGAGACCTCAGCCAAGTCTTCACGCCCAAGGCCTTGTACCGCAAAGTTTAGATTAGTTTAAGTGAGCTTGTAGGGCGCGCGGAATTCGCGCGTGAGGAGTTTGCTGGCCTCGTCATCGCCGATAATGCGGCCCTTCTTCGCGTCCCACTTGATTTTCCTGCCGACCAGCATGGCGATGAGACCGAGATGGCCGGGCACGACTGAGTTGTGGGCGACTTCGACGGGGGTGATCGTGGGTTTGCCGGATTTAACGCAGTCCAGAAAATTGCGGTAGTGGTCGCGTGATTCCTGGAGTTTGACTTTGCGCAAATTGTCGGGCACGGCCTTCCAGGCTTTCCACTCGGCGTTGGAGGCGTCGAATCGGTCGCGATCGACCCAGACCCAGCCATCTTCGCCGATCCACCTGGCGCCCATTTTGATGTCGTTGTGGCCGCCGGCCATGGTCATGGTGACGTTTTTCGGGTACTTGAGGTTCACGCGGTATTTGGTCGCGGTGTTCCAGACGGCGTCTTTAGGAGGGAACTCGCCTTCACCTTCGACTTCGGTAGGGCCGACGTCGTCAAAGTCGAGGCCCCAATGGGCGATATCGCAGTGGTGGCCGACCCAGTCGAGGAGTTGCCCAGCGCCAAAATTATAGTGCCAGCGCCAGTTCGTGTGTACGCGGCCCTCAATGTAAGGAATCATTTGCGAGGGTCCGACCCAGCGGTCGTAGTCGAGTTCCGGGGGCGGATCGCTCGGCTGCATCTTGTCTTTCGTGCCTTTGAAATCGACGTGGCCGCCGGGCAGGCCGACTTCGACATGCTTCACTTTGCCAATCAAGCCGTTACGGACGATCTCAGCGGCTTTGTGAAAATTTTCGCGTGAGCGCTGCCAGGAACCGGTCTGCCAGGTGACATTGTTTTTTTGCACGGCGCGGACGATGGCTTGCTGCTCTGCGATCGTGCGGGCCAGGGGCTTTTCGCCGTAAATGTGCTTTTTGCGATTGGCGCAGTCGACTGAAGCGATGGCGTGCCAGTGATCGGGGATCGCGAGCATGACCGCGTCGATGTCGTCGCGGGCGATCATCTCGCGATAATCGGCATGGGCTTTGCAATCGGTGTTGCCGTTTTTTTTGTTGATGGCATCGACAGCCTTTTGCAGGGGGCCTTTGTCGAGGTCACACGCCGCGACAACCTGGCAGTCCTTCTGAGCCATGAGGCCGCTGGTATTGCCAGGACCCATCATGCCCCAACCCACGATGCCGACCACAATGCGATCCGAGGGCGCTGGACGGCCCGCGCGGCCGAGTGCGCTGGCTGGAATGAATGTGGGAAGCGCGATGGCGGCAGCGGTGGTGGCGAGAAATTGACGGCGTGAAAATTCCGGACGGGATTTAGAACGGAACGTGGATTTCATGGTTGGACCTTGCCCGATGCTCGAATTTCGCGCCAGCAGAAATTTGGCTGAAGCCCAAAACACGCAAGCAACGCCCATCAAATTTCCTTGTTTGCGTTCGCGCACAGGCGCAACTTTGGCGACCATGAATGCGTCTCCCTTCCATTTTCTGGCGTCGTTGTGCGGGCTTTTCGCGCTGGTCCACGCCGCAGTCGCATCGACGCCTGCGCCGACCAATGACACCGCCAAACCAAAGGCGATCGACGCCCGGATGTTTCGTTATCCCGACGTTTCGGATACGCAAATCGCTTTCGTGTACGCCGGCGATATTTGGCTTGCGCCCAAGACTGGCGGATTTGCCCAACGGCTGAGTTCGCCCCGCGGAGAAGAATCGTTTCCACGCTTCTCCCCGGACGGCTCGCAGATTGCCTTCAGCGGCAACTACGACGGCAATACAGATATATATGTGGTGTCGGTCTACGGCGGGCTGCCGCGGCGCGTGACGTATCATGGTTCGACGGATCGCGTGCTCGATTGGTATCCGAACGGCGGCGAGATTTTGTTTGCCACCTCGCGCACCAGCGAGAAGGACCGCTTCAACCAAATGTATCGCGTCAGCCAGAAGGGCGGGCTGCCGGCGAAGCTGCCGATTCCGTACGGCGAGTTTGGTTCGATTTCACCGGATGGCAAAACGCTGGCCTACATTCCCATCAGCGTCGATTTCTCCACCTGGAAACGCTACCGCGGCGGGATGAACCCCGACATCTGGCTCTTTAACCTGGAGACGTTCGAAGCCAAGAACATCACGCAGGATGACGCGGCGAACAGCCAACCGATGTGGCACGGTCACGTGCTGTATTTTTTGTCCGACCGCGACAAATACAAAAAGGCGAACATTTGGGCTTACGACACGAAGAAGGACAAAATGCGGCAAGTCACCTTTTTCGAGGATTACGACGTGCACTTTCCCAGCATCGGTCCATCCGAACTCGTTTTCGAGAACGGCGGCGGCTTGTACTTGCTGGACCTGGCGACCGAAAAGCATCGTGAGGTTTCAATCCAGGTTGTCACCGACCGCGCCACGCTGAAGCCGCGTTTGGAGAACGTGGCCAAGATGATTCGCAGTCCCGATATATCGCCCTCGGGCAAGCGGGCGGTGTTCTCGGCGCGTGGAGAGGTGTTCACGGTGCCGGCGGAGCACGGTATCATTCGCAACGTGACGCGCAGTTCGGGAGTTGCCGAGCGCTATCCGCGCTGGTCCCCGGACGGCCAACACGTCGCGTACTTCAGCGATCGCAGTGGTGAGTACGAACTGACAATCCGGCCCGCGGATGGTTCGGGCGAGGAGACGGTGCTGACAAAACTCGGTCCCGGCTACCGCTACACGCCGTATTGGTCCCCTGACAGCAAGAAGATTGCGTTCATCGATCAGGCGATGCGCGTGCATATCCACGATTTGGACAAGAAGGAGACGAAGGAAATCGACAAGCAGCTTTGGAGATACCATGGGGGTCTGGGCACCTTTACGTTCAGTTGGTCGAAGGACAGCCGCTGGGTTGCGTTTGAGAAGGATTTGGAGAACCAGAATTCAGCCATCGCCATCTACGACACGAAGGAAGGCAAACTGCATACGGTCACCAGCGGGTTTTACAATGACGAAGCGCCTGTGTTCGATCCCGATGGCAAATATTTGTATTACCGCTCCGCGAGGGAGTTCACGCCGGTTTACAGCGATCTGGATAACACGTGGATTTATCCGAACAGCTTCTATCTCGTCATGGCGGCGCTGCGCAAAGATGTGACCTCGCCGTTTTCGCCGCGCAACGACGATGAGCCAGGCAAGGACAAGAAAAAGGACAAAGAAGAAAAGGAGAAGAAGGACCCACCCGAAGATCCGGAGAAGAAAAAAGACCAGCCCGAACTCGGTGACGCCAAAGCCGCTGAAGAAAAGAAGGACGAGAAGAAGCCCGAAGAGAAAGACAAAGAAAAGAAGGAGGGCGAGAAAGGCGAGGAAAAGAAAACCAAAGAAGAGAAGCCGCCCAAAGCGGTCGAGATTGACTTCGCGGATTTCGAGCGGCGCGCGATTCAGTTGCCGTTGAAGGCCGGCTACTACGGCGATTTGTCTGCGGTCTCCGGGAAGTTGATTTACCGCAAGATGCCGCGCGCGGGAGCACTCGAGGAAAAGAGCACGTTGCACTTTTATGATTTCGAGAAACGCGAGGAAAAAACCATCATGGACGATGTCGATGACGCGGTGCTCGCCGCCAAGGGCGAGAAACTGCTCGTGCGGCGCAAACAGGAATATGCGATCGTCGAGCCGAAGGAATCGCAAAAGTTCGACAAGAAACTCGCCACGGGCACGCTCGAAGCGCCGATCAATCCCGCCGCGGAGTGGCAACAGATTTTTGCGGACTCCTGGCGCATCGAGCGCGACTTTTTCTACGACCCGAACATGCACGGCGTGGATTGGAAGGCGATGCGCGCGCGCTACGAGCCGTTGCTCAAGGACGCCGTGACGCGCTGGGACATCAATTACCTCATTGGTGAACTCATCGCGGAACTCAACGCGTCGCACACTTATCGTGGCGGTGGCGATACGGAAAGCGGCGAATCGCGCGGCGTGGGTTACCTCGGCTGCGACTTTGCGCTGGAGAATGGCGCGTATCGAATCAAGAAGATCATTGACGGCGCGGAGTGGGACGTCGAGGTGCGCTCGCCCTTGCGCCGGCCGGGGATCGAAGTGAAGGAAGGAGATTACTTGCTGGCCGTGAACGGTCTTGACCTCGACATCGAGCAGGAGCCTTCAGCGGCCTTCCAGGGAGTCGCCGATAAACCGGCGATGCTGACACTCAACGACAAACCTACTAAAGAAGGGGCGCGCGAAGTGCTCGTGCAGACCTTGAGCAGCGAGTACCGGTTGCGAAATCTGGCGTGGATCGAATCGAATCGCAAAAAGGTCGAAGAAGCGACCGGCGGGCAAGCCGGTTACATCTACGTGCCCGATACGGGCCGCGGTGGACAAAATGAATTGGTGCGCCAGTTCCGCGCGCAGTTCCACAAGCCCGCGCTGGTGATCGACGAGCGCTTCAACAGCGGCGGGCAAATCCCGGACCGTTTCGTCGAGTTGCTCGGGCGAACGACACTGAACCACTGGGGCGTGCGCGACGGTCGCGATTGGAACTGGCCGCAGGTCACGCACGATGGACCGAAGGTGATGCTCATCAATGGCTGGAGCGGCTCGGGTGGAGATTGTTTCCCGTATTATTTCCAACAGGCGAAGCTCGGGCCGCTGATCGGCACGCGCACGTGGGGCGGACTCATCGGCATGACCGGCGCGCCGTCGCTGGTCGATAACGGTTCGGTCACTGTGCCAACCTTTGGAATCTACAACACCAAAGGCGATTGGATTATCGAGGGCTACGGAGTTGATCCGGATATCAAAGTCGTGGACGACCCTTCGCAAATGGCGAAGGGCGGCGACCCGCAATTGGAGAAGGCAATCCAGGAAGTGCAGCGGTTGTTGAAAAAGCAGCCGCCGCAACTCATCAAGAAGCCGCGGTATCCATTGCGAGCGGGAAGGTGAGAAGAAGAGCGCCAGAGCACCGGCGCACTCCATGACGCTTCGCGTTGGCGAGAGTTCGGGCCGCGTACGCGGAGCAAGTGTCTGTGTAGGCGAATGCAAAAACGAGATTTGCTGCCTCCTCACGTCGGCAGCTACAAATGAAAAGATTTTTTTGAAGAAAAAAATTGGTTGTTTGAACGCGAGCGGTTCGCTACTTTCAAACAGGCCGAAACGTTTTGACCATTCGGTGAGCCGGAGTTCGCACAGTTCCACCGGCCGGCTTGCCTGGTGAAACTAAGTTCTCATGCACGTTCCGTACTGTCTTTTTGCTGAAGTGGAGTTGTGGCGCATTTGGAAAACCGCCACGCCCGAAGGTAAGGCGATCATCGTCGTCCTGATCATTTTTTCCATCTTTGCCTGGTCGGTCATGGCGGCCAAAGCCATGCAAATGCGGCGGGCCAAAAGGCTGAACCGCCTTTTCGAGGCGGAGTTCCGCACCCAGAAAAACGTGCTCGATATTTACGACCGGCGCGTGCAGGTGCCGGATTGCCCGCTGTTCATGGTTTACCAGGAAGGGAGCCGGGAATTGGACGCCCGGCTCAAAGGCCAGACAGGCGATCGGCGGCGGTCCAACGTCTCGCTGAAGGGGATGGAGCATGTAAAACGCACACTGGAACGGACCGTGGCGCAGCAGGCGATCAAGCTGGAATCCGGGCTGATTTTGCTGGCCATCGCGGTCAGCGGCGCGCCGTTTTTGGGCCTTTTGGGCACAGTTTGGGGGGTCATGAGCGCGTTCAGCTACGTCGCCATCAAGGGCAAGGCCGACCTCGCCACCATGGCGCCGGGCGTTGCGGCAGCGCTGGTTACGACGGTCGCCGGGCTCCTGGTCGCGATCCCCTCGATGTTCGGCTACAACTGGCTGGTACACAACTTGCGGGTGATCACCGTCGAACTGGACAATTTTGCTCAGGAGCTCGTTTCACACATGGAAACGGCTTACATGCAGGAAGACGACGAGAAGCCCGTTTTTTAGGAAATGCGCCGATTTTCACAACGCAACTCGCTGGTGACGCTGAGTGATATCAATATCACTCCGTTGCTGGATCTTGCGTTCGTGCTGCTGATCATTTTTGTCATCACCACGCCGCTACTGGAGCAGGGCTTAAGCCTGAAGCTGCCAACGGGTGACATTCAGGACAACCGGAAGATCGATCCGGAGGATGTCAAAATCATCGAGATCGCGCCCACGGGCAAGCTCATGATGGGCGGGAAGTTCGTCGAACTCGGGCAAATCGGCGCGTCATTGGCTGCGGAGCGCAAGCGCAATCCGAAACTGATCGTCTACGTGCGCGCGGACGAGAACGCGATCACAAAGCACCTCGCAGGGGTGCTTAACCAGGTTGAACTCGCCGGCATCGACCAGGTCTCGGTCAGGACCACGCCCCGCGGCAAATAACATGGACCGGTTACAAAAAAAATGCTTTATCGCCTCTTCCGGGATGCACGGCATGCTCCTCCTGGTGGTTGTTTTTGGCGCGGCGTTTTTCACGCCGGAGAAGAAAGCGCCACCAGTCGAGACCCTCACCATGATCCCGTCCAAGCTTCTTGATGGTGTTCTTGCGGGAGGTGGCGGAAATCCGAAAATCGCTCCATCGGAGGCGAAGATTAAGGGTGACACCCTCGATCCGGTGCCCCCGCAACAGCCAAAGCCGGAACCGCCGAAGCCGAAGGTGATCGAGAAACCGCCGCAACCGAAGCCGCCCGAGCCGAAACCGGAAACCACAAAAACAATTCCGAAAGATCCACCGAAGACCACGACGAAGCCGAAGGATGCGCCGATCGAGCTTACGCCAGCGAATAAATCCAAAACGGATCGGGAGAAGGCGCGCAAGGAGGCCGAAGCCAAGGCGAAAGCAGCAGAGAAAGCCGAGCAGGATCGATTGGCGAAAGCCATCGGCAATGTCCGCAAGAGTATGAAGCAGGGATTCACGTCGGGCACAGCGGTTGAAGTGTCCGGTCCCGGTGGTGAGGCCTATGCGAGTTACCGCAGTTTTGTCTTTGCGGCCTACGATAATGCGTGGCAGGTCCAGCCCGATGTCGCCAATGACGAATCCGTCGTAGTAGTGAAAGTCGTGGTCCATCGCACTGGCAAGATCATCTCGGCCCGGATCACCGACCGCTCGGGCAACGTCGCCATCGACAAATCGGTTCAAAGCGCGCTCGACCGAGTCGATCATCTTCCCCCATTTCCTCAGGGCGCGACAGATCAGGAGCGCACGTTCACCATCGAATTCAGCCTTAAAGCCAAACGACTTATCGGATGACAAAACCACTTACTTTCATTGTTTCGTTGTTCCTTGCCCTCTCTGCGTTTGCTGCAGAAGAGAGAATTGTCATCGAGCGCCCGCTCGATGATCTTGGATTTTTGAAACCGATTCCTGTTTCGATCTCCGGTTTTTCGGGCGAGGTCGATTCGGTTTTGAAGAACGATTTGCTCTTCATGGGCGTGGTGAATGTGCCGCTTGAGCAGGCGAAATATTTGGTGACGGGCAGCAATGGCTCGCAAGTGGAGGGCGGCGTGACCGACAAAGTGACGAAGCATCCGGTGATGCCGCGCAAAGCTTACACCGGCGGCAGCCTGCGGTTGCAGACGCACGCGCTGGCCGATGACATCGCGCAGGCGTTGACGCAGTTGCCGGGGATCGCGCAGCGGAAGATTGCGTTCAAAACGCACACGGGCCCGGGCGCGAAGGAAATTTACATCGCGGATTACGATGGTCACGGCGCTAAGCCGGTGACTCAGGACCGCGTAAACGTGACGGCGCCAAGCTGGCTGGGCCGCGACACACTTTATTATTCATCCTACAAACTCGGAAACGCGGCGATCTTTTCGCACGCGCTTAAAACAGGCCAGCGGCGGGCAATCGCGCGCTACGGCGGATCGAGCATCAGCCCCGCGGTGTCTCCGGATGGCTCGAAGGTGGCGATGATTTTGAGCAAAGGAGGCAGTCCCGACTTGTATGTGAGCGATCCCGAGGGGGGCAACTTGCGCCAATTGACGACCACCCGCGAGGCGGAGTCGTCGCCGTGCTGGTCGCCGGACGGCCGGACGATTTGCTACACCTCGCGCGAACGCGGTGGGCGGGCGAGCCTGTTCAGGATTTCGGCAAGTGGCGGGGGGGCGACGCCGATTCCAACGCCGGGCGCGCCGATCCCTTCGGAACCGGACTGGTCACCGAACGGAAAGTGGATTGCGTTTACTTCACTTATTGGTGGGACGTTTCGGATTTTTATCACGCCGCCGGACGGCGGGCGCGTGTACGAGGTGGCGGAGGGGGAGGACCCTTCGTGGGCGCCCAATTCGCGCGCGCTTATTTTTTGCAAAGGCCCGGATGGCGGCAAACGCCTGTCTTTGCTTGACGTGCCAACCAAACAAACTAAGGATGTGCCCCGAGTTCTGGAGAGCAACTCGCAGCCAGGATGGGCACGCTAAAAATGCTCTCCACAACCCAGCAAATGCACATGAAATGCACAAAGTTCGTTAGTCTGCTTGCCTTACTCGTAATCGCCGTTGGCACAGGCTGTAAGAGAGGACCTCAGGGAACCACTCCGTTGCCCGGGTATGGGAAGGGCTCTGTACCTTCCGACCGCCCTCAAGGACCGTTGGAGCCTGGGCCGAAAGTTGGCGAGGACTTAACCGGCGGTGGCGCATTACCCGAGAACCTCAAAGATCTCTTGGCTGATCCAAATCAGCCCGCTGTGTTGCGCGACAACACTGTGTTTTTCGCTTACGACAGCGCCGATATTCGCCCCAGCGAAACATCGAAACTGGACGCCATTGCGAGCTACATGAAGAGCAGCGGCAATAAGGCCATACGGATTGAAGGCCACTGCGACGAACGCGGGACTGAGGAATACAACCGCGCCCTGGGCGAACGTCGGGCCTTGGCGGCTCGCGAGTACCTGGTCCGGGTTGGGGTCAGCGGGGCGCAGATCGACACCCGGACGATGGGTGAAGACAATCCGGTGGTCCCGGGGCACACGGAAGCGGCCTGGTCGAAAAACCGGCGCGATGAGTTCATTTTGCTGCAATTGCCGGGCGGCGTAGGCGCAACGAATCCCCAGTAAGGTTTTTACGTCTAATTGCAGCCGGGTTTGGGGCTTTACAGCCCTACCCGGCTGACTTAGTTTAAAACAGGTTATTTTTATGAACACATTGCACTTCTCGATGCTCAACGGGTGGGAGATCTTCCTGATTGTAGCGGTGATTTTTCTCCTGTTCGGCGCTCGGAAGCTGCCGCAGTTGGCGAAGGGACTCGGCCAGGGGATCAAGGAATTCAAGGGCGCCGTCCGCGAAGACGACGAACCCACCGACAAGCTCAACAAGTAAGGCGACTATGAACGCGACATTCGCAATGCTTAACGGGTGGGAGATCGTCCTGATCATGGCGGTCGTGCTGGTGCTGTTCGGCGCGAAGAAGCTGCCGGAACTGGCGCGCGGACTCGGCACAGGTATCAAGGAATTCAAGAAGGCAACGCGCGACGTGACCGACGAGTTGCAAAGCGCGATGGACGAACCGCCTCCGCCTCCGACGCGACGCATTCCCGAGCACACCACCGACACGACTGCGACGGCGAACGCGAGCGAAACCGTGCCGCACACCTCGCCTGAGTCGAAGGCGTAACCTCGTTCTCCTCCGGTTCGCTCATGGCGCAAGAGCCTGAAGAACTGCCCGAACACTCCGAGGAGGAAGAGGGCGGTCCAATAAAACCTTTCCTCGAGCACCTCGAG
>Ga0075428_100002299_pt1 | contig 20682 bp, 22 predicted proteins | sample RhiMetdeltSRZDD2_FD_75291 | JGI IMG/M metagenome (GOLD analysis project Ga0075428, IMG submission 75291) | Populus rhizosphere microbial communities from Tennessee, USA - Rhizosphere MetaG P. deltoides SRZDD2 | ecosystem: Host-associated > Plants > Roots > Rhizosphere > Soil | place: USA... | reverse complement strand
CCGACAACGGCGCGTCGGGCGAAGGCAGTCCGAGCGGGTCCGTAAACGAGAACAAGTTCTTCAACAACTACCCGGACGAGTTGTCCGAGAACCTGAAGTACCTCGATGTCCTCGGCGGGCCGAGCACCTATGGGCACTTCCCGACGGGCTGGGCCGTCGCCTTCTCGACGCCGTTCCAGATGTTCAAACGCTACTCGGAGTACTCGGGCGGCACCTGCTGCCCGCTCGTCATCTCATGGCCGAAGGGCATCAAGGTTCGAGGTGAAGTGCGCAATCAGTATCACCACTCGACGGACATTGTTCCGACGATTCTCGACGCGTGCAACCTCAAGATGCCGACGAAGTATCGCGGCGTGAAGCAGCACCCGCTCTCGGGCGTCTCGATGCGCTACACGTTCACGGCCAAGCCGGACGCCAAGACGAAGAAGAAGCGCCAGTACTACGCAATGCTCGGCACGCGCGGCATCTGGGAGAACGGCTGGAAGGCGTCGGCGGTACATGCGGCGCTCAGCGGCAAAGGGCACTTCGACAAAGACCAGTGGGAGCTCTACCACGTGGACAAGGATCGGTCCGAGTCGACCAACCTCGCCGATAAGCATCCGGACAAGCTCGAAGCACTGATCAAGACGTGGTTCGCGGAGGCCGAGAAGAACAACGTGCTGCCGCTCGACGATCGCACGCCAGCCGAGATCCTCGGCGTGGAGCGGCCGAGCGAGGAGGCAGCGCGCGAGCGCTACGTCTATTACCCGGGCACGTCCCCGGTGCCCGAAGGCGTCGCCGTCAACGTGCGCGGCCGCTCTTACAAGATCCTAGCCGACGTGGTCATCGAGAAGCCGGACTGCGCCGGCGTGATCTTCGCGCACGGCTCGCGCTTCGGCGGCCACTCGCTCTACATCAAGGACCAGAAGCTCCACTACGTCTACAACTTCCTCGGCATCAAGCCGGAGCAGACGTTCGTCTCGAATGGGCTCAAGCCGGGAAACTACACGCTGGGCATGGAGTTCACGCGCGAGAAGGCCGGCGAGCACGGCGAGTCGCTCGGCAAGACGAAGCTCTACATCAACGACAAAGTCGTGGCGCAGGGCGACATGAAGACACAGGCGGGCAAGTTCACGTTGTCGGGCGATGGCCTCTGCATCGGCCGCGACAGCGGCGACGCCGTCAGCGAGGGCTACACGACGCCGGGCGAGTTCGAAGGCGGCAAGATCCTCATGGTCGGAGTTACGGTCGAGAAGACGCAGTACCTCGATCTCGAGAAGCTCGCGGCCGCGGCGTTCACCGTCGACTGAGAAATCAGCGGCGCGGCTCGAGCCGTGCGAGCCGCGCCGCAAAACGCTCGACGTCGTCGCGCAAACGCTCGACGTCCGCGTAGAACCCTTGCGCCTCGAGCGGCGCCGGCACCGCGCGGCTTTCTTCCTGCAAATACTCGGCCGTGTTCATGCGCAGCGCGCCGCCGGCGCGCGTGAGCCACGCGCCAACCCCGCGCACGACTTCGCCGAGCGCGTGCGCCGGCACGTCGCCGACCCACTTCGCGACTTCCTCTTCGACATCGGGCCGCGCGAGCTTCAACATCTTTGCGTAGCGCTCGGCGACCTCGAGATCGCCGGACAGTGCCGCGCGCGTGCGTTTCACGCCGCTGACGCCGTCCGCGCGCAGCAACCGCACTAGATCGAACGGCGTAGCGGACAACGTCGCCGTCGCGCCGGTCGCGTCGGAATCGAGCCGCAACCGCTCGCCGTCGGCGTGCAGCACGCCCGTCAGGCCGAGGCCTTCGACGTGCACGGCGAAGCTCGTGCCCTCGAGGCGCGCGAGCAGCTCGCGCGCGGCCGTCGACTCGCCGATGCAGCGATTGAGCTCGGACTCGATGAAATTCAAAGGCGGAAACCCAAATGCAGCGCCACTACGCCTGCCGTCAAATTGAAGTACTCGCAGCGCTCGAAGCCGACGCGCTCCATCATGCCCTTCAGCGTTTCCTGGTCGGGATGGCGGCGAATCGACTCGGCGAGATAGCGGTAGCTCGCCGCATCACCGGCGAGCCATTCGCCGAGCCGCGGCAACACTTGAAACGAGTACAGCTCGTAGAGCGGCGCGAGCGGCCCTAAGTGCGCGTGCGAGAACTCGAGCACGAGCAGCCGGCCGCCGGGCTTCAAGACACTGTAAAGGCTCGCGAGCGCGCGCTCCTTGTCCGTGACGTTGCGCAAGCCGAAGCCGATCGTCACGCAATGAAACATGTGCTCTTTGAACGGCAATGACTCGGCGTCGGCGAGCACGTAGTCGACGTTGCCGGCTAGACCCAAGTTCAAGAGCCGTGTGCGGCCTTCGTCGAGCATCGCGGCGTTGATGTCGGTGACGACGACGCGGCCGCCATTGCCGACGCGCCGCGCGAGGCCGACGGCAAGATCGCCGCTGCCGGCCGCGACATCGAGCGCGTGCTGGCCGGGACGAAGCCCCGTCTTCGCGATCGTGAAGCGCTTCCAGAGCCGATGCAGTCCGCCCGACATTGCGTCGTTCATGAGGTCGTAACGCGACGCGACCGAGTCGAACACGCCGCGGACGCGGGCCTTCTTCTCGCCCCACGGCACCTGCTCGTAGCCGAAGTCGGCGACTCGGTCGTCGCCTTCGCCAGATTCGTTGGCACTCATCGAGCCGCAAGTATAGGCCAGGTGCCGCGGAGGGTCTTCGTAAAGCGCTTGTAAACTTGGGGTTCAAGCTTTTACGGCTTCGTGTCTTAAACGCTGCGACGGCCACGGCCAAGATGTCGTCTACCTTCATTCGAGATCGGAGACGACGATGCCTGCAGCGAACCCCCTGACCCGTCTTGCGGCACTGGCTGCGTTTTGTGCGCCCTGCTTGGGCGCCGCCGCCGACACCGTCGCGCCCAACGACACGCGGCGCGACGTCGACCTCGTCATCGCGCTCGACGTCAGCGGCTCGATGGAGGGTCTCATCGAGTCGGCGAAGCAGCGGCTCTGGGACATCACGAACGAGCTCGCGCGGGCGCGGCCTGTGCCCGCCTTGCGCGTGGCGATCCTGAGCTACGGCAACCCGACGTATGGCGAGCAAGCGGGTTACGTTCGCGTCGACCTTCCGTTCACGGCCGATCTCGATTCCGTCAACGCGACGCTGTTCGCGTTTCGGACCGACGGCGGCGAGGAATACGTCGCCCGCGCGATCCAGACGTCGCTCGACTCGCTGCAATGGAGCCCCGAGCGCGACGCGCTGCGCATCGTGTTCGTCGCGGGCAACGAGTCCGCGGAGCAGGATCCGCGGCTGACGATCGCGCAGGCGACCGCGGCTGCGTCACGACGCGGCGTCGTCGTCAACGCGATCTACTGCGGCGCCGATGGCAACGCGGACGCGCGCGGTTGGCAACGCGTCGCGACGAGCACGAATGGCCGGTACGCGAGCATCGATCAGAACGCGGCCGCCGTCGCGAACGTCGCGACGCCGTTCGACGATGAGCTCACGGCGCTGAGCAGCGAGCTCAATTCCACGTACATCGCGTTCGGCGCCGGCGGCGAGCGCGGCCGCGCGAACCAAGCCGAGCAAGACGGCAACGCCGCGGCAATGAGCCCGGCGGCGGCGGCGAGCCGCAGCGTCTCGAAGGCCAGCGCGCTCTACCGCGCGGACTGGGACCTCGTCGGCGCCGTGGAGTCTGGCAAGAACCTCGCGGAGGTTCCGGCTGACGAGTTGCCGGCCGAGCTCAAGGGGCTGGAGCCTGCGGAGCGCGACGCGTTCGTCCGCGAGAAGGCCGAGCGCCGTCAGGAGCTTCAGCAGCGCATCGGCGAGCTCGCCGCGGCGCGCAGCGAATACATCGCCAAGGAAACGCGCGAGAACACCGGCGCGACGGGTCTCGATGCCGCGATCTTGGAAGGGCTCCGTGAGGTCGCCGCGACGAAAGGCTTCTCGTTCGTTAGCGAGGAGTGATTCGGACGCTGCGCGCCGCTCAGAGGAACTGGCCGCAGCCCTTCAAGGTTCGGTCGTCGAAGCTCGCCGTGACGGCGGCTTCGAACGGTTCGCCGGACATGATGTCGGCGCACGCTTGCCGCTCGATGCCGATCGTCACCGCGCGGCCTTCGGCCGTGCGGTACATCGTGCGGCCAGCGTCGTCGAGGATGGGACCCGAATGCTTGGCCTCTATGCGGTTCGTACCGTAGTCGGTGACGAGCGCGAGGCGATCCGGGAAGATCTCGACGAACCAACCGGGCTCCTGGCCCAAGCCGCGGAACGTCGCGCCGCGGCGCTTCGCATCGGCCCACGGAACCTCGCGCGGGTTCGAGCGGCAGTCGACGAAGCGCTGGCCGCCGATCTCGATCGTGGCGAGATCGCCCTTGTTCCAGAAAACAGTGTCGCCTTCCACGTAGCGGGCGCCCGATCCGGAGCGAGCGATCGACAAGACTTGATAAGTACCGCCGAGAGACTCGGGCGCCCAGAGCGCCATTTCTCCGGGACCGAAGCGCACCGTAAAGCTCACGCCGCCGTCGCAATCGAACACGAACGTGCGTCCGGCCTCGGGCGCCGCTGCAGCTTGTTCCACAGTGCGCACGAACTCGAGCTCGCCGCTCGAGTTGTACGTGAGACGGAGCTCGTCGCCGCTGATCTGGTAGCTCGTGACAGACGCGAGCGCCCGCAGGAACTCGTCGGCGATCGACGGCGGCGGGCAGGCCACGAGCGTCGCTGCACCCGCGCGAATCGTGAGCTCGCCGGGTGCTGTACGCGCGTAGCCGCCGGTGAAGCTGTTGCACTGCGCTCGGCCCGAGTAGCGCCCGTCCGCTCCGAACCGGACCGTGTATTCCGGGTCCGAGCCCACCGCTTCCGCGGCGGCGCCGGGCCGCCGAATCGCGACGAGGCGCCACGGCTCGCCGATGATCGTGCCGTCCGAAACGGGGTCGGCGCTCTGCGCAGCAGGTGCGCCGGCTTCGTTGTCGGGGCCTGCGCGCACCGCGTCATCGGCGCGCTGACAACCGGCGAGCGCGAGCGCCGCCCCCAGCAGCACGGCGCTATCGAAATGCACGATCAGGCCCCCCTCCGTGGCGGCGCGACGTCTACTTAGCGGCGCGCGCCTTGGCGGCGATCGCCTTCGTTTCCGTCGCGTGATAGGCCTCTTCGGCGCTCTTCCCTGCCTTGGTCGCCTTGTTGAGGTTGCCGCCCTCGAGCGTGCGGGCCGCGTCCATCAACGTTGCCTCGGCACGCTGCCAATCCTTCGCGGCGTACTTCGCGGACTCCGCCTTCTCGGCGGACGAACGCATCGCCAACGCCTGCGTGAACGTCGTCTGCGCTAGCTTCGACGCGTCGACCGAGCGCTGGAAGTGACCCTTTGCTTCGCCGAGCTCCTCGCGCACGCGATCGAGATCTTTGCCCTTCTCCATCGTATCGACGGCCTCGAGGTAAACCTTCATGCCCTCGGCGTACGACTCGGGCGCGAGGATCTTCGCGTTCAGCTCTTCGGCTTGTTTCTTGACGGCGTCCGTCTCGCCGAAGACTTGATCGCGAACCGCCGTTGGGCTTTGCGCATAGAGGGCGCTCGAAGCTATGAGCGAGAGCAACACAGTGAGGTATTTCATGCTTGCGTTCCTTGTTGGTTATGGCACGCGGGAACCCCTGAATCCGCACCAAGCGAGCTAGCCCGGCGCGCCGAGACGAACGCATGCTACGCCCGCCGCGGGCCGAGGGGTAATACGCCCAACGTCCCAGCCTGGGGCAGGCCACAGGTGCCGGTGTTACGGTTTCGGTTCGCGCGGCAACGAGTGCCGGGGGGACCGCGGTGCGAACCGAAACCGTAACACCGGCACCTCCTTCTCCTCGCGCCGTGCCCCGGACGCCGGGTGCGGCGACGTTATTGTTAAGGAGTTCTCGCAGCGTCGGCGAACGTGCCGCCGGGCTATTGCGCCCACTTCGGCTCGGGGTGGCGCTGCTTGCCCGCCTGGGCGAGCCGTTCCAGGTAGCGCGCCCACTTGCGATCTTTCTCGGCGCAGAGCTCGTACAGCACGCCCCAGGTATAGAGCCCCGTGTTGTGGCCGTCGTCGAACACAATGCGCACGGCGTAGCGGCCGACGGGCTCGATGCCGGTGATGTTCACGTTTTCCTTGTCGGTCACGAGGATGCCCTCGCCGGCGGAGTGGCCTTTGACCTCGGCCGACGGCGAGTGCACGCGCAAGAGCTCGGCCGAGAGGCGCGCGTTCAAGCCGTCGGCGAAGCGCACCTCGAGCTCGCGCGAACGGCGGTGCAGCTTCAAGTCGGTCGGCGGCGGGATTTGTAGCTCGCTCATGGAGGCTCGCTAGAGGATGTAGCGGCTCAGGTCTTCGTCTTGGACGAGCGCTTTCAGGTGCGCGTCGACGTACCTGTCGTCGATGACGATCGACTGGCCGCCGCGGTCGGCTGCCTCGAACGAGACCGTCTCGAGCAACCGTTCGAGCACCGTGTGCAAGCGACGCGCGCCGATGTTCTCGCTTCGGTCGTTGACCTGGAATGCGACCTCGGCAAGCCGACGCACGCCGCTCGGCTCGAACGTGACGTCGAAGCGCTCGGTCGCGAGCAGGCTCTTGTACTGCTCCGTCAGCGACGCACTCGGCTCGGTCAGAATCCGAATGAAGTCTTCGACGCCGAGCGCCGAGAGCTCGACGCGAATCGGGAACCGGCCTTGGAGCTCGGGGATCAGGTCCGACGGCTTCGCGACGCTGAACGCCCCCGACGCGATGAACAGCACGTGATCGGTGCGCACCATGCCGTAGCGCGTGCTGACCGTGCAGCCTTCGACGAGCGGCAGGAGGTCGCGCTGCACGCCCTCGCGCGAGACGTCGGCACCGTGCGTCTCGGCGCGGCGCGCGATCTTGTCGATCTCGTCGATGAAAACGATGCCGTTCTCTTCGACGGCCTTGACGGCCTGCAGCTTGACGTCTTCCTGATTGATGAGCTTCGCGGCTTCCTCTTCCTCGAGCAGCGCGAGCGCGTCTTTGACCTTCAGGGTGCGGCGCTTCGAGCGACCCTGATGCAGGTTCTGGAACAGCCCCTGCAGCTGATTCGTCATCTCTTCCATGCCGGGCGGGGCCATGATCTCGACCCCGACGGTCGGCGCCGCGACGTCGAGCTCGACGTCGCGTTCGTCGAGCTCGCCCTCGCGCAGCATCTTGCGGAACCGCTGCCGCGTGTCGCGGCCGTCGTCGACCCGCGAACCCGGCAGCAGCGCATCGAGCAGCCGATCCTCGGCGGCATCGGCCGCGCGGTCGGCGACGCGCGTGACGGCTTCCTCGCGCATCATCTTGACGGCCATGTCGACGAGATCGCGCACGATCGAGTCGACGTCGCGCCCGACGTAGCCGACCTCCGTGAACTTCGTCGCCTCGACCTTGATGAACGGCGCGCGTGCGAGCTTCGCGAGCCGGCGCGCAATCTCCGTCTTGCCGACGCCGGTCGGCCCGATCATCAGGATGTTCTTCGGCGTGATCTCGCTGCGCAGCGGCTCCTTGATCTGCGCGCGACGCCACCGGTTGCGCAGTGCAATGGCCACGGCGCGCTTCGCGTCGTGCTGACCGATGATGTGCTTGTCGAGCTCCTCGACGATTTCGCGTGGCGTCATCGACATGGCGCTAGAGCTCCTCGATGGTGATCGAGGTGTTCGTGTAGATGCAGATCTTGCCCGCGATCTGCAGAGCCTTCTCGACGATCGCCCGCGCGTCGAGCTCGGTGTTCTCACAGAGCGCTTGCGCGGCCGCCTGCGCGTACGCGCCGCCGGAGCCGATCGCGAGCAGCTCGTGCTCGGGCTCGATGACGTCGCCGGTGCCCGAGATCAACAGCGAGTTCTCTTTGTCGGCGACGATCAAGAGCGCCTCGAGCCGCCGCAGCATGCGATCGGTGCGCCAGTCTTTCGCGAGCTCGATCGCGGCCCGCATCAGGTTGCCGTGCTTCGTGAGCTTCGCCTCGAACAGCTCGAACAGCGTGAACGCGTCGGCGGCGCCGCCGGCGAAGCCGGCGATGACCTTGCCGTCATGCAGGCGCCGCACCTTGCGCGCGTTGCCCTTCATGACCTGATTGCCGAGCGTGACCTGCCCGTCGCCGCCAAGCGCGACGCGCCCTTTGCGGCGGACGCAGACGATCGTCGTACCGTGAATCTGGCTCTTCGAGGCGCTCATGCGGAGATTTTAAGCCAGCGGCGCTTGCCGCCGCACGAGCTATTCGGCCGAGCGTTTGCGCGCGCGCGGATGCGCCTTGTCGTAAACCTTGGCGAGGTGCTGGAAGTCGAGATGCGTGTAGATCTGCGTCGTCGACAGGCTCGCGTGGCCGAGCAACTCCTGGACCGCGCGCAGGTTGCGGCTCGACTCGAGCACGTGCGTCGCAAACGAGTGCCGCAGCATGTGCGGGTGCACGCCCGTGGGCGCGCCTTGCCGCTTCGCCCACTCGTTGACGCGCTTCTGCACCGTGCGCGGGCTCACGCGCGCGCCGCGGCGGCCGACGAAGAGCGCCATCTCACCTTGGCGCGCGACCTCCGAGCGCACCGCGAGCCAATCGTGCAGCGCCGCGAGCGCCTGCTTGCCGACCGGCACGACGCGCATCTTGCTGCCCTTGCCGAGCACGCGGACGGTGCGATCGCTCTGATCCACGTCGCCCAAGTTCAAGCCGACGAGCTCCGCGAGCCGCAGGCCCGACGAGTAAAAGAGCTCGAGAATCGCGCGATCGCGCAGCGTCTCGGGCTCGTCGCCGCTGATCGCGAGCAGGCTCGCGACCTGATCGGGATCGAGCGTGGGCGGCAAGCGGCGTGGGGCCTTTGGCGCCTGCACGTGGACCGCGGCGTTGTTCTTCAGCGCACCGGTCTCGATGAGGTAGTTCAAGAAGGTGCGAACGGCCGACAGGCGCCGCGCGACACTGCGCGCGGCGAGGCCTTTGCGATGGCTCTCGGCCGCGAACCGCCGCACGCCGAACGAGTCGAGATCCTTGAACGAGGCGATGTGCTCGCGCTCGCAAAACGCGAGCAGCTCGCGCAAGTCGCGCTCATAGGCCTCGCTCGTGTGCGGCGACAACCGCCGTTCAGTTGCGAGCCGCTTCAGGAATGCGGCGAGTTCGTCTTGACCCACGGTTGGTTATTCGTTGCCGATGGCTACGGCCAACACTTCGCCGAGACGCGCGAGGAAGTCCATGCGCTTGCCCGGGTGGAAGTGGTCGGGATCGCGGCTGCCGATGATCAGGAAGCCGAGCGCCGATTCGACGCCGAGCGGCACGAACGCCGCCGAGCTCACCTCGTCGGCGTCGCGGTCGAAGATGTTCTTCTGCCGATCGCGCAGCGGACCGCAGCGCGGCTTCGCCGCGCGCAGGAACGTCGCGAACGGCCGCACGTCGGGATCGTCGGGAAGCACTCGCTTGACGAAACCGACGCGCACGGCTTCGGTCGGCGCGGCCGGGAATAGCACCAGCACGGCGCGCTCCGCCGCGAAATCCTCGCGAAGCCCCGTCTCGAGGCGCTCGAGCCGCTGGATCAACGTCGGCGCGCGCATGAGCTTCAAGCAGAGCTGGTGAATCTTCTCGACGAGCACGTCGTTCTGCTTCGCGACCGCGACGAGATCTTTGAGCTGCCGCTCGAGCTGCGCATTGCGCTGCCGCAGCATCGACACTTGCCGCTCGACGAGCGAGATACTGGCGCCCCCCGCACGATGCGGCAGCTTGAGCGCGAGCACCAAAGAGCCATGGCGCTCGAAGAAATCGGGGTGGCTCTTGAGGTAGTCGGCGATCGAGTCTTCGGAAACGGTCTCGGTCAATGGCGCGCCGACGATGGCCGCCCCGCTCTCAAGTTGACTCATAGTTCGATGTAGCCCTCGTACACCGCTGCTGTGGGGCCAGTTTGCCACAGCGGCGAGCCGGGTCCAGACCAATTCACTACAAGAGTGCCGCCCGGCAGCTCGACGGCCACTCGCTCGTCGAGTTCGCCCCAACGGCGGCCGACCGCGACGGCGGCCGCGGCACCGGTGCCGCACGCCAATGTCTCGCCGACGCCACGCTCGAAGACGCGCAACCGAATGTTGCGCTCGTCGATGCGTTCCATGAAACCGACGTTGACGCGCCGCGGAAACGACGGATGGCGCTGCAACGCGGCGCCGAGTCGCTCGACGGGCGCCGTCGCGACAGACGGCACTGCGATCACGGCGTGGGGATTGCCCATCGACACGGCCCCGATCTCGACCGTCTCGCCGTCGACGTCGAGGCGATAGCGGTCGCGCTCGTCATCCGCGAGAAACGGCAGCGCGCTCGGGCGGAAGTCGGGCACACCCAAGTTCACGCTGACGTCGTCGGGGGAGCGCACTTTCGCGGCGACCGCGCCCGCGGGGCTCACGAGCGTGAGCTCGCTGCCAAAACGCGGCGCGAGGAACCGGGCGAGGCAGCGCACGCCGTTGCCGCATTGCTCAACTTCACCGCCGTCGGCGTTGAAGTTGCGATAGCCCGCGTCGCCGCCGTTCGGGCGGTCGCCGGTGATGAGGAGCAGCTGGTCGAAGCCGACGCCGCGGCGCCGGTCGGCCCAGCGACGGATCAACTCCGCCTCCGGCGGACGACGACCCGCCGGCCATTCGACGACCATGAAGTCGTTGCCGAGGCCGTTCATCTTCGTGAAGGGGAGCTTCATGGACGTGCGTGCGCGATGGGTGGACCCGTTTGAAGGCCACGTATCTTAGGCCAAAACCGCGATCTCGACATTTGTCATAACCCTGGCTAAGTTACGCCATTTCACGCGCTCCAGAACAACAACGAGCGGAGAGCCCATGCGACACATTCTCGTCACGAATGCGAAGGGCGGTTGCGGCAAGAGCACCATCGCCACGAGCCTCGCGGCCTACTTCGCCTCCGAAGGCTATGCGACGGCGCTGGCTGACTTCGATCCGCAAGGGTCCGCGCTGTCGTGGCTCGAGCAGCGGCCGGCGGACTGCGCGCCGATCAAAGCCGTGGTCGGTTTCGAGACGGGCTTGAAGACGGTGCCGCACAACACCGAGTACGTCGTCATCGATTCGCCGGCCGGCTCCTATGGCAAGAATCTGACCGAGCTCGTGCGCAGGGCCGAGACGATCGTCGTGCCCGTGCTGCCTTCGCCGATCGACATCAAGGCGGCGGAGCGCTTCATCGAGGAGCTGCTCACACTCACGAAGGTTGCCGAGAAGAAGGCCAAGGCGGCGCTCGTCGCGAACCGCGTGCGCGAGAACACGCTGATCTTCGAAGAGCTCGACGGCGTACTGTCGCGGCTCAAGGTGCCGTACATCACGCAGTTCCGCGAGGCCCAGAACTACAACCGCGCCTATCAACGCGGCCTCGGCGTTCACGAGCTGCCGCCGTACCTCGCCTGGCCGGACTGGGAGCAGTGGGATCCGTTGATCGAGTGGCTCGACTCGCGCCGCTCGCAGCCAAAAGCCGACTAGCCGCCGACTAGCCTTTGGCCTTCCACGGCGTCTCGCGCGCCGGCGGCGGCAGGCTGCGAGACGGCGGTAGCGGATCGACCGCGGCAGGGCTCACGAGGTCGAGCCCCGAGCGAAACGCCGACAGCGCTCCCTCGTCCTCGCCGAGCGCCGTGAGCAGGCGGCCGTACAGTCGGTAGGTCTCCGGCTCCGGCGATAGAGCCAGGCTCGACTCGATGTAGCTGCGCGCCTTACCCCAGAGCTCGTTCGCGAGCGACAGGCGCGCGGCCGCCCTTAGCAATACTGCGTCGTCGGGATGCGTGTTGAGCCAGCCTTCGACGTGTTTCAGCTGCTTCGCCGGCTCGGGTCCGCGAACTTCGCCGTAGCACTCGACGAGCGCCTGATGCCACTCGCGCTTCAGCGCGCCGCGCAGCTCGCGCTCGGCCTGCTCGCTGTCGCCGAGCCGCGCCAGCGCGCGAGCGCGCGCCGCGACGACGGCAGCGGAATCGCGGACCTCGCTCGGCAGCGCGCTCCAAACCTCGGCGAGACGCTCGGCGGTCAAGTCGGAGCGCGACAGCTCGCCTTCGACGGCGAGCTGCTCGAGGTGCACGCGCTCGACGGGCGGCAGCGACGCGCGCGCGAGCCGCGGCAGCAACGCGAGCAGCTGCGCGCGATCGTCGAGCGCGCGGTAGGCGCGCGCGAGCATCGCGACGACGGCCGGTTGCTCCGCGTCTTGCTGCTCGAGCGCTTTCAGCGTCTCGACGGCAGCCGCGGGCTCGCCGGCTTGCAGCTGGAGTTGCGCGCGCGTGAGCTGTGCGCTCGTCGCCGCTTCTTCTCCGACGCCTCGCGCGAGCTCGAGCCACTGATCGCGCCGGTCGGCCGCGCCCTGCAGCTGCGCCGCCTGCGCGGCGAGCAAGTAGTTCACGAGCGGCGCGTCCGCGTGCTTCAAGCCCTTCGTCAGCATCCGCTCGCTGCGCGACCAGTTGCCTTCGATGAGCTGCGTGAGACCGGCCGCGAGATCGCTGTCGCGGCGTGCGACCTGGCGCTGCTCGCGCGAGGCGCGCCAGCGCCGCGGCGCTTGGACGATTGCGACGAGCGCGCGCACGAGGAGATACGCAAGCACGAGCACGATGACGAGGCCCGGCACGGACATCTCGACGACGTAGCCGCGGAAGTTCACGAGCACATAGCCGCGATCGGCGAGCAAAAAGTGCGCGGCGAACGCGCCGAGCAGCACCGCGAGCAACGCGGCGACGCTGAAGCGCATCAGCGTGCTCCGCTCTGCTCGCGCAGTAGACTCAACGAGCCGCTGATGTCCGGTCGCTGCGGGTCGACTTCGAACGAACGCAGCTCGCCGAGCAGCGCGAGCGCGCCTTCGACGTCGACCGAAGCGGCATCGAAGTCGCGCCGCAGGATCGTGATCGCCGTCTCGAGACCGCTCGTGAACGCGTTGCCGTCGGCGCGCAGCGCCGCGACGCGCGCGAGCTCGAGCTCGAGCTGCAGCTGGCGGCGCGCGAGCAGGCGCTCGGCAGCCGACAGCGCTTGCGGCACCGGATCATCACGGCGCTCGATGCGCACGAGATCGAGGAACGTGCCCTTGATGGCGAGCCATAGCCTGCCGAGCCCGGGCTCCGCTTCGAGAGCGGCGTCGGGTTCGCTGCTTAGATTGGGCGGCAAGTCGGCGCGCAGCGGCAGCGCGTCGGCACGCGCGGCGAGGCGGCCGAGGCTGAACACGATGCCTTCGATGTCGGGCACGCGCAGGGCGCGCAGCGCGAGCAACTCGCCGGCGAGTTTCTCGCGCACGGGCGCGAGCTGCGGGTCGCCGAGCTCCGCGAGCCGCCCGTCGGCGAGCTCGAGCGCCGTCAGCGCAGTCGCGAAATCCCGCGTCAGCGTGAGCTCCGTATTCGCGACGACGAGGTAGTACTCGGCCTCGGCGCGCACCAAGTCGCCGCGAGCGGCGAACGAGCCGCCCTGCAAAGCGTCGAGCCGAGCCTCGAGGCCGGCGAAGCGGCCGGGCACCGCATCGAGGCGCTCGCCGAGCGTCGTGCTCGATTGAGTGAGCAACGCGAGGTCGTCGCCGGTGTCTCGGAGGCGGTCTTGCAGCGCGCGCTGCTCAGCGCGAACGCGCGTGAGCGCTTCGGCGGCGGCGGCGTCCGTCTGGTCGAGCGAGACGTAGAACTGGCGGTATTGCCACCAGAGCATGCCGGTCATGACCACGGCGACGAATGCGAACAGCAGCGCAGCGGCGCTCGCGAGCTCGGAACGCTGCATGCCGCGCGGCGGCGGCGTCAGCGCCGGCGCCGACGTCGGCGTCGCCTGCTCGCCTCGCGCTCGTTGCTCGGCTTCCAGCGAGGTCGCGAGGCTCGCCCAATCTTCATCGGCGGCTCGAGGGCGCTCGGGGGAGTCGGGCTTGTCCGTCATGCGTGTCCTTCACTCTAATGACTCGCCAAGCGCTTGCGCAGCTCCGCGAGCTGACGCCGGCTGACGGCGAGCGGCTCGGCTTCGCCACGGAGCCGCAGCACGTAGCCATCGTCGTCGCCGACTCGCTCGAGCGCTTCGACGTGCGCGATCGCGACGAGAACGCTGCGGTGCGCACGCACGAAGTCGCGCTCGAATTCCTCCTCGAGCTGCTTCAGCGACTCGTCGATGAGGTCTTCCCCGCGAGTGTGGCGAACCGTGACGTACTTCTGATCGGCGCGAAAATAGCGAATCTCTTTGACGGGCACCAGCTTCAGCTCGTCGCGGACGCGCACCGCGACGTGCTGGCGCGCCACGAGCGGCGCCTCGGGCGTGCCGAGCCCGAGGAGCTGCGGCGTGCGCAAGCGCGATGCTTGCTTCAGCGCTTGCGCGAGGCGCTCGCTGCGAACGGGCTTCAGCAAATAGCCGACCGCCTGCGACTCGAACGCTTCGAGCGCGTACTCGTCGTACGCCGTGGTGAACACGATCGCGGGCGGGCTCTCGAGCGCTCCCAAGTGTCTGGCGACTTCGATTCCCGTCATGCCCGGCATGCGGATGTCGAGCAACACGACGGCCGGCTTCTTTTCGGTGACCTTCGCGAGGGCGTCGGCCCCGTTCGAACAGACATCGACGACGCTGCAGCCCGGCAGCTCCGCGACGAGGCGCTGCAAGCGCTCGCGCGCCGGCTGCTCGTCGTCGACGATGAGCACGTTCAACGAGGGCGCGTTCATTCGGTGTAGGGAAAGCGCACGGTGACTCGGTACTGCTCGGGCTGGTGGTCGACCGTCAGGGAGCCGCGGCCGCCGTACGCGAGATCGAGCCGCTGGCGAATGTTGTCGAGCGCGAGGCGATTGCCCGCACGCTGCTCGCCGGCGGTGCCGTCACGCGCGACCGGATTGCTAACGACGAGCTCGATCTCGCCGTCGACGACCTTACCGGAAACCGTCACCGTGCCGCCGTTCTCGAGCGGCTCGATGCCGTGGTAGATCGCGTTCTCGAGCAGCGGCTGCACCGTGAGCCCCGGTACGAACGCGCGCATCGGCAGTGCGCCGACGTCCCAGCGCACGGCGAGGCGCTCGCCGAGCCGCAGCGCCTCGATGCGCTGATAGATGCGCGTGAGCTCGAGCTCTTCCTTGAGGCGCAATGGGCTGTGAGAGTCGCGCAGCGTGGCGCGGAACAGATCGGCGAGATCCTCGACGGCTTCCTCGGCACGCTTCGGGTCGCTGCGCGTCAGCGCCGCGATCGTGTTCATGCTGTTGAACAGGAAGTGCGGTCGAATCCGAGCCTGCAGCGCTTGGATGCGCGACAGCGCCTCGGCGCGCACGTGCGTTTGCCACTGATGCGTGACGAAGAAGTAGCGCAGCAGCAGCGCCGTCACGATCAGCGCGATACCGGCGTTGCGCAGCAAGAACGGCCAATGCTCGGTCGGCATCTCCGTGATTCCAACGGCGCCGAACGCCGTTCCGAGCCACAGCGAAAGCTCGGAGATCACGACGGTGTTCAGCAGGATCAGCGCGAACGCCGCGATCGAGCTCTGCGGCACCGTGAGGCGGGCGAGCCAGCGGCGCGTATAGCAGAGCAGCGCCGCATTCGTGAGCCCGAGCCACTGCAGGAACAGCGAGATCCGCGCGAGCTCCGTCAGAAACGGCGCATCGGGCCGCGCGAGCGCGAGCGTGACCGCGACGAGCTCGGCGATCAGTACGACCGCGAACACCATGCGCGTCGCGCAGAAGTCCGGGATGTAGAAAGCGTCAGGGTTCGAATCGAGAGCGGGCTTTGGCTCGGCCGAAGCGCTCGCGCGCTGCGGCGGGATCAACGTCGTGCGCGGCGTGCGGTCTTCGGTCGGTCGCTCAATCGCACCAGTCTTTGACATCCGCCGCTGCCTTGGCCCGGGCTTCGGCGACCGCGGCGTCGTCGAGGTAGTACTTCTCGCCCGCGGCGTTGGTGTTGTAGAGCCGGCGCGACAGCGTGTAGCGCTGCTGGGTCTCGCGCGCGATCTCGCAATTCTTCTGGCGCTCGGCTCGGATCTGAGCAGACGTCGCACCCCCGGGGAGGGTCGGACTCGCGGGCGCTTGCGGCGGCGTGGCGGCGGTCCCGTTCGCGCCCCGTGCGGCCGCGTCGGCGGCGCGCGGTGCGCGCGGCGTGGCCGACGAGACGAATTTCGAATCCGCGCCCTCGGGCCGGTCGCTGAAGGTCACGGTTCCATCGGCCGCCGTCGACCGATAGATGTCGGCCGCATACGCCGCCGTGCCGAGCAGTGCCAGCGTAAGGGTGCAAAGGCTAAGCCGAAGGTTCATGGTCGTGGGGCCTCGACGGATCCGTCCGCGCGAGTCTAACAAGCCGCGCCCCGACTCCTTGTGACTCAAATCACGTCGTTTCAGTGCTTTGGGCGGTTACACATTAAGTGAAATTGCGGACCGCGCCTAGAGCGCCGGCTATGATCGCTTTTTGGGCGCAAGTCCCCACATTCGGCGCTGGCCCTTCGGCGGCGGGAGAGCATGCAATGGACGAGAAGAAATCGACGCGATTCAGCCTGGACGAGCTCGCCCGCCAGCTGGCCGAGTCGGTGCCGCAGAACCTCAAAGTGCTCGGCCAAGATTTGGAGCGCAACTTCAAGACGCTGCTCCAATCGGGCATCGAGCGCATGGAGCTCGTGAGCCGTGAGGAGTTCGACGTCCAGCGTGCCGTGCTCGAGCGCACGCGCGGAAAGCTCGAGGCCATGGAAGGCCGGCTCGCCGAGCTCGAGAAGGCGTTGGCGTCGCGCAAGTAACGGCCGGCCGGCCGCGCCGGCGGCCTGACCGTGGGGCTCGCGCGCACGCTGAGCCGCGGGCAGGCCGGGCTCGATTCTTATCTCGTCACCGTCGAGGTCCACGTCGCCGGCGGCCTGCCCGGCTTCACCGTCACGGGCTTGCCGGCCGCCGCCGTCCGCGAAAGTAAGGACCGCGTGCGAGCCGCGCTCGCGAACTCGGGCAAAGGCGTCCCGGCGAGCCGCATCACCGTGCACTTGGGACCCGCCGATATCCCGAAGACGGGTGGCCGGTTCGATCTCGCGATCGCGCTCGGCGTGGTGCTCGCGCAGCAAGAAAGGCCTTGGCCCGTCGAGGGCATCGAGTTCCTCGGCGAGCTCGCGTTGAACGGCGAGCTGCGCCCGATCAACGGCGCGCTGCCGGCCGTGCTCGCGGCGCGGCAGAGCGGCCATCCACTCGTGCTGCCCACCGCGAATGCGGCGGAAGCGGCGCTCGTGCCCGACGCCGAAGTCTACGCGGCCGCGCACCTCGAGGAAGTCATGCGCCATCTCGCTGGCGAAGCGCGGCTCCCGCGCGTGGCTGCGCGCACCGAGCCCGTGACGGCCGCTTCCGCGCCCGACGTCGCCGACGTCCGCGGCCAAACATTCGCCAAACGCGCGCTCGTGGTCGCGGCCGCGGGCGGACACAACCTGCTGATGATCGGCCCGCCGGGCAGCGGTAAGAGCATGCTCGCCGAGCGCTTGAGCGGCCTGCTGCCGCCGCTGACGCAGGACGAGATGCTGCGCGTCGCGAGTATCGCGTCGGTCGCCGGCGAGCCGCGCGCGGCGGAGCCGACGCTGTCGCCGCCGTTTCGCGCGCCGCATCACACGACATCGGCTCAAGCGCTCGTCGGCGGGGGCACGCGACCGCGCCCGGGCGAGATTTCGCTCGCGCATCGCGGCGTGCTGTTCTTGGACGAGCTGCCGGAGTTCGGCCGCGTAGCTCTCGAGGCATTGCGCGAGCCGCTCGAGAGCGGCGTCGCACGAATCTCGCGCGTGCACGAACAGCTCGCATTCCCCGCGGAGTTCATGCTCATCGCGGCGATGAATCCGTGCTTCTGCGGCTACTTGGGCGACGGCACGGATCGGTGCAAGTGCACGCCGTACAAGCTCGAGCAGTATCGCAGCCGAATCTCGGGGCCGTTGCTCGACCGGTTCGACCTGCACATCGAAGTGCCGCGCGTATCGTTCGCCGACATCGCGGAGCCCGCGGAGCGAAGCGAGTCCGCGGTGCTGCGCGAGTCCGTCGTCGCCGCGCGTGTCGCTCAGCTCGAACGCAGCGGCCGGCTCAATGCGCGGCTCGATTCGCGAGCGTTGTGGCGCGCCGTGAAGCTCGGCGCGGAGCAACGCGCGCTGCTGAAGCGCGCCGCGGATCGCTGGCAGTTGAGCGCGCGAAGCTCGCTGCGCGTGCTCAAGGTCGCGCGCACGATCGCCGACCTCGAGCAGAGCGCCGCGGTAACCACTGCGCACGTCGCCGAGGCGCTGCAGCTGCGCTGCCGCGAACGGACGTGACGGGTTCGGCGGCCGGCGGGCTCGGCAACTCGCGACGGCTGGAGATTCTCCTTAGGCCGCGACGACGGCGCGCACGAAGGCCGTGACCAGCGGCGGCGTTTGCTCGCGCAGCGCGGCGCGCTCGGGCTGGAACAACGTACCGATGAAGAACGGGTGCTCGTCGAGCTCCACGGCGCGCACGCTGCCCTCGTCGTCGCGTGCCGCGGTCTTGAGCGGTCCGCTTTGCAGCCGAGTCGCGTAGCGGGGATTCAGCCCGTAGTTGCAGTGGTACTCCTCGTTCGCGGAGTCGCGGCCATAAATGGCTCGCAACCGCGACCCCGGCTCGAACTTGAGGCCGCCGCGAACCTCGACGAGCGAGCAGACGAGCGGCGCGATCACGGGGTCTTCGGCCTCGGGATTCGTTTCCGCGTGCATGGCATCGATGCCCCACACGGCCTGCGCGTACTCGAGCATCGCGTGCTGAAACCCGCCGCACGTTCCGAGGAACGGCCGCCTCCGCGAACGCGCGAAACGAATCGCGTCGATCACGCCAGCGGTGTTCTCGTACGGGCTTCCGGGCACGCACCAGATCGCCGCATACGGTTCGAGCTGTGCTTCGGCCGTCCGCTGCAACTCGCGTGAGGGCAACCACTCCCAGGTCACGTCCGCGCGCAAGGTGTTGACGGCTAACTGGAGTGCGATCGGAATCGCGCGATGCGCGACTCTGCTCTCGTTGTAGTCGCCCACGAGTGCAATGCGTTTCATCCGCCTCGCTCGCACCGAAATGCCACGGGCACATCGCCAGCCCCGGAAGTGTACCAACCGCGAGCCCGCTTGAGCCGCCGGCACAGCCCGCCTCGATTCGGCGCGGCCGTCGGCTATAATCGCGGCCGGTCAGGGGCTCGGGAGCACGGCGTTGCGCCAGCACGATCAGCAGTTTTTCGACACGTTCATGCTCGTCATCGGCATTTTGATGGGCATCGGCGTGGGCTTGTTCTTCCTCGTGCGCGCGATCTCGATCGACACGCAAGGGCTCTACGTCATCGACGACCCGACCGTTCAGGCCGCGATCGACGAGCGCATCAAGCCCGTCGGGCGCGCACTGCTGATGGGCGACGCCGAGCTGGCGGCTGCCGCTGCCGCCGTCGCAGCGCCGACCCCCGTCGCCACCGTCCTAACCGGCCCGCAGGTCTACAACGCGGCTTGCATCGTCTGTCACCAGCCTCCCGGCACGGGCGGCGCGCCGCCGATCGGCGACCTCGCCGCCTGGGCGCCGCGCATCGCGCAGGGCATGGAGACGCTGTACACGCACGCGCTCGGCGGGTTCCAGGGCACGAAGGGCTTCATGCCGCCGAAGGGCGGCCGCGTCGACCTCTCGGACGACGAGATCAAAGGCGCCGTCGACTACATCACCGGCCAATCGCGCTGAGGATGCGGGCGGGGGCCGGATGAGGCACCCCGCCGCTCTTGCCGCCCTCGCGATCTCCCTGGGTCTCGCCGGGTTCGCTCACGCGCAATCTCGGCCGCCGACGCGGCTCGACGACGCCGCATTCTGGAGCCTCTTCGTCGAGCTCTCCGAGCCCGATGGGTTCTACGCCGACGACAACTACGTTTCGAACGAGCTCGGGCTGCAGCGGGTGCTGCCGAACCTCGAGCAGAGGTTCGAGCCCGGTGGTGTCTATCTCGGCGTCGGTCCGGAGCAGAATTTCAGCTACGCCGCAGCGCTTCGTCCGCGCATCGCGTTCATCGTCGACGTCAGGCGCCAGAATGCGATGGAGCATCTCCTATACAAGGCGCTGTTCGAGCTCACCGAAGACCGCTCCGAGTTCGTGTCGCGGTTGTTCTCGCGCCCGAGGCCGCCGGGGCTCGACTCGGAATCTACAGTCGACACGTTGTTCACCGCTTACCGCGCGGCGCCTACGGATCGCGCACTGTTCGACACCACGCTCGCGTCGATTCTTCGCGTGCTCGTCGAGCGTCACGGCTTTGCGCTCGACGACGCCGATCGCGCTTCGATCGCGAAAGTGCTCGGTGCGTTCTATGAGGAAGGGCCGGAGATCCATTACGTCTTTCGCGAACGCGACCAAGATCATCCGAGCTACTTCGAGGTCATGGAGATGACCGACGACTCGGGGATGAGCTGGAGCTATCTCGGATCGGAAGAACGCTTTCAACGCGTCAAGCGCATGCAGCTCGCGAACTTGATCGTGCCGGTCGTCGGCGATTTCGCCGGCCCGAAAACCATGCGCGCGATCGGCGACTACGTTCGCGGGCTCGGCGACACGATCGACGTGTTCTACGTGTCGAACGTCGAGCAGTACCTGTTCCCCGACGGACCGTGGCGAGCGTTCTACGACAACGTCGGGACGTTCCCTCTGAGCGAGAACGCGGTTTTCATCCGCACGTTCTTCCGTGCGGCTCGGCGGTGCGACAACCCGAGCATCCTGAATAGAACGCCGATGACAAGCTCGATCGTCGAGCTGCTCGAGGACTATCGAAACGGAGTGATCGAGACGGAATGCGCGCTGGCGGAACGGAGCCGCTAGTCGCAGGCTGCCGGCCCGGGCAGGACCCGAGAGAGTT
>Ga0075428_100002298_pt1 | contig 20687 bp, 16 predicted proteins | sample RhiMetdeltSRZDD2_FD_75291 | JGI IMG/M metagenome (GOLD analysis project Ga0075428, IMG submission 75291) | Populus rhizosphere microbial communities from Tennessee, USA - Rhizosphere MetaG P. deltoides SRZDD2 | ecosystem: Host-associated > Plants > Roots > Rhizosphere > Soil | place: USA... | reverse complement strand
ACGGGAGGTCGATCGCCCCGACGAGGCCTTAGGGCTCGACGTCGACCGCCGAGACGAGGGCTTGGGGCTCGACGCCCCGGTAGCGCCCCGACCATTGCCACGGGCCACCGGTTCGTACGCGGCGGCCCGTGAGCGGAGCTCGCCCGCCTCCGATGCCAGCCGCTCGGCCTCACGACCGGCGCTCTCAGCCGCTTCCAGCGCCACCCGCGCCGCCTGATTGGCCAGCTCCCGGGCCCGGGCGGCCGCCTGACTGGCCTCGGCCACCGCCTCCTGGGCGCGATCGCTCACCTCCTCGGCCTCCTGGCGCCACCTGCGGACCTCGTCCTCGGCCGCCGCCCTGGCCGCGGCCGCCGCCTCGTCCGCCTGCTGCTTCGCCTCGCGGCGCTCGTCCCCCAGCCGCTCCTCGGCCTGGCGTCGCGCCTCCTGTACCCGCTCCTCCGCCTCGCCCTTGACCACCGCGACATGGGCGCTCGTCTCGGTCCTCACCTTGTCAACCCGCTCTGCGGCCTGCGCCTTGGCATCAGCCTCAGCCTGGCGGGCACGCTCTTGGGCAGCCTCGATGGACCGCTTCGCCTCCACGGCCGCATGCCGGGACTCCTGGGCGAGCGCCACCGCCCGAGCCTCGGCCTCACGGGCCTCCTCGGCCGCAGTCCGAGCCTCATTGATCAACGCCTCGACCGACGTCTCGCCACCGGTGAACGGCATGTGCTCCGCGATCGAGCGCCCCGCCTGACTCAGCGCACTCGCCACAGAACTGCCAGCGGCATTCGCCGCCGCCGTGGCACCGGTCAGGCCTTTCGCCGGCGACCGGCGGACGCGACCGGAGATCCACATCGCGTTGGTGGGGAGATCCTTGACTCCGACCGCCGCACGTCTTGCCAGCCATCTAACTCGGTGCTTGGCCAATAGATACCTCCAAGTCAGCTGCGCCTGTGGCTTTCCCGCCACTGATCAGGGCCAACCCACATCGTTGCGTGGTGGTCGTCCGACTCAGAGTGCGCTCCCCTCAGCCGCAACCTGCGGAGTCTCCGCGGAGATGACATCAGTGGAACGATCCCTCCCGGGCGGGACACGACGCGACTTGCCTCGCCGGTGTCGATGCCATTCTGCTGACGTCGCCTCCGGGCCGATCGCTTGGACCAAGACGAAGAGGTCCGCTGATGTCCGAGGAAACCGTCCGACCCATAGAAGTTCTGCTCGTCGAGGACGACGAGGGCGACGTGCGCCTCGCCAGCGAGGGCCTGGCAGCGGGCAAGGTGCTCAATCGCGTCACCGTCCTCCGCGACGGGTCAGACGTGATCGCGTACCTCCGGGGGGAGGGCGAGCATGCGGGGGCACCTCGGCCCGACCTCATCCTCTTGGACCTCAACCTGCCGGGACGGGATGGCCGCCTGGTGCTGGCCGACATCAAGCGCGACCCGGAGCTTCGCCGGATCCCCGTTGTCGTGCTCACCGCCTCCAAGGCCGACGAAGACGTGCTACGCAGCTACGACCTGCACGCCAACGCCTACGTGACCAAGCCCGTCGGCTTCGACACGTTCGTCGAGGTGGTCCAGAAGATCGACGCCTTCTTCCTGTCGGTCGTCCGGCTCCCGCGCTAGAGCCTCCCGAGGGGCCTGTCTGGGGTCATGAGAGCCAGTGTTCGAACCAGACGACTGTCCGATGGCCCTGGGTGTCGACGCCCCAGTTGTCGGCGAGGGTGTCGACCAAGTGCAGTCCCCAGCCGCCAGTGATCTGCTGCGCCGGATCGGGTTTGCGCATGACCGGTGAGCTGTGGCCCTCGTCCTCCACCGCGATGTGTATGCGGTCCGCAGATCCCGTCAGTGTCAGGCCGATCCGCCCGTGGCCGTGGGTGACGGCGTTTGTGATGAGCTCGCTGACACCGACGAGGATTCGTTCATTCAGCCCGGCGAGGCCCCGGGTGTCGAGGCATTTCTCGACGAAGCGGCGGGCTTCGGCCGGGGCTCGGCGGGTGTTCTCGAAAGTCCTGCCTGTCTGCCACAGCACGGGACGATTTCCCTTCTCGTGCCTGCCCCTGAGCGCTGACGAGTGGCGCCTACCCGCGCCCCACCATCAGCCAACCCTTCCGTTCGCCGTTCGAAGAGACCAGCCAGGTCAGAGGGTCGGACGTCGGAGAGATCGATGGGCACCAAGTCCGCCTGTGCAGCACGTCGGAGATGATCGAGCGCGGCGCCAAGGCTGCGCTGTGTCACTGCTCCCCCGCCCAACCGCAGACTTGACCACGTTATGTGGTCGAAGACCCCTGTTGGGTGGGGATACCGGCGCCTAACATTGCGAATGGGTGACGTCAGCGTTGGAACGTTGACCTGCTCAGACGCCCGACCCAGCATGTCGTCGGCGTCGGCATCGTCCGGGGGGTTCGGACGACCAGGCTCTGCTAGGGGGATCCGATCACGCCCGTTGGGGGCGGATCCGAGATTGCGGCCGATCGGTCTTGGCGGAAGGAGGACGCGTTGTCGGGGCACAACGACGTGACGTCCGCGACGCGATGCACCGTTCTCGCCGTGGGGCTGGCTGGCGCGCTCCTCGTCGTGGTGCCCACGGGCCCCGGCAGCGGGCCGAGCGGGCCCGGCGGTCAGCCGCCGCCGTCGACGCCCGCCGAGGGAACGTCGCTCCCTCCCGACGACGAACCGGTCCTGCAGCCGGCGGATGACAGCCAGGTGGTCCTCTTGGACGAGGAGGAGCAGGTCGAGCCGACCGAGGAGGACCCCGGGGCCGTCGAATCGGAAGACGACGCCGACGACGGTGCGGGTGCGCTGGACGCCGCGAGGTTGGATCTCGTGCGCGCCATCGGCGCGGGGTTGCTGGTGCTGATCTCACTCATGCTCACCGCCATCTCGACCATCAGGTTGCGGCGAATGCTGCACGCCTGGTGGTCGCCGGCGTCGCTGGGAGAGACGGACCTCGAGCATGAGCGCCTCACAACCTCGTTCTCTCTTGTTGTCGTGGGCGGCCGGAACGATGAGGGGTTCGGGCGCACGCTCGAACGACTCGCGGCGTTCGACCATCCCGACGTCGAGATTCTGGCGGTGGTCGGCCAGGAGGAGCTCGGTGCTCGTGAGGTGGCGACCGCAGCCGCCTACCGCCATCCCGACCGCATCCGCCTCGTCGTCGACCGCGACGTCCGCGGGCACGAAACGCGGGCGCTGAATACGGGGCTGGCCGCCTGTCGAGGTGACGTTCTCGGTGTCTTCCAGGCCGGCGACGAGGTCCGTCCGGGGCTCCTCCGCCACGTCGAGGCAGCCCTCGCGACGACCGGTGCCGACGTGGTCCAGAGTGGCGTGCTGCTCACGGCGGAGAACCCGAGCTGGTTCTCGGTCCGTCGCATGCTGGAGAGCTACTTCTGGTTCCGCAGCCGCCTGCGCTACTACGCGCAGCAACGGTTCGTCCCGCTTGCGACGACCAGCCTGTTCGGCCGGGTCAACGTTCTCCGCGGCGCCGACGGCTGGGCCGGGGATGCCGTCGCCGAGGGCTGTGAGTTGGGAGTGCGGCTCTCGGTCGCCGGTGTCCCGGTGGCCGTCACGTGGGACCCGCAGCTCGTGACCGGGACGGCCATGCCCCCGAGCATCCGGGCCCTGTCGGACGAACAGACGCGGTGGATCCAGGGCTTCCTCCAGGTTCTGCGCCGGGGCGCGTGGCGGAGCCTTCCCACCCGCCGGCAGTGTGCGCTCGCCAGGGTCACCCTGGCGATGCCGTTCCTCGAAGCCGTCGCGGGGGCGGCTGTCCCGGTCTTGGCGGCCGTGGCAGTGGTGGCCGACGCCCCGCCGCCGATCGTGCTGGTCGCCTTCCTGCCCTTGATCCCGGCTCTGACGACCCTCGTCGTGGAGATGGTTGGGCTCGGCGAGCTCGGTCGCACCTCGGGCGTGAGGACGCGGACCCGCGACTGGGTGCGTCTCCTGCTCGGAGCTGTCCCCTACCAGCTCCTCCTCGGAGCCGCTGCGCTGCGCGCCCTGGTCCGGGAGCTACGTGGAGACCGCAGCCCGGACACGGCTTCGCACATGAACGACGATGCTGCCGGCACTGACGCGGTGGACCGACCCCGCCTCGTTGCCCGGTCCACCGGCCGGCGCGAACAGTTCGATCACCTCGTGACCAAGACCGGGGCGGTTGACCGTTGACGTCCGCGACCGTCTCGCCGTTCCCACGCGCTGGGCCCGGCTGGCGCTCCCGCCTCGAGTCTGTCCCCCTCGAGGGGCTCCGGAGCGCCGTCATCGCCGTGGTCATTGTGTGCGCCAGCACCGTGCTCCACGCGCTCAACATGGCTTCGGCGCCACAGCGGCTCGGCGAGGAAGGAAGCACGGTCGGCCGGGCGTGGACCTTGGAGCACCTCGGCTCCTTCGCGCCACCCGCCTATTGGTACGAGCACCCGCCATTGGGGTGGCTGCAGCTCAGCGCTTGGACGTGGGCGACCTCGGCGTTCGAACGGGCGCCCTCAGCGGTCGCCGCGGGCCGCGAGGCCATGCTCGTCGCCTATCTGATCAGTGCCGTCCTGCTCTGGGTGCTGGCGCGACGGCTCGGCCTCGCCCGCTGGGCGGCGGCGCTCGCGCTCGTGGTCTTCGGGTTGTCGCCGCTGGCCGTTCAGTTCCAGCGACCGATCTTCCTCGCCAACCTGGCAACCCCGTGGATACTCGGCGCCTTTGTGCTGGCGTGCAGCCCTCGGCGGCGGTTGGGCGGCTTCGCCGCCAGCGGCGCGTGCTTGGGGGTCGCCACGGTCACCAACTACGCGGCGTTGTTGGTCCTGCCGGCCCTGGCGTTGCAGGTCTGGCGGTCGAGCCATCCCGCGACGCGGCGTTACGCGCTGGCGGTCGGAGGATCGCTGTTCACGCTCGTGTGGGGGATGTACATCCTCGGCGCTGCCCTTCGGGGTGAGCTGCTACCGGGGCGCGGGCACCCCAGCCTCATCCATGGAGCGTGGTTCCAACTGTTCGAGAGCGCCGGGAGCGGCAGCATCTTCGATGCCGACTCCTTCGGGCACGACACGGTCTCGTCCTGGCTCGCCCTCGACATGGTCGGCCTGATCCTGGCGCTCGTCGCGGCGTCGGTGGCACTCGTGGCCCTGCCCCGGCTGCGACCGCTCGCCATTGGCTTCCTCGTCCCGGCGGTCGTGGCGGTGCTCCCCCGCTACTCAACCGTCTCGCTGGTCGTCGGCCTCCTGCCGTTCGGCGCCGTGCTGATCGCCGGGGTCTCTGAGCGGGTATGGAGCTGGAGCGGCGAGGTGCTCGGACGAGGGCAGGACCGTCGTCGGGTGCGGTCGGCCGCGGCCTCGCTCGTCGCGCTCGCGCTGGTCATCGCGGCCCTCGCTGCCCCGGACTGGATCGCGGGCTACCGGTCGCTGCTCGGCCACGACCGCGAGGCTGCCCTGCGCCACGCCGACCGGTGGATCGTCCAGAACGTGCCGACCGGTCGGCGGCTCATCGTGGACGGCGCCATGTGGGTGGACCTCGTCGAGGCTGGGATGTCCACCCGCCGGCTCGTGCAGTACGCGGCGTTCGACGCCGACGCCGACGTCGGCATCCAGCCCCGGGGCGGGTGGCGAGACTACGACCTCGTGGTCTCGATCGAGTCCCTGCGGGGGTTCCCGGACCGTTACCCGGAGGTCCGAGCTGCGCTGCGCAGCTCGGTCGTGCTTGCAGTCTTCGGTGCGGGCGATGACAGGGTCGAGGTGCGCAAAGTCCTGCCCGAGGGCCCTGATCGAACAGCTACGGAGTCCGCCGCGAGTGGCCACGACCCCGCGGCGGCTGCGAGGGCCGGTACCGAGCTCGCCCGGAACGCGTCCGTGGACCTGGCGCCTGCGGCTCGCCGGGAGCTGGTCGAGGGCGAGGTCGACCAACGGATCATGACGACGCTCGTCGCGTTGGCCGCCGATCGGCCGGTGGCGGTGGAGGACTTCGCCTACGACCCGGCCGAGGCAGGAACCGGCGCGCCGTACCGTGCAGTGGCGCTGCGCGCCCAGAGCCCCGACGACGCCCTGGCCATTCGCAGAATCCTGGCCGACCAAGTTCCCCCGCATCGACCCGCGGAGATCGAGGTCGGGCCCGACGCGCGGATCACCGTCACCTATCCACTGGCCGCGCTGCAATGACCGGCCCCGCCAGGAGCCGTTACGCCCACGGGCACCGTCCACCCCCCGACCGCCCGCCGACAACCGATTCAGGCCTGGGAATTGGCCCAACCACCGAGAGGAACGAGATGGGAACCGACCAGATCGACGCACCGACATCGGACGCACACGGCGCCGCCAGTGCGGAGCGGCGGCGCCGGCGGCGACTTGTCGCCGCCGGTCTGGCCGCCACCACACTCTATGCCGTGGTGGGACAGGTGCCCGCCGGTGCCGCCCAGACGAACTCGCGGATCCGATTGGCCCACCTCTCGCCCGACGCACCCGTGATGGACGTGTACCTGGTCGGATTCGACGGCGAAGAGGAGCTCGTGCTCGACGGGCTCGGCTTCGGCGAGGTCTCGGGCTACACGGCCCTCGAAGCCGGCAACTATTCGTTCCTGCTGCGCCGCGCCGACGGGCCCGCGGACGCGGACCCGTGGGTGACGGCGTCGGCGGACCTCGAGGAGGGCAGCGCCTACACGTTCGCTGCGATGGGCCCCCGGACCGACGTCAAACAAGTGCTGGTGACCGACGACCTCGCGCCCCCACCGGCGGGGCAGGCCAAGGTGCGGCTCATCCAAGCGTCCAGCGCGGCCGGCGAGGTCGATGTCTCAACGGGCAATGGAGCGGTGCTCGCCGAGAACACCGCATTCGGGACGACGACCGACTACGCCGCGGTCGCCGCCGGCCCACAGTCCGTCGAAGTCGTGGCGGCCGACGGCGGCCGCGTGGCCCGCGACGTCGAACTGCAGCCCGGCACCGTGAACTCCCTGGTCGTGCTCGAAAGTACCGCCGGGCAGCCCTTCGAGCTCACCAGCGTGGTCGACGCCACCGGTATGGACGTGTCCGCCGAGGCACCGCTCGGCGCCACCGGAGCGCCCGTCGGGGGTATCGCCACCGGCGGCGGCGGCACCGCCAGCCAGACCGGCGACCCGGGTGACGGCGGTCTCGGGGTCCCGGTGCTCACCGGCGTCGCCCTCGCCTTCGCCGCCGTTGGCATGGGTTGCATCCGGCTCGCCCGAACGGGCGGCCTCGCCCTGGCCCGGCGGCGAGCTGGCAGACACTTCGCCGACGACAGGGGTCCCGCGATGCTCACCCCGGGCCGCCGATCGGCGTGACCTTCCCCCGCTCCCGCCACGCACCGTACGTCGCGCGCCATCGACGGACCGGTGGGGTGCGGCGCAGCTCGATCGACGACACGTACTACCTGCCCCGCCACGGGCCATCGATCCCGCGTCACCGCGCGCCTGGCCCGTGGCGGCGAAGGCTCGCCCGAACCGGCCTGCTCGCGTTGGGCGCCGCCGTGATCGCCGGCGGGACCGCTGCCGTTCTGCACACAACCGACGAAGAGCCGGCCCCGGTCACGACGGCGGCCGGCGAGGTCCAGTCCGCGCCGGGGTCGGGAACCGATGTGGCGGGCATCCCGTTCGCGGAGCATCCGGCTGGGTCGAAACGGACGCCGGCTGGCATCGCTGTCGGGCCGGAAACACCGATCGCGGTCGAGATCCCAGCCATCGGTGTGCGCTCCCAGCTTGCCCAGCTCGGGCTGGACGAAGCCGGCGCCATCGAAGCGCCCAGCGACTTCGACACGGCCGGCTGGTTCTCCCTCGGACCGCAGCCGGGCCAGCCGGGCCCCGCGGTCATCGCCGGCCACGTCGACTCCCGAGAGGGACCCGCCATCTTCTACCGCCTCCGCGAACTCACCGCAGGCGACGACGTGATCGTCCACCGCGCCGACGGCACCGCGATCCGCTTCACGGTGACCGAAGTGCAGAGCTACCCGAAGACCGCCTTCCCCACCGAGTCCGTCTACGGCCCCGTGCCGGGACCCGAGTTGCGGCTCATCACATGCGGCGGCGAGTTCGATGCATCTCGGCGGGAGTACCGCGACAACGTCGTCGTGTACGCGGTCGCTGCGCCTCAGGACCTCTCCCAGAGATCGACATCGGCGCCGTAGTGGTGCTTCACGCCGTCACGCTGGAACCCGATCTTTGCCAGCACGTTCTGCGATGCCGTGTTCGCTGGCCGCACGACAGCCACGATGTGGTGAGTCCCAGGTCGCCGAAGGCGATGTCCATGAAGACCCGGTCATGCAGGTCGCACAGATCATCAGGGTCGAGCGCCCGCAGCCGCAGACGCTCGGTGACGAGTTCGACGGGCATGCGCTCGGCCCGGCTCAGCCCGCGGGGTAGCCGCGATCGGTCAGCAGCCCGGCGAGGTGCACGGCGTTACGGGCAACCGTCGCGGTCGTCGACGTGACCGCCTCGGGCTTGGGGTCGAGGTCCTTGTAGTCGGTCCTGCCCATGGCTTCGCCCACCCAGTACGTCACCGCTCCTGCGGGGATGGTGAAGCCGACATCGTTGAGGGCCTGGAACAGCTCGGCCGAGATGTGGTGCGCGCCGTCCTCGTTGCCCACCACGGCTACGACGGCCACCTTGTCGTAGCTGATCATCCTTCCGGCGTCGTCGGTCTCGCTCAGGAAGGCATCGAGCCGCTCGAGCACGCGCTTCGCCACGGACGACGGCTGCCCGAGCCACACCGGCGTGCCGATCACCAGGACGTCGGTGTCGAGGATCTGCCGGCGCAGCTCCGGCCAGGCGTCGCCGTCGCCCTCGTCGGAGGTCACGCCCGGACGGACGTCGAGGTCGACCACCCGCACGGGCTCGCCCACGTCGGCCCCTTCCTTGCGCAGGGCGTCGCAGAGCTCGCCGAGAAGGACGTCGGTGCTGGAGGTCTCGGGGCTGCGCTTGAGGCTGCAGTTGAGTGCGATCGCTCGCAGGGGCATGCGCGTTGCGTACCCCGTCGGCACGGACCGAACCGCGAGCCGGCAACGGTCGCCGTCTGACACGGGGAAATCATGTGAGCGCCTCGGCGCGGATCGTCGCGGCGGGTTCGGGGGTACGCGATGTCCGTGAGCGTGCCTCGGACCGTCGCCGATCCCTCGCCCCGTACTCCCCGCTCCGGCTGGACGTTGGGCGTCGAGCGCCCGGGACGGCTGGCCTACTTCCCTCGCGAGCGGACGCTCGCGGACGAGGGAGGCTTCGTGGTGGAGACGGTGTATACCGGGCTGTCGGCGGGCACGGAGCTGAGCTACGTCAAGGGCACCCACCCGGGGCTCTCTCGGGGCTGGGATGCCGAGCGCGCGGTGTTCGACGGCGACGGTACGGGGCCGGGCTTCCCCGTGCGGCGGATGGGGTACATGGAGGTCGGCCGGGTCACCGAGACGCGCAGCCCCTCGGTGCCGGTCGGGGCACTCCTCGCCATGCGCTACGGCCATGCCGACGGGCACACCGCGACCGCGGACGAGTTCGCCGTGCCGTTGCCCCGAGCGCTCGATCCGGTCCTGGGCGTGTTCGTCGCGCACATGGGACCGATCTGCGCCAACGGGGTGCTGCACGCGGCGGCCGAGGAGCAGCGGGTACCCGACCCGGACCTCGGGGACGGCGTGCGCGACCGGAACGTGCTCGTCGTGGGAGCCGGCGTGGTCGGGCTGCTCACCGGCCTGTTCGCCCGCCACCACGGTGCCGCCGAGGTGGCAGTGGCGGACTCGACCCCCGAACGGCGCGCCGCCGCCGCGCGGCTCGGGCTCACGCCGGTCGACGGGACAGCGTGCGAGCCCTGGCGTTGGGCCAAGGACCGGTGGGTCCACGGTCCGGGCGACTGCGGCGCCGACGTCGTGTTCCAGTGCCGCGGCCGGGGCGAGGCGCTGGCAGGCGGCTTGCGCAGCCTGCGCCCGCAGCGCACCGTGATCGACCTCGCGTTCTACCAGGGTGGCGCGGAGCAGGTCCGCCTCGGCGAGGAGTTCCACCACAACGGGCTCGGCATCCGCTGCGCGCAGATCGGCCGGGTCCCGCGCGGCACCGCCGGGGCATGGGACCGCCGGCGCCTCGCCGAGGCCACGATCGACCTGCTCTGCGCCCATGCGCAGGAGGTGCGCAGCGCACTGGTCACCGACCTCGTGCCCATCGGCGAGGCCGCGGACCTCGTCGCGGACCTGGCCGCCCGCCGGCGCCATGCGCTCCAGGTCGTGTTCGCGTGCCAGCCCGTCAACCCGCCGTCAGCACCCCGCCAGGCGCCGTCCGCCGGATGAGGTCCCGGTAGAGGCGCACGTAGGCGGCGGCCATGCCCTCGGGCGCGAACCGGCTCGACGCCATCCGCCACACCGTCGAGCGGTCGATCTCGTCCACCCGGTGGAGGCACTCCCGCAACTCGTCCTCGTTGTCGACGACGAACCCGGTCACGCCGTGGTCGACGAGCGAGGGCAGCACGCCCCGGCGAAAGCCGATCACCGGGACGCCCGCCAGGAGCGCCTCGACGATGGCGGTGCCGCCCGGCTCATTCCAGCGGAGCGGGAAGAGCACGGCACGCGCCGTGCGCAGCAGGCAATCCTTCTCGGCGCCTCCCACGGCCCCGACCCACCGCACCACCGCGCCGTCGACCTCCGGCTCGACGTCGGCGAAGAAGTGCTGCACGTCCGGGTAGGCCCGCACCCGGGCGCCGTCCTCGTCGAGCGCGCGCTCGAGCGCGTTGCGGTCCGGGAAGCCGCCCACCGGCCCCGCCATGATCAGCGGCTGCCCGGACCGGCGACAGACGCGCGCCGCCACGTCGTACCCCTTGAGGGCGGTGATCCGACCCAACGTCAGGACGTGGTCGCCGGGCGGTGCCGGGGACCGGGGATCCACCCGCGCGGCCAGCGGGACAACGCCGAGAGTCTGGCGGCGCAGGTTCGCCGGCGCGTCCCCCAGCTGGCTGTCGGACACCGCGGCGAACGCCACGCGCCCGCAGCCGTCGAACGTCTCGTAGAACCGGGCGTGCTTGGCGAGGTCCCAGTGCAGCGTCTGGAGGACCGGCGGGGCCGACGGCCCGAGGCACGCCAGCGTCGCCGGGCCGGCGACCTCGAGATGGTCGTGCACGACGTCGATCGACGGATCGGCCAGGACCCGCTCCACCACCGCCTGCATGTGCGCGTGGGCGATGCCCACCACCTCGCCGTACGGAGCCGCCAACCGGTGCAGCTGACCCTCGTCGAACGCCCACACCATGTCGTCGACCTCGGCGGTGCTCGAGGCCACCGTCGCGAGCACCACGCGATGACCCGCGTGCCGCAACGCGTCGACGAGCGTGGAGACCACCCTCTCGATGCCCCCGTAGCCGGGCGGCGGCACCGGCACCCACGGACCTGCGTTGACCAGGACCGTCAGGGGCGGGTCCCCGGGTGGGGCGGATGACGGCCGCGCCGACGGCGCGGCGGAACCTGCAACGCGGGCTGCGCCGTTCGGCCGGGGGCGCCCCCGGGCCTGCGCGCGGCACCGGACCTCGGCAGCCGGCGGTCGCTCGACGGTGGGCAGCTGCCAGGGCACGACCTCGTTGACTCCATCCGCGCCGCGGACGAACTGGTCGAGCTCGGCGCGCGGGCGAGGTGCGCCCGGCGGGAGGCGCCGGACCAGCGTCTGGAGCAGCTCGCCGGCCATCCGGCCCAGCGACTGGTCGCTCTGGTGACGGTGGACCCGCCGCTCCAGGTCGACCTGCGCCAGGCCGTCCAGCCCGACGAGCCCGAGCAGGTCGACGAGCAGGCCCACTTCGACGCCGTATCCCGTCGCGAACGGCACCCGCTCCAGGACCGAGCGCCGGCCGGCGTACTCGCCCGAGAGAGGCTGCACGAACCCGCTCAGGCGCGGCCACCAGGCGTTGAGCAACGGGCGAGCCACCAGCTCCGTGACCCGACCGCCGCCGGCCGGCGCCAGCCCCGCCGACGTGACGAGCGGCCTGTCATAGGTCGCCTTGACGTAGTGCACGTCCGGGTTCGTCAACAGGGGGCCGAGGAGCCCGACCACGTAGCGACTCGTGAAGTCCTGGAGGTCGGCGTCGAGGAACACCAGCACCTCGCTGTCCGTGACCAGGAGCGACTTCCAGAGCGCGTCGCCCTTGCCCCGGGGAGTGCCGTACTCCGGCGCCACCGAGTCCACGTGCACCACCCGTGCACCGGCGTCGCGGGCGACGGCCGCGGTCCGGTCCGTCGATCCGGAGTCCATCACCACCACCTCGTCGAGCAGCGGCACGCCCCGCACGAGGTCAGCCATCAGTGTCTCCACGAGCGTCCCGACGGTCGCCTGCTCGTTGCGCGCTGGCAGCACGACGCCCACGGTCGGGCGGTCCGATCCCATGGCGGCGAGCTCGTCCGCGGTCCAGGGCCACGTATGGAACGTGCGCGACCGGAACCACGTCACCACCTCGTCCAGCATCGACGGCCTCCTCCCGTGCTTGCGCGTCGCCTACCCCGGCAGGTGCCCGGCGACACGCGGGGCGTGGCTGACGCGGAGAGGTTGAGGGAAGGCCTGCGGGCATGAGCCCGAGCGACGACGTCCGCATCGGCCTCGTCGGCGCCGGAGGCGTGGGCGAGCGGCACGCACGTGTCCTGTCGGGCATCCCCGGCGTCACCATCGCCGGCGTCGCCGATCCCGACCCCCGGCGGGCGGCGTCTCTCGCCTCCCGACACGGCGCCCCGACTCTGCCCGACGCCCGAGCGCTCGTCGACGCCGTCCGGCCCGACGCCCTCTACGTGTGCGTGCCGCCGTTCGCCCGCGGCGACCCCGAGATGGTCGCGGTCGAGCACGGCCTCCCGCTGTTCGTCGAGAAGCCGCTGGCCGCCGACCTCGCGACGGCGGAGCGTCTGGGGGCGGCGATCACGGAGGCCGGCCTCGTGACGGGGACCGGATACCACTGGCGCTGCCTGGACACCGTTCAGCACGCCCGGGAGCTGCTTGCCGATCGGTCACCCGGCCTCGTCGCCGCGCGCTGGTTCGACAAGGTCCCGCCGCCAACCTGGTGGCCGAGCGCGACCGGGTCCGGTGGCCAGGTCGTCGAGCAGGCCACCCACCTCATCGACCTGATCCGCTACGTCGTCGGCGAGATCCGCAGCGTCGCCGCCGACGGCGCCCGGAACGGCCACTGCCCCCCTCCTGCCGACATCGACGAGAGCTCCGCCGCGCTCCTTCGGCTCGCCAGCGGCGGTGTGGGAACGCTCACCGCCACCTGCCTCGCGCCCGACAAGCACTCGGCCGTCCTCGACGTCGCCGCACCCGGGCTCGCCGTCACGATCTCCGAGGATCGACTCGTCGTCCACGACAGGAACGGGGTTCACGACCTCCGCCCTCGTGTCGACGCCCGCACTGCGGTGGACGAAGACTTCATCGGCCTCGTCCGCGGCTGCCCGTCCACCACGGTGGTCCCCTACGCCGAGGCCATCCGCACCCACCGTGTCGCGTGCGCCATCGCGACCTCCTCCCGCGATCGCCGTCCCGTCGACCTCGATCTCTGACCCGTGTGTGGCTACTCCAGGGTGCGGTTCAGGTTCGGCTGGTCTCGACCAGAGAACAGCCATGCGAGGACCATGGCGAGGGTCGGGAGGCCGATGCCGATGGTGGTGAGGTGGGCGAGGGGGATGTCGCCGAGGCGGTGGGTGTCGGGCCAGTACCCGGCGACGATGGCGCCGTAGCTGGCAATGATGGCGAGCAGGACGCCGGCGCCGGCGAGCGCGCCGCAGGTGGACGCGGTGAGCGCGCGTCGGGTTCGCCGTGTGGCGCCGGTGGCCTCGAGGGTGCGGAGGTCGTGGCCGGCCTCGCTGCGCAGCAGCCCTGCCGTCATCGCGAGAATGCTGAGGGCCACCAGCACGCCGAGGGCGGTGGCGACGGTGCGGACGGTCATGTGGCGTTCGTCGTCACGGACTTCGATGGCGAGGCCGGCGTCGGCGGCGAGGTCACGGGCGCGGGCGATTGCGGCGGCGTCGGGCCGGCCGGCGAGGTCGACGAGCCACCCGGCGAGGGCGGGCTCGAGGCCGGCGGCGTCCATGCCGGCCTCGGTGAGGACGGTGCGCGGCGCTGACGAGTGGTCGTCGACGTCGATGTGCTCGACCTGACCGGCGGGGATGGGATCGCGCCGGAAGGCCCAGGCGTCGATGTTGCCAGTGATGTAGACGTCCTCGGTCTGCGGGGTCATCACCAGCGTGGCATCGTCGAGCGCCCCGGCGTCGACGCCGATGTGGTCGAGAAGCTCGGGCGTCGCTGCGAACACGAGGCCGGAGTCGCGCAGCGTGTTCTCGTTGATGCGGCGGCCGAGCATGGCGGTGTTGAGCAGCCGTTGGCCGCCGCGCACCTCGGGGTTGGTCGGGTCGACCGCGACCTGGAGGGGGACGACGGTGGCGCCGTTCGGCAGCTCGGCGAGGATGCGCGCGAGGTGCTGCTCGTAGCGGTCGATGTCGCCGCCGGACACGTCGGGAATCTGGAGCCGACCGAACTCTCCGCCGGATGTCCACACCACGACGTTGTCGGCGTCGAGGTTGCCCTCGTCGGCGCCGGGGGCCGCGGCGGCGGCGAGCACGACGACCGATACGGCGATCGCGATGCCGAGCGTGATGGCACCGAGGGCGGCCGAGGAGCGAGCTTCGAAGCGGGCGAGGTCGCGCACGGCGAGTCGGGTGCCGACCGGGAGGCGACCGGCCAGCCGGGCGATGCCCCGCAGGATCGGTGCGCCGGCGACGAGGATGGCGGCGACGACGGCGACGACCCCGGGGATGAGGAGGAGGGGCACGGCCTCGTCGGCGCGGGGGTCGACGCCGGTGGCGATGCCCGCGAGGCCGGCGGCGAACAGGGCGGCAGCGACGGCGGCCGACCGGCGGGTACGTCGCGGTCGGGGCGGACGGGCGGCGAGGGCGTCGGTGATGGGCACCTTGGCGACCGTTCGGGCCGGCCACCAGGCGGCTGCCGTGGCGGTGACGACGGCGAGCAGGGCGCTCACCACGGGGAGCCACACGGGGATGTCGAGTCGGTCGATGCGGTGGGCAGCAGCTGGCTCCAGCAGCGGCGCGAGCGTCAGCCAGGCCACGAGCCCGGCGCTGGTGCCAACCACGGCCGCGACGGCACCCACCGCTGCGCCGTTGGTGACCATCGCCCCGCGGAGCTGCCGCGGGGTGGCGCCCACGGCGGCGAGCATCCCCAACTGGCGCAGGCGGCGGTGGGCCAGTGTCACGAAGCTGGCGCCGGCGACGAGGGCCACCAGGACGAGCGCAACGGCGGCGACGACGATTGTGGCGACCGCAGCGGTCGTCTTCTCCGAGGCCTCCCGCCGCTCGAGGAACCCCTCGCCCGGCTCGACCGGGGGCCGGAAGCTCGACGCCCGCTCGGGATCGGACCGGACCAGCAAGGTGAGCGACTCGATCGACGGGGACGCGGCCGGCACGACGCGGGCAAACTCGTCGTCGAGGTCGGCCGGGTTCTCGACCAGGCCGACGACGGTCCACTTGTCGCCGCCGAGGACGAACCTGTCACCGACGCCGACGCCCAGCGTCGAGGCCACGCCGTCCGTGACGGCGATCTCATCGGTCGACTCGGGTGCCCGCCCGGACCGCACGGTCGACATCGGGCCGCTGTAGGCGCCGCCGGCATCCATCGAGCGCAGCTCGACGGTCGCCGTGGACCCGGGCACCGTCACCTGCCTGTGGCCGATGGGCTCGACCGTGCCGAACCAGTCCCGGGCGGCGTCGAGGTAGGGCGCGACCGTGTCCGGCCGCGAGACGGCGAGCTCGAAGCGGTGGTCTGCCGCTCCGAACTCGGCGGCGCGCGACGGGGTGGCGTTGTAGGCCGCGGTGGCGCCGAGCGCGGCGGCGGCGACCGCGAAGGAGATCAGCGCGAGCACAAGGATCTGCTGACGCCACTCCCGACGGAACAGCCGCCACGCCCAGCGGCGGACCGCTCGGCGCGCCGCCGGCGACCCGGATCGTCTCATGGCGACGTCGGCGACAGGAGCGCTTCGGGTCCCGGAGGGGGTCCCGTCTGATCGACCATGCGGCCATCGCGCAGGAACACGATGCGGTCGGCCCATGAGGCGAGCTGGGCGTCGTGGGTGACCACGACGCCCGCGATGCCCTGTCGGGACGCCGCCCGCAGTAGCCGCATCACCGACTCGCCGTTCACCGAGTCGAGGGCGCCCGTGGGCTCGTCGGCGAGGAGCAGGTGCCGGTCACCGACGACGGCCCGGGCGATCGCCACTCGCTGCCGCTCCCCGCCCGACAGGTCATCCGGGAAGCGGTGGGCCTTGTCGGCAACCCCCAGCCGCTCCAGCGCCTCCAACCCCGCCGGGCGGGCGGACCGGAACGCCATGCCGTCCAGCTCCAACGGCAAGGTGACGTTCTCCAGTACGGTGAGCCCCGCCAGCAAGTTGAAGTCCTGGAACACGTAGCCGATCGCCCGGCGGCGAATCCGTGCCCGCTGGTCGGCCGACAACCTCGCCACGTCAACGCCGTCGACCACGACGGTGCCGGAGGTGGGCGCCTCGAGCGTGCCGGCGATGGTCAGCAACGTGCTCTTCCCGGACCCACTGGGGCCCATCACGGCGACCAGGGTGCCGGGATCGACGGCGAGGTCGATGTCCACGAGGGCGTCAACCTGCGTATGGCCGACGCCGTAGGACTTCGACACGGCCCGGAACTCGAGCACGCTCACGGCCGGGCCCCCACCCGACGGCGCAGCCGCTCCGGCGCGCTGCGCACCTTCGGTCGATCCGACGGCGGCGACGCAGGCCGGCGCTTGAGCCTGCCATCCACCGAGTCGAGCCAGCGGATCAACGAGTCGAGCCGGTGGATCTCCGAGTCGGCAACCAGCAGCAGCGCCAGCTCGTGTTCGCCGGCATCCTCCTTCAGCCGGGTGTACTGCTGCATCAACTCCACCAGCTGGCGCCGGTGCACCTGCACCAGGGCGGCGGTGTCGACCTCCGGCAACCGCAGCGCCACCAACACCTTGATCACGAGCTCGTCCCGCGGCGGCGCCGCCATGTCCGGCGGCGTGCGCAGCCAGTGCTCCAGCTCGACCGACCCGGCGTCGGTGAGACGGAAGGTCCGCTGCGGACCCTCCTCGCTGTCCTCGGCATCGGCGACCACCAGGCCGTCCCGTTCGAGCCGCTGCAGCGTCGTGTACACCTGTCCGACGTTCAGAGGCCAGACCTCCCCGGTCCGCTCCTCGAACTCGAGCCGCAGCTGAAGCCCGTACTTCGGCCCCTCGCACAACAGCGCCAGCAGCGCGTGCCGCACACTCATGTGCGTCCCCTCCGTCGTAGCATACTGAGTATGCTACGACGTTTACACGATCGGGCGCAATCGGGTAGTGATCGAGCGTGTGGCGATCGTCAGCATCAGCCGGATCGCGCGACAGGGTCTACGGACGGTGGCCTCATCGTGGGGAGTGAGGCGCCAGCGCACCGCGCCGTGGGGGGTCATCCACGGGATTGCCGCGGTCCGGCACCGTGGCGGAGCGCGGTGTCCGGGCGACCACCACCGCTCGCGTTACCGAGGCCCGCCGTCTCCGTCGGGATCACTCGGCTCGCCGGCGTTGCTTGCGTTGCTCGCGTCCGTGGGCCGCCCGGTGTGTCGGGCGCGCGGGAGGCCGCGGGCGTCTGGTTGGCTCGGGTCGACCCGGTTTCATCGGACTGACCCCAAGGGCTCATCCGCGGTCCCGAAGCCAGGCGGCGTCGGCTGCGTGGCGCGCGAAGGCCGGGGCCGCCGTGGGGGCCGGCCCCGGCCTTCAGGCCGGCGGTCGATGTGGCTGTCGGTTCGTCTACGACTGCCGGAACCGACGTGTGGCCACGACGAGGGCGACGCCCCCGGCGAGCAGCGCCGCTCCCAGGGCGAGCGCGGGACCGCTGTTACCACCGGTCCGCGGGAGCCCGCTCACACGCTGCGCCGTGGCTGCTGCTCCGGCGACGGCTCCCGTCGTCGGCACCGAGCCCTGGCCCACAGATGTGGTCGTCCCGCCGTGCTCGGTCGTGGTCGTGCCGTGCTCGGTGGTACTGGTGGTCCCGTGTTCAGTGGTGGTCGTGGTGTCCTTCTCGGTGGTGGTCGTGGTGTCCTTCTCGGTCGTCGTCGTGGACCCCTGTTGCCCGTTCCAGCAGAACGACACATGACTGATGGAGTCCTTCGGCGAGGCAAGGTCGCTGCCCGTCGTGGTCGGCGGAGCGAAGGTGTAAAGAATCCCGCCGTTACCCGCCTTGACGAACACCGCGGACACGGCAATGTTCGACTCAAAGCTGAAGGTCATGGGGTTACCGGCGACCACCTCGGTGATCGTCACCTCGAAGTCGGAGTTCGGATCCTCATACGTCGTGCCGGCCTCAGGTTGCTCATCGATCTTGAACTCGAACGCGAACTCGCCGAGGTCCTCGCACGTCGGGTTGCCCGTGACCACGCTGCTGGAAGTCGTCTGGGTCTGGGCCGGGGCGGCCCCGGCATCGCCGGGAAAGGCACCGGCCAGGACCAGGGCCCCGGTGATGATCGACCCCACCCCGACCGCCATGAGTCCCCGACGACGACTGCGCTGCTGCATCGCTGCACCACCTCCCGGAGCGGAACACCCCGCCCGCTCGCTATCCGTTGCCCGTAATCGCCGCGACTTGCCCCAGAGGTACGCGCCACGCAACATTTCGACGTCCCGTTGCTCAGCTGAACCTCACTGGCTCAGCCCGAATCCCGCTCCGCGACAGGACCGGTCGGGGCTAGGGGCGCCAGTGTTCGAGACGCGCCTACCCGCCCCGCCATGAGCCGACCCCATCTGTCGGGGTTCGGATAGGCGAAGGCAGCCGGATCAGAGGGCCGGGTGGTCCCCGGGATCGATGGGCAGCAGGTCCGCCAGGCCAGCCATGTCCAGGGTGCGCATCACCACTGGTGCCGGCTCCCGCAGCACCAGTTCCCGGCCCGCGTCCTCACGGCAGCGCCAGACATCCACCAGTGCTTTCACCCCGGTGGAGTCAATGAAGGTTGTTCGTGACAGATCGATCACCAGGCGGTGCCTCGTGGCTGATGCGTCGGTCAGCGTCTCCACGATGCGATCGCGGGCGTTGAGGTCGAGCTCGCCCACGAGATGGACGACCATCTCCCCGTTCTCGGCGCCAACAGTCATGACTTCGAAGTCATCGGGATCCGACACAGGGACCTCGTTTCGAGGGCGTCCGGCCCTGCAGGTCCGGCGCCACCGCATTTTCATGCCCAGCAGGCCACTCGTCTTTGCGGTCGTTGGACCGTCGCGACACGCTGCCCATCCACCCGCACGCGACGACACCGTCTGGCGATTGTGGGAGGCACCAGCGCACCTGGCCCCAGGGGGGTGGAAGGGATCCCCGGGTGACGGTGGGCGCTGGCGCCTCGCGGTTGGGGGATCAGCCCTGCGGGCCGGCGTTGTCGCCACGTTCCGTGACGGTGCTGGGCACGGTCTCGGGGCGCCCGCCCTGGCTGGCGTTGCCCGCCTCGCCGTCCCCGTCGGGGTCGCCCCGCTCGGCGTCGGCGTTGCTCGCCGCGCCCGGCGTGTCGGGCGCGTGCTCGGCCGCCGGTGTCTGGTTAGCCCGGGTCAGCCCGGTCTCCCCGGACTGACCCGGGGGCTCGTCGGCAGGCCCCGAAGCCGGGCGGTTAGCGGCACCCGGAGCCTCCTCGGCGATCTGCTGGCCGTCCACACCCTTCTCACCATCGCTCTCCCCCGTGGCGTCAGAGGAGACGCGGTCACCGAAGTTCGTCGTGCCGCCCCCGTTGTTGCTGTCGAACTCGACGGACGAGACCACCTCGATGGCGCCCCGTACGACATCATTGGCCCCGGCGGGCAGCACCCCGGCCAACCCAGCCCCTGCCACCCCAGCGGCGGCGATGGAGGTCCCCAGACCCAGCCTGGCCACCAGCCCCAGACCGGCGACCTTGCCGGCGAGCCCGGCGACACCCTCGATACCTGGCATGCGGTTCCTTCCTGATCCACCGCCCGACCTCCACACACCCACCGCGTCGATGGCCCCTGTCTGGAACTGCTCCTGTCCGATCCGGCCCGCGAACAGATCCTCGAGCACCAGCGACGGCGCCGGAGCCGGTTCGGCCGCCAACAGGCGAACCAGCACCGCGAACGCCACCAACGGCTCGTACACGTCCGCGACAGGCTCGCCCCGGACGATCGCCTCGACCACGTCGTCGGTGATGTGAAGAGTTGCCTTCATTCCGACGTAGTCATCGCCGCACGGCCACACAGGGGTACCTCCCCGCAATCAGACGGCTACCCACTTCCCCACCGCGAGCCGCTCGCCACACCGCGTCACCGCACACAGCCGGTTGCCTGCCGACGACCAGCCACGGCGGCCGGCGACCGTCACGGGGTCGTAGCCATCGGCGAGCACCGACGTTGCGAGCCAGTGCCGAAGGTCGCGAGCCCGCACACCCTTGGCACCCGGAGCCCGATCACGGCGGCGAGCGGACGCTGCCGAGGCGGCTATCGGCGACCACGCCGCCGGCCCGTCCGGCCTTTTCAATTTCGCGAACACGAATGCAAGGACGGATCCTGGCGACTCATCGTCGCATCGCCGCGGAAGGTAACGAACGCCTGCGACGACTCCGTTGGCAGTCATGGCGGCGAAAGTGAGGCCCGGAGGCCCTCCGTGCGGCTGCTCCGGGCCTCTGACCTGCGGAGAGGGTGTCATCAGTCTTGACACGTACGTGTCAAGTCGGACTGGAGTCTGCGTGTGGCAACCGCGCTCACGTCGCCGATCGTCGCAG
>Ga0075428_100002296_pt1 | contig 20691 bp, 16 predicted proteins | sample RhiMetdeltSRZDD2_FD_75291 | JGI IMG/M metagenome (GOLD analysis project Ga0075428, IMG submission 75291) | Populus rhizosphere microbial communities from Tennessee, USA - Rhizosphere MetaG P. deltoides SRZDD2 | ecosystem: Host-associated > Plants > Roots > Rhizosphere > Soil | place: USA... | reverse complement strand
GGGACGCCGATCGGCGTGCAGAAACAGGGTCGCGATGCGCGACTCACCTACTTCTGCCCGACCTGCCAGCCTCGCGATGGGGCGCCGACTGTAGACTGCGCGAACCGCCGATGCTGATTTGGCTCGCTCTTCTCGCCGGGACCGCGGCATCGGGCGCCGCGTTATACGGCCACTACCTCGTGTTGCCTGCGTGGCTGACTGGGCCAGAAGTCTGTCAACTCGAACAGGGCGGATGCGGCGTGCTTTTCCGAACTCCACGCGCCTCGATGCTTGGCGTACCAAACGCTTTGCTCGGCGTGATGTTGTATGCGCTACTCGCAATCGGATTGCTTCTTGATTGGCCGGCATTGTGGCTGTTCCTAATGACGCTCCCTGCCGTTGCGATGAGCGCATTTCTCGGCTGGAGTCTCATCTCCCGCGGACTGCAGTGCCGTATTTGCTGGACGGGACATGTTGCGAATGGAATCCTCGCGCTCGCGTTCGGGATCCGAGCGCTCGGCTGATCATTGAAATTTCTGAATGCTGATTGCTGAATGCTGATTGGATCCTTCAATCAGCATTCAGCAATCGACAATCAGCATTTTCAGCATTCAACGTCTTTGTCTCATCACGACATGCATGAGCCCGTCGGCGCCGAGAACGCGCTCGAGGACGATGTCAGGGGAGCGGGGTGTGAGGCTTGGACTGGCGGTGTACTGTGATGTCGGCAGCGCCGAGTTGACGATCTGGGTCGTGCTCGTGGAGAACGAACCGGCACCGGTGGCTGGCGCGGAGTTGTGAATCGGACAGATATCTGGAGGCACGGTGCCGACGGCAAACAGGTCCTCGTACACCGGCGGCTCGTTCGATGCCAGTTTCGGCGAAGCGCCATCATCCTCATCGAGCATGGCGTCGCCGGGAACCAGCTGAGGCGACCCATCGGGCCGGGCAACCGTGTACATGTCGTGCGGATGTTTGCAAGCCTCAGTTGCGCGCGCGCCGCTGAAGCGGCAGATCGCGACCTTTTCAACATCCGATGGCATTGGATACCAGTCCCCCTTGTCCTGCGATGTTGCCGCCTTCATGAACCGGCCCCATGCGGGTGCGGCGACGACGCCGGCGAACCCGCCACGCATGATAGGCGCCGGTTGATCCAGGCCGAACCAGACACCAGCGACCAGGTGTGGCGTGTATCCGACGAACCACGCGTCGGCATAGTTGTCGGTGGTGCCCGTCTTGCCGGCTGCCGGCAGTTTGAAGCCTTCGGCTCTCGCTCCCCACCCGGTTCCACTCGAGATTACGTCGGAGAGCATGCTCGACATTAGGTACGCAGTGGTCGGGCTGATCGCCTGCGTGTGACGTTCCGACGCGTTGTAGATCGTCACGCCGGCGCGATCATCCACACGCGCGATCAAGCGTGGCGCCGCGACACGTCCCTGGTTGGCAAACGCGGTATACGCGGTCGTCAACTCCAGCAGCGTGACCTCGCCGGTGCCGAGCGCAAGCGAGGGAACCATCGGCAGTTGCGATTCAATGCCCAGCCGCTGGGCGTAGTAGACGGCCACGCTGACGCCAATCTGCTTGAGTAGTTGGGCGGCAGCGCGATTGCTCGAGATCTTCAACGCCGCACGGAGCGTGTACTCGGAATCTTCGTGTTCGCCCGCCGGAAGCCAGGACGCACCACCTGCCACAATCGGCGAATCCAGTTCGTGCAAGAGAGTCCCCGGCGAATAGCCTCGTTCCAATGCGGCTGCGTAGATGATCGGTTTGAACGAGGAGCCGGCCTGCCGCCGAGCCTGTGTCGCGCGATTGAAGCTGCTGGCCTTGAAGTCTCGCCCGCCGACCAGTGCACGCACGTCACCGGTGGACGGATCCATCGCCACAAGACTGCCCTGGAGATTCCGCGCTGAGGGACGATTCTTGCTGATTTCCGCGATTCGTCTCGTCACGGCAGCTTCCGCCTGACGCTGCAACTCGGGGTCGTAGGTGGAATACACCCGCAAGCCGCCGCGCAGCACCCGGTCGGCACCAAACCGAGAGAACAGTTGCCGCCTGATCTCCTCTTGAAAATAGAACCCTGAGTCGACGGCATCAGTCGCGACCGCCGCGGCAGCGCCTTCACCGCTGCGGCGAGCGTCCAGAGGAAGCGGCGCCGCATCAGCGGCTTGCCACGCCGCCTCCGATAGCACCCCCTGTCGGCGCATCAATCGAAGCACAAGATTGCGGCGCTTGAGCGCGCGCGCAGGTGCAACCGATGGAGCGTCGCTCGATGGCGAGCGCACGAGCGCCGCAAGAAGGGCGGCTTCATGCGGCTCCAGATCCAATGCCGGCTTGCCGAAGTAGCCCTGCGATGCTGCCTCGACGCCGTAATATCCGTCGCCCAAGTAGACGGTGTTCAGGTATTGCTCGAGGATTTGCGTCTTTGTGTAACGCTGCTCAATTTGAGCCGCGAGGAGGATCTCGCGAATCTTGCGATCGTAGGTCCGCTCGGCGGACAGCGAAGCCCGCGCCAGCTGCTGCGTGATCGTGCTGCCTCCCTCGACGATCCGGCCGGCGCGAAAATTTCTCCAGGCGGCGCCCGCGATCCGGATCGGGTCCATCCCGTGATGCGAAAAGAAGCGGCGATCTTCGACCGCGACGAGGGCATCGATCATGTGCCGCGACACGCGATCGAGCGGAACCGCGATGCGCTGTTCGACGAAAAACGTGAATGCCGGACGATCGTAGCGGTCGTAAACGATGGTCGCCTGCGGACGAGGCGCAAGATTGGCGAGCACCTTCGCGCGGTCGAGCTCATCGACGATCGACTGGGCGAGCAGGACACCCTTGACCGCCGCGGTCCACGCGACGATCGTCAGCGCGAGCACGGCCGTCACTACAAGGCTGCGTCTCATCATCATACGCGATGATGAAGTTGAGCAACCGGGGTGCCACCGACTGAACGACTCCGAAGACGGCTAACTACGCTTATTTTGCCGATGAGCCGATTGATCGAAGCGGGTGTGTGTAACCGGCTTCACACTCCGTCGACCCGGGCCGCATGCGTGTAGAGGTTGAACCCGCCATCCCGAACGAAGCCGAGAAGCGTGATGCCCGCTTCATCCGCGAGTTCGATCGCCAGGCTCGACGGCGCTGAGACGGCACAGACGATCGGAATGCCAGCGAGCCAGGCTTTCTGGACGATTTCGAAAGACGCACGCCCGCTCACCGCGAGGGCGTACTGCCAAAGCGGCACCCGTTCCTCGAACAGCATCGCCCCGACGACCTTGTCGACCGCATTGTGCCGCCCGACGTCCTCTGCCGACGTACAACACGCACCGTCGAACGCAAAGAGTCCTGCGCCGTGAAGTCCGCCTGTCTCGTCAAACACCGACTGCCGCGCGCGCAGCCTCTGCGGTAGTTCGGCGGCGATCGTCGAGTTGATCCGATCGGTAATCGGCAAGGGAGTTGTCTGACATCGCAGCGATTCGATGGTGACCCTGCCGCATAACCCGCACGACGAGGAGGTCATGATATTGCGGCGCTGCTCGAGGTGCTCCTCTACCCGTTTGGTCGCATCACCAACCAGGTAGACATCGACGATGTTGTGGACGTCTGGATGATCGGGATGACGGCAATGTTCAACTGCGCCGAGGTCGTCGTGGGATTGAATGACCCCCTCGGACAGGAGAAAGCCGGCGGCCAACTCGCGATCGGAGCCAGGCGTGCGCATGATGACGGCAAATGATTTTCCGTGCAGGCGGACTTCGAGAGGTTCTTCCGTTGCCGCCAGGTCTTCCGGCGGTGCGCCGGCGCGGCGGCCGAACCGTGTCACACGAACGCGCCGGAACGGCGAGAACGAATCAGGCATGATCTTTCAGCCGTTTGTATGCGAGCACACGCTCCATGAAATCCGCGCGCACTGTGGGATCGGCGAGACGTCCCTCTTCCTCGACTGGGAGCAACGGCCAGCGCTCGAGTAGAACCGACGCGAACAGCCCGCGTCCATCAATGGTGGACGATCCGCCGGTGCCCGCCACCTTGACGTTCCAGACGCCGCAGCTCGGGGACTTGCTCTTCAAAACATATCCATCCAGGTTCTCGCTCACCAGCATATCAACCCGCGCTCTCGCCCATTCGTTCATGCGATCGGTATAGTCAATGCCGGTGCACGTCGTCACCATTCTCGTCGTTTTTCCGACCCGGACGAGTTGCAGCGGCTCACGCGGCGTGCCCATGCCGACCTCCACCTCCGGACACACCGGGCACCCATTCGACGTGCTTGCCCAATTCGTCGGTCAGAAATGGATCGCGTTTGTGGCCGCCGTCGAATCTGACTTCTTGTCCAAGGAGGCACGCCGAGATTCCCAGCCGAATGAGATTCACTGTTTGAGGTTTGCCGTGAACAGAATCTCGACCAATCCGTCGGGCGCAACGAGACCGCAGCGGATGATCGTTCGCGACGGATTGTGCGACCCAAAAAATGAGCGGTATTCGCGATCAATCGCGGGCAAGTCCTTCACATCGGTGACGTAGACGATGGCTTCGTCGACATCGGTAGGTGAAGCGCCGGAGAACTCTAGCGTCTTTCGGAGCTTCTCGAGCGTCGCTTTGGTCTGCGCCGCGGCGTTGTCGCGATTTGTCTCGTCGTTGCCAAGAGCACCTGACAGATAGGCACGATTGCCGGCGATCACCGCCGGGCTCAGAGGCAGGTTCCAATTCGGCGGTAGTCCTTGCGTGATCGCGCGCCGTGCCGACGACGAAGCAATGAAGGTGATTTCGACAGAGTACTGCGGGCCCGCGAGCGCCGCACGGATCGTCGCTCTGGCCGGCGGCGCTGCCGGAAAGTACGTGCGATACGCCTCGTTCATTGCCGCAAACGAGGCCGAGTCCGGAAGGTAGACGCGCGAGGAGACGATGTGGGCGTGCGACAGTCCGGCGGCATGCAACAGCTCGCCAGCGTTGTCGAGGATGACACGCGTCTGCTGCGCGACGTCTCCGTTGACGACTGAATTGTCGCGGCCGTTGCGCGAGACCAGGCCTGACAGAAAAACGGTATCACCCGTGCGCAACGCATAGCTGTATGGGCTCGGCGACTGCACCCAGTCGCGTGGATGAACGATCGTGCGATCCACGCCAGCGGCCGCAGCGACGATCGACATCTCGACGAGAGTTTCTGGTGTCGAGAGATCGACGACAATCGTCGTCCGCGTCGGGAAATCACCGTTCCAGAACGTTCGATACGCGTCGTTCATCGCGCCGAAGTCCGATGCCGCCCGGATGAACACGAGGACCGACACAACGCGGTCGAGCGATGATCCGGCACTCGCCAGGGATTGCTGTATTTGTTCGAGAATGTTTCGCGTCTGTGTTGGCACGTCGCCTCGTACCGTGGGTGATACGCCGCTGACGTATATGAGCTGGCCGCTCTGGACGACTTCAGGCATAGGGTGATTGTACCGGGATCCCGCTTCTGGCTGCTGGCTCTCTTGGCGGTTGGCCGTTCACGGCTGGCGGCTGGCGGCTGGAAGACTAGCGAACGTCCGCCTTCTGCCGAAAGGCGCGTCGCTCGGCATCACTCCAATCACACAGCAGCGAGACCTCGCGATCGCTCAGCCGCGAATCGGGATGCATCCACAAGTATGACGACAGTGGCATTTCACCCTTGCGGGTTTGCTCGCAGATCTCTTTCAGCAACTGCGGAATCTTGTCGCGATCGTATTGCGCCCAATCGGAATAGTTGAAATGACGGCGGCCATGATTCACATCGTTGATGACGAACCACGATACCGGTGCGACGTGGCTGTACCATGGCCATCGCGTGTCGTGCGAGTGGCAGTCGCGGCAGCCGCGCTCGAGGATCGAACGGACCTCCTCAGGTGCGCGAGTGACCGTCGCCAGCGTGCGTCCGGGATCGGTGGGCGGATTGGTGCGCGCGGGACGGGCAAGCTGGATCACACAGGCGCCGCCAATCAGAACGAGCGCCGCATTACGCACGGTTCGTCCGCGGCCACTCCACTCGTTCACAACTTTCTCTTCCACAGCCTCCACCACGTCGCGCTGTCAAGACCAAGCGTATCCCACCATTGATCGAGAGCCGATTGATCCTTCTTCAACACAGCCTCTCGGGTTACCCCGGCAGGTGGTGGAACGAGTTCGGCCAGTCGGTCGTAGACACGTTCCCGCTCGGCGAGCGTACCGCGCGACAGCAGATGCCACAACGTCAACGCATCGAGGCGGCGAGCAGACGTCAGGACAAGATCGAACGACGCGGCGCGACGCGGATCGTCCGGCGCATTGAAATCCAGCACCTCCAGCGCTTCCCCGTACCCGGACGGCGCATCGGCGTAGTAAGGCGTCCCGGGCCCGGCGCCGGGGCGCGTCCTTCCGACCGCACCTTCAGGAATGAATGATTCCCGGCCACTGCCTTCAAAGCTCACCCATCCAAGGCTGACGCGAATCAGGCCGGCTCCGTCTTCATCGACCTGAAGCGTGTATTCGCATCCGAGATCGATGGCGGTCGCACTTGGCGTGTTGACGAAAAACAGTTTCGGAGGCGCCCAGATGCGCGCATGAATGAGACCGCGGGTGAGCGACATGCGATGCTCACGGCCGCCCGCCTCGACCACCTGCAACTCCGTGTTTGGCTCGACGTCCACCCGTCCGATCTCGCCGATGTTAATTCGCGCACGCGACACGGCGTCGGTTTCGAGCCGGCCGCCGACACGAAGACGCGCCGTCGATGCACCGTTACCACTCGGCGAGCGCACACCATCCACGATCGGCGTCCCGGCGATCGGCTGGACAGTCCATCCCCGGCTCAGGACCACGACGGCGTACCATCCGATCGCGGCAACCAGCAGAACAGCGGCCGCGGCAGACAGCGAACCGATCGCCCACGTCGCGCGTGAGCGCGCGGGTTTGCGAATCGGCAGCTCTGGCGGCGCGCCGCGCTGACGCAATTGTCCGAGTAACGTCTCGAGGCGCACGATTTCTGGATCCGGCTCGCCGGAACCGTCCCAGAGATACGCGTGCTCCTCCTCTTCAGTCTTCTTCATTGCTGCAACTTCGCGCGAAGCAAGGCCATGCCCCGATGCAGGTTCACACGAACCGATGCGGGTGTCAGGCCCGTCCGTTCCGCGATCTCGGGACCGGTCAACCCCTCAACCAACCTCAATACGAGCGTCTCACGATATGCCGCCGGCAGGGCGCGGATCACTTCGAGGACCGCGAGTGCCTCGGCTCGGCTGGACGACGCCTCCGGCGCGCTCAAATTCTCCGGCAGTTCCACGGCTTCGATCGCCTGCCGATGGAAGTCCGTCGCGCGGTTCCGGGCGATCATCGACAGCCAGCCGCCGAAGGCTGCCGGGTCTCGCAGGGAATCGAGACGGTTCCAGGCCGACAAAAACACGTCCTGAACGAGGTCCTCGACATCTGCCCGGGGCGCGCGCGCCAGCAGCACCCCGTGAATGACGCGCGCATATCGCTCGTACAGCGCCTCAAACGCACGCTGGTCGCCGGCACGCGCCGCGCGCACGAGATGCGCGTCCTCTGACGCGTGCCCGGCCGAAAACATGGTCAACGCCACTAGGGTGTCAAGACTCGCACGCTCCTCCATTTAGAAGGACGATGGGCCAAGGCCAGCGTTAGCAGGCTCTGCATACAATTGCACGGCTGCTACAATTGACCAGCCGGCGCGCATCTTACCCCAGCCTTGGAGGACTCCTGATGAGACGATTGCTGATCTCGTGTGCTGCTCTGTTGTCGCTTGTTGCCCTGACCGCAAGCCCTGCCTGGGCGGACGTGAAGACCCGCGAAAAGACCCATGTATCGCTCGGTGGGATGCTCGGGAAGATGTTCAACATGTTCGGCGGCAAGGCAGCGAAGGAGGGAGTCGTCTCGACCACAGCAGTGAAGGGCAATCGCAAGATCACGAGCAACGACGCGACCGGCGAAATCATCGACCTGTCGGAAGAAAAGGTCTACAAGCTCGACATGAAGAAGAAGACCTACGAGGTCACCACATTCGACCAGCTCCGTCAGCAAATGCGCGAGGCGCGCGAGAAGGCGCAAAAGCAGGCGGCAGAACAGCAGGGCAAGGAAGAGAAACAGCAGGACACGGGACAACCGCAGAAGGAATACGAAGTCGACTTCAACGTCAAGGAGACTGGCCAGAAAAAGCAACTCGCCGGTTACGACACACGTGAAGTAATCATGACGGTGACCGTTCGCGAGAAAGGCAAGACGCTCGAGGACGGCGGCGGACTCGTGATGAACGTCGACTCGTGGCTCGGTCCCCAGATTCCGGCGCTGAAAGAAGTCGCGGAATTCGAACTGAAGTATTGGCGGCAACTTCAGGGGCCAGACGCAATGGGCATGTCGCCGGAACAGATGGCGATGATCGTCGCGATGTATCCGGCATTCAAGCAGGCGGCGGATCGACTGCAGAAGGAATCGCCCAAACTTCAGGGAACTCCTCTCGCGTCAACGACGACGGTCGAAGGGGTCAAATCGAAGGAAGAAGCGGCGCAGCAGACCTCAGAGAGCGCGCCTAAATCGATCGGCGGTCTCGGCGGCATGCTGGCCCGCAAGATGGCGAAGAAGGACGACAACGCCAACGCCACGCGCGCGACCATCTTCACGGCCGAACACGAAGTGCAGGAACTTCAGACGTCTGTCGCGGCATCAGACCTCGAAATCCCGGCCGGTTTCAAACAAAAGTAGCACCTGAAAATGCTGATTGTCGGTTTGCTGATTGCTGATTGAAAAGCAAAAGGCCGAACCCAAGGCGTTCGGCCAATTCAGCAATCAGAATTCAGCAATCAGCAATTTCAGAATCATTCCTGATGCAGCGCCACCATCGGATCGACGCGTGACGCGCGGCGGGCGGGCAAGTAGCCGGCGAACGCCGAGACGGCGATCATCACCAGCATCGCTCCCATGAGCGAGAAAACGTCGGTGGGAGCGAGACCGAAGAGAAGCGTCTTGACCAGTCGGCTGGCTCCCAGCGCGACCGCGAGGCCGATCACGATCCCAACGACGACGAGCGTCATCGATTCGCGCATGACCAGCCTCAGCACGTCCTGACTGCGGGCGCCTAGTGCCATGCGGATGCCGATCTCATTGGTCCGTCGCGCCACGCTGTACGACATCAGGCCAAAGAGCCCGACGGCCGCCAGCAGCACCGCCAGCCCGCCGAAGAAGGCGTTGGCCTGCGCGAACAGCTTCTCCTGGAGAAAGCGCCGCTCGATCTGCTCCATTTGCGTCGACATGTCCATGATCGGAAGGTTTGAATCGATACGCCGCACCGCCTCGCGGATGCCGCCCATCGCGCTGACGGGATCGCCGGCAGTTCGCACCTCCAGCATCACGCCGCCACTGGCTTGGCGGTACGGCACGTACATCGTGGGCGGGACTTCGTCGCGGACGCTGTTGTACTTCACGTCGCGCACGATGCCGACGATTTCCATCGTCGCGTTTTCTTCAGGGCTCCCGCCCATTCGCCGGCCTATCGGATTCTCGTCCGGGAAATACTTGCGCACCGCGGCGCTGTTCAGGATTACCACCTTCGGCGCCTTGTCGTCGTCGCGTTCGGTGAACCCGCGCCCCGCCAGGAACGGGATTTCCATGATCTCGAAAAAGTTCGGCAAGACGACGAGACGATTGATGTCGACCTTCGCGTCGAGCGTGTAGGTTCGCCCTTGGACAAAGATGCCCGTGCTGTTGACGCTGCCCGAAAGCAGGGCCGGGTTGGATCCAGTGACGGCCTTCACACCGGGCGCGGCGGCGACACTTTCTGCGAGTTGGTCGTATAGCCTGCGCGTGCGCGGCTCATCGTAGCGATTCAGCTGCGGATTCACGCGGAACAGCACAAGGTTTTGTGGGTTGAATCCCACATCGACGTGGCGGAGATTGTTGAGGGTGCGGAGAAAGAGTCCAGCGCCTACGAGCAGCACCAGCGAAATCGCCACCTGAACGATGAGCAGCAAGCGACTTAGCATGCTGCGGGATCCGACGACGCTGCGGCTGTTTTCTTTGAGCGCCGTGTTGACGCTCATTCCTGTCGCCCTGAAGGCCGGCGCCACACCAAAGATGAGACCCGTTAGCCCGGTGATCGCAAGGACGAACGCGAGAATCCGCCAGTCGAGCGCGGTAGCCTGACCCGGGGGCCCCGGAAGCAGCCGCTGCCCCCAGTAGCCGACGAGAACGCCCAGGACTCCGCCAAGCGATGCGAGCAAGAGGCTTTCGGTCATGAGCTGCCGAATCAATCGCGCGCGGGTCGCGCCGAGAGAAAGCCGGACGGAGATTTCCTTACTCCGCGCGGTGGCCCTCGAGAGCAGGAGGTTCGCGACGTTCGCGCACACAATCAGCAGCACGAGAATGACCACCACGCTGAGGATGGTGACGGCGCGCTTGTCGGTGGGATTGACGTCGTAGACACCACGCGCGCCAGAGTCGACCCTTAGACGAGGCACTTCGGTACGATTGCGGTTGCGCATCGTTCCACGCTCGCTCTCTGAGATCGATGCGAGATACTCGTTGAGCCCTGCACGAGCTGTCTGCTGGAACACGCCTTCGAGGTTCCCCTGTACTTGAGCGACCGTAGCGCCGGGCTTCAGGCGGCCCATCACCTGCAGCCACCAGTACGTCGGCTTATTCGTGCGCGAGCTCTGCTCCTTGGGACCGATGCTGAGTTGACCGTCCAGCGCGAGAGGCACTCCTACGTCATGTCCATCGTGGACCGTCTGCTGGATACCCGTGAACGCGGCCGGGAGCACGCCGACGACGGTGACGGGCACGTTGTTGATTCGGATAACCTTTCCAACCGCTTTCGGATCGCTGCCGAAACGCGAGCGCCAGTAGCGGGCGCTCAGCACGGCAACCGGCGGCGCGTCCGGTCGATCGTCTTCGGGCACAATCGTGCGGCCGAGCATCGCGTTGACGCTGAGCACGCGATAGTAATTGCCGGTCGAAATGAAGGAATTGGCGATGTCGGCCTGGCCATCGACGACCACACTCACTCGACCGAACGGCGCACAGGCGAAGAGATCCGTCATCGTTTGGTTGTCGGTCACGAACTGACGGAACATCGGATAGGAGAAAGTGGCGCGGATGTTGCGGCCGTTTTCGTCGATGCCGGAGAAACCGTAATCGCTCGAACTGGTCACCATGTCGTTCTTGCCAGACCATCGGAGCCGAACGAGCGTGTCGGGGTCACGAACCGACAGGGTCCTGAGCAGAAGACCGTTGATAGCACTGAAGAGCGCCGTATTCGCGCCGATTCCTAGCGCCAGCGACAGGACGACCACGGTCGTCCAGCCCTTGGCCTGGAGCAGCATGCGAACGGCGTGGCGGATGTCTCGCAGCATGATGGGATTTCCGCGGTTTAGCTAATAGACTGCGGTCTCAAGACCGCGCCCTACCTGCGTCTCTCGTTCTTCACCAGCGCTGAAAGCACGCGACCCTGTTCGTAGTCGCCGAGCTTCTCCGCCGCATCGATGTACGCGTCGCGGGCCGGCCCGGCAACCGGATGAGAAGCGGCGACAGTGAGCAACACCTGCGAGGCTTCAAAGCTCGAGTCCATGTGGCTCGTCGCGCGCAACACCGCAAGGATCGTGTCGGCGGAAGCGTCGGATCTAGCAGCGACCGCCTTCAGCACGCGTCCGCGCTCAAACGAGGAATTGATTGAGTCAACTGCGCGAAAGAACGGTGCGCGCAAGCTCCCTTCAATCGGCTGCTGCTTCGCGATTTGCAGGAGGAAAGACGCCGCTTCGAAATCCGACTTGACCGAGGCCCCGGATACCAGCATCGCTGCGACAGTTTCCGGCGGCAAGTTGCCCCGCGTGCCGAGCGCGCTCAGCACGCGACGATGTTCGTAGTCGCTTTGCACGGTGTCGAGGGCCGTGAAAAACGCCGGCCGCGTCGTGTCGTCGAGTGACTGTATTTTCGCCACGTCGATTAGCAGTGAGGCTTCTTCAAAGTCGGAATCGATGTTCTGGCTGGTGGTAAGCATCGTCGCAAGGACGGCAGGTGAGAGCGGTCCGCGTTGGACGACTGCAGAGAAGACGCGGCGCATCTCGAAATCCGAATCGATCGATCGAGCCGCGTCGAAATATGACTGGCGCGCCGCATCGTCGACGAGCAATTTGTCCGAGTGTTCGATGAGCAATGCCGCCAGCTCGAAATCGGAGTCCATCTCGCGGCCTGCCTGCATGAGCGCTTGCCGTACGGTTGCCGCGTCGAGGGGGGCCGTCTTGAGCAGCTCGCTGAAATACTTGCGCTTGGCCCAGCTGCCTTCGATGAGTGAGATCTCCGCCAGCACACCACTGGATCCCTTGGCTTTCAGAATACGTGCGACGCGGGCACTCGCCCCGATGCCTGTTTGCCGGATGAACCGCGGAAGCACCGACGCCAGCCACTTGCGTCCCTCGGGATCGAACGGGCGTTCGGAGGATCCGACCCAGAACCGCCGCCTGATGTTGCCAGAACCGTCCGCCGTGAATTCGACAGTGTGTCCGCCGAGCACCGACGTCATCATCCCGCCATCTCTGAGCCGCAGTGAGCCGCCGGGCGAGAGGCGCTTCACATCCATGTCGTCGTCGGTGAATTCGACCTCGCCGTCGTAGCGAACCTCGAGCTTCTGGCCGTTGTTCGACCAACTGAAGGTGCCGTGGGTTTGTGAACTGAAGGACAGGCCGGTGCGGAGCTCGGCGACAGTACCGGTCGGCCGCGTCGACGCAACCACTGCGGCCGTAACCGCGCGAGTTGCGTCAGCGAGAGCGGCGTCACTTCCAATGACGATCGTCTCTTGACGCGTGCTGGCGATCGCTGCGAGTGATTGGGCCGCCTGCTGCGCCATCGAGCGCGCGGCTTCGTCCAGCGCGGCGGCTTTGGCCTCCAACGCTTGTCCAGCGACGAAAGGTGTGGTCGCTTGCCCGGTAGCATTTTGTAGCGCTTTCGCAGCCGAGGCAGCGCCGTGCAGTACCCGCGCCTCGCGTTTCATCCGCTCGGCAGCGGCGCTCGTCGCGCGCGCTTCATTCCTTAGCTGCTGCTCAGTTGTCGCGGGACGCTCTTCTGATTGCGGCCGGGTGATTGGCGCCGACAAAGATTCGGTCGATTGAGCAGTCTGGAACGCATCAGTCCCTACCGCGCCGGCGCCAATGCCGAGCATCACGAGCACTGATGCGCTGCCGGCAAGCCAGCCCGGCGCGCGGCCGGCATGACTCGGCGCACCCAGCAGCCGGCGCACGCGCTGCACCAGCGATCCACCGTTGGCGGCCATGACAAATCGGCGCGTAGATCCGCGCAGCCCCTCGAGATCGGCGAGTGCTTGGGCGTACGTGAACGGATCGCCACAGAGGCTCACAGCCAGATCGTCGCAGCAGTTCTCGCGTTCAGCACGAATGCGATGCGAGAGCCACCATACGGCCGGGTGGTAGAACAGCAACGTTTCGACGACAGCCTGCAGAAGATTCACCAGGTAGTCGTGACGGCGAATGTGAGCAAGTTCGTGCGCGAGGATGGCCTCGAGTTGATGAGGATTCAGTCCCGACAACGCGCTCGCGGGCAGAAGGATCACTGGCTTGAGCCAGCCGATGACGGTTGGGACATCAACGAGCGTCGATCGCAGCAGGCGCACCGTTCGCGCGATATGGAGACGGCGAGACAGCCGCGCGGCGATGACGTCCCACCCATCGTCGATCGGCGACGTGCCATGTGATTTCATCCGCTGCACCCAGACCCATCCGCTGACCAGACGAAGCGACAGAATCGCGACGCCGCAGATCCAGGCGAACACGAGCATCGGCAGCCAGGGCTCGACTCGCAATGAATCGAACAGTCGTGAGCTAGACGGCGCCGGCGCCAGATCGGTTGAGTGGGCGTCCGCCTTCAGGCGGACGTCAACAGCATCCTTCCGGCTAAAGCCGGAAGCCACGGGTTCGAGAGAGGAACTTGTAGCTTCCGCCTTTAGGCGGAAGTCACTAGCGGCCGCCGCCCTCCACAACTGCACAGCGGTCACCGCCGGAAGCGTCAGCATCAAGGACAGACTGATCGCCGACACCACGTATCGAATGTCGGCCGCGCTCTTGCGGAGACCGGCAAGGACGATGGCAGTCAAAGCCGCCAGCAGTGTTCCCTGCCAGATGAAATGCAGAAGTGCCCAGCCAACAGCCTGGGCGGCAGGCTCGCGCAACAGTTGATCAATCGCGCTCATCGCGGATCTCCCTTCCGTCCCGGCTGGCTTCGATCAGTTTTCGAATCTCGCCAAGTTCTTCCTGCGTCGCGCGCCGCGCCGACAGCGCCTGCATGACGAGCTTGGACGCCGAACCCCCGAACGCACGGTCGACAAGGTCGCGGACGAGCTGCCGCTGCGTCTGCTCTTCGCTCAACCTGGGCTGGTAAACGTGGGTGCGCTCGCTCTCGTCCCGGCGGACGAGTCCTTTCTCGGTCATGATCTGCAGCATTTTCAACGCGGTCGTATAGGCCGATGGACGCTCGCGCGACAGTGCGTCGTGCACTTGACGGACCGTGCAGGCGCCGCGCTGCCAGAGGACTCGAAGGATCGCGAGCTCGGCATCAGTAGGACGAGGTGGCTTGCTCATGGTTTGCGACTATGTACGAACACGTTCGTATGTGTCAACGAAAACGTTCGTAGATGTATAAATCGATCGCGGCGGCACTGCAGATTAGACGCGGCCGCGTCGAATTTTGTTGGCTTTCTCGGCCTATAATCGCGGTTTGCGCGCACCCAAGGCACCCAACTATCGAAAGGAGATCCATGCAGCCTGGCACATATGCGGTGTTCGATACGACGGAAGGTTCGTTCACCATTCGCCTGTTCGAAAAAGAGGCACCCAACACGGTCGCCAACTTCGTCGGCCTCGCAGAGGGAACGAAGGAGTGGCAGGATCCGGCAACCGGCAAGAAACAAACCGGTGCTTACTATGACGGCGTGACCTTCCACAGGGTTATCAACGGCTTCATGATTCAGGGCGGAGACCGTCTCGGGACGGGTACCGGCGGCCCGGGCTACAACTTTGCCGACGAGTTTCATCAAAGCCTGCGGCACAATCGCGCGGGTATACTCTCGATGGCCAACGCGGGTCCCAACAGCAACGGCAGCCAGTTCTTCATCACACTGGGTCCGACGCCGCACCTCGACAACCGGCATTCCGTGTTTGGCGAGGTCGTCGAAGGGCTCGATATCGTGAAGAAGATTGGCGCGGTGCCAACGGGCCGGCAGGATCGGCCGGTGAAGCCGGTCGTGATGAACCACGTCACCATCAAAAGGATTGCCTGATGACAGATGACCGGCAGTCGGTGAACTCGCTGCTGCCGGTCGTGTATCAGGAACTGCGGCGGCTCGCGGCCAACTATTTGCGCCGCGAGCGTCCAGGTCAGACGCTCCAGCCCACCGCCCTGGTCCACGAAGCGTACATGCGCCTGATGAAGGACAAGCCCGGACGCTGGCAGAATCGCGCCCACTTCTGCGCCATCGCGGCGCATTCCATGCGACAGATCCTGATCGAACGGGCGCGCGCGCGCGGTGCTCAGAAACGCGGCGGCGCACGCCAGCGGGTCACGCTCGACGAACGGCTGATGCCCGGCGGCGAGCGATCAATCGATCTCCTCGCCCTCGATGAAGCACTCGAACGACTCGCCAAGATCGACCCCGATCAGGCACGGCTCGTCGAACTCAGGTTCTTCGGCGGATTGACTGTCGAAGAAACCGCCGAGGCGATGGAGATTTCGCCCGCGACCGTCAAGCGCCACTGGACCGTGGCCTCCGCCTGGCTGGCGCGCGAGCTGGAGGGCAACTCGCAGGCGTGAACAAGGAGCGTTGGCGACAGGTCAACGAGATCTTCCACACGGCTCTCGAACAGGACACCTGGGCGCGAGAAGCGTACGTGCAAACCGCTACAGCGGGTGACCCGGAGCTGCGGCGCGAAGTCCAAACATTACTAGCCAGCCACCAGAACTCTCCGGCCTTCCTCGACAAGCCCGCATGGGCCGTCGATCCCGAACTTGCCCTCGGTGACGATGGCTCGCTGGTCGGCAAACACATTGGGAACTATCGCATCATCGAGGAAATCGGCCGTGGTGGAATGGGCGTCGTGTATGCGGCCGAAGACGAGCGGCTGCGCCGGACGGTCGCGTTCAAAGCGCTTCCGCCTGAATACACGAGCGATCCGGGGCGTCGTGAACGCCTCATACGCGAAGCCCGCGCCGCGGCAGCGCTGTCGCATCCGGCGATTGCGACGATCTTCTATCTCGAAGAAATCAATCGCGAGCTGTACATCATCTCAGAACTGGTGCGAGGCCGAACCCTTCGTGAAGAACTCCGTGAGGGCCCGCTGGCGCCATCACACCTGCTTCCCGCGCTGATTTCAATTGCCGAGGCGCTGGTCGCGGCACATGAACGGGGCATCGTGCACCGCGACCTGAAACCAGAAAACATCCTTCGCCGCGACGATGGACAAATCAAGGTTCTGGACTTCGGCCTGGCGCGTCCAACAACCGGCTCCCAAACGACACTACTCACTCAGGAAGGAGCGGTGCTCGGGACACCCGGCTACATGGCGCCCGAACAACTGACGCCGGGTGCCGAGATCGATGGACGCACCGACATCTTCGCATTCGGGGTCATCGCCTGGGAACTGGCGACCGGAGAGCATCCGTTCGGGACAGACGCCGCTTCGGTGATCTCCAAGATGGTAGAGATGATGGAGGGAAAAACTCCGGGCCTCTCACGGGCCTTGCCGTTGCCGGGACTCGATGGCATTGCGCGGCGCTGCATGCGGAGAACTCCCGCAGAGCGCTACCCCTCTGCTCAGGCGCTCCTCGCCGATCTCCGTGCGCTCGAGGGCTCGCGGATTTCAACCCCACTTCCTCCGCGGCATGACAGTTTCTGGTGGTGGCAAGGTCACCAGATCATCGTGTCGATACTCAACGCGTCGGCACCTGCAACGATGTGGGCGGCCCGTAACTGGGCCGGGCGTCCCGTTGGTCCCATGTTGTTCCTTGCATCCTTGGCATTGGCGACGATCTCGGTCGCGTTACGTCTGAATCTCTTCTTCGCGTCCCGCGTTCACCCGGAAACACTGATGGAGCACCGAACACGCGTCTTTCCTGCCATCGCGGTTGTCGATACGCTGCTCGCCGGATCGTTGCTCGCCGACGCCGTCGCGCTGAGCAAAAACGACCATGATGCCATCGCCGCGATCTTCGTCGCTCTTGCGGCCGTCATGCTCGCATCGCTGTCGCTGATTGAACCGGCTACGACAGCAGCCGCTGGCCTGACACGCTCACGATCTATCAAGTAGCCGCGCATCATCGACGGCCAACAGATCCCGAATCAGCCGCACAAGTTCGGAGCCATCGAAAGGCTTCGACACATGCCGATCGAAACCGGCTTCTGCCGCCAGGTGCTTGTCGCGAACGCCTGCGAATGCCGTCAGTGCGATGGTCGCGCGCGGCATGTCCTTTCCGAGCGCCTTCTGCAGCTGCCGTATCAAGCTATATCCATCCCGCTCCGGCATGGCGATGTCGCTGATGAGGGCGTCCGGTGATTCCTCGAGGCACAGCCTGAATCCTTCGTCCGCCGTTTCCGCAAGATGAACGATGGCGCCGGCACTCGTGAGCACCGACTCCAACAGCTCACGCGTATCCCGATCGTCGTCGACAACGACGACGGTGGTGCCGGTGAGCAGGCCCGTGAGCGGCACCTGCGCCGCCGCAGGAGCACTGGGCCGAACGTCGCGGACGCGCTCGACGCTGCGCACCGGCAGGCGCACGATGAATCGCGCTCCTTTGTTGATGCCCTCGCTCTCGGCTCGCACTTCGCCGCCATGCAGCTCGACGATGTGGCGGACGATTGACAGGCCGAGACCGAGACCGCCGTGCGCCCTGGTGCTGGTGCCGTCCGCCTGGCGAAACGTGTCGAACACGTTGGGAAGAAACGCGGGATCGATGCCTAGGCCCGTGTCCGATACCACCAGTTCATCCACCTGATCATTGCGACTGACACTGACGACGACCATCCCTCCCGGTGGTGTGAATTTGACAGCGTTCGAGAGCAGATTCCAGATCACCTGCTGAAGGCGATCGGGATCCCCGGCCGTGGGCAGGACCACCGACGCGAATCGACGATCGATCGTGACGCCTCGCGCTTCGGCGGTCGGCCGAATCGATTCCACCGCTGTGGTCGCGAGGACGGCGAGATCCAGCGGCTTGACCTCCAGTCGAAGCTTCCCCGTTGTGATCCGCGATACTTCGAGCAGGTCCTCGACCAGCCTGGTCTGAGCCTGGGCGTTCCGTTCCACTTTCTCGAGCGCTCGATCGATGTCGGCGGGCTGAACCGCCTTGCTCCGCAGCAGCCGCGTCCATCCAAGGATGGCATTGAGCGGCGTCCGGAGTTCGTGAGACAGCGTGGCGAGAAATTCGTCCTTCAAGCGATTTGCTTCACGCTCCCGGACGAGGAGATCCGCGCGCTCGTGCTCGGCTCGGCGGCGCTCGGCGACCTCGTTTCGCAAATCCTGGTTGGCCGCCGACAGTTCGCGCTCTCGCAGCTGGATCTGCTCCAGCATGCGGTTAAAGGCGTCAACCAGCACGCCCAACTCGTCGTCGGTCGAGCGCTGCGCGCGCAGAGAGTAGTCTCCGCCGGACGACACCGCGGTCGCGGTGCGGGCAAGATCCGTGATCGGATACGACACGATCGAGTGAACTCGCGACGCGATCAGCAATGCCACTCCGGTCGTCAGGAGCAGCACAATCGCCACAATTGCAAGCTGGGCATTGAGCCTCGTTTTCAAGACGTCGAGATCGCTCAGCACAAACAACGAACCGGTAGGGCGGCGGCGGTCGTCGGCAAGTGACTTCACGATGACGAGGGTGTCGGAGGTGAACCGGTCGCCATCCGGACCGGGGTTCGCGGGGCACTCGATCGCGGTGCGAGGGGCGATGTATTCGGCGAAAATCCGGCCAGCGCCGTCGTACAAGCAGGCGCGACGGACGTGCTCATTTGGCGCGAACGTGCGCAGAATCTCCTGCGCGGTCGGCGGGTCGAGGAATTGAAGCGCGGCAGTGCTGCTTTTCAGGATCAGATCCGCCTGGGAGGCCAAGTCACGGCGTAGAGCTGCTCGAGTGCCGAAGTAATCGAGGCTGATGTAGCCAACACTGCCGAGCACCAGCACCGGAATGGTCGTCGACATGATCATGAAGACGAGCTTCTGCTTGATGGGCAGGCGTCGGACGAACGCCTTCATACGCCACCGCCTTCGACGGCGCGCGCCACGCGTAACAGTTTCGAGCTGGCCTTCAATCCGGAGCGCTGGATGGCACGAAGGCTGATGTCGAACCGCACGCGATTGTTGTCGAGGACAAAAGCGATCGCCCCCCCGTTCTTGACGAACTGCGAGCCTTCCCCAACGGTGAGCACCGGCAGGTCCCGCGCGACCGCCAGCAGCGGTGCGCGCTCATCGGCGTATGCGGTTCCAATGTAGAGGATGGCGCACTGCCGCACATCGTCCAGCGAACCTATCTCGCCGCGCACCAGCCGTCGTCCACCGACCGATTCGTCAGCAATCGTGCGGTCGAGCGCAGCGAGGAAGGCGGTGTCGGCGAGCGCGCACACGCGAAAGGTCTCATCGGGTTGAGCGGGTGCCGGCCATTCGACGAACTTGGTGAAGTTATAAAGGAAGGCCGCCTTGACGTCGTTTTCGAGCGTCGGCTGCGCCGACTGCGCTCGCGTATCGCAGGGCGCGGCGAGGATAACCGCCGCGAGCGCGCACGAACGGATCGCCGGCTTTAGAAATACCATCGCGAGCGCACGAACACTCCACGACGAAAGTCATAGTGCGGAGCATTGGGCGGCAGCAGCTCGGAATGATGTGCATGAAGCAGGTTCTGTCCCACCACCGAGAGGTCCCATCCCGATCGGAGCGTCCAGCCAAACCGCAGGTCGAGCTCGCTATACGCTGACACCACGGGATCCGGCCGCGTACCGACACGTCTGAACAGCGCATCGACTGCCGTGTGTCCGGGGAGATCGAGCCATGATTGCAGCGAGAACAGGTAGGCGGGATCGTTGCCTTCGACCGTGCCTCGATAGACGTCGTGGCTGCCCGGATCGAACGAAAGCTCTTTATGAAAGTACGAGTACCATCCGTGAACACGCCAGGCAGGATGCGCCTGCACGGTTCCAGCCAACTCAATCCCGCTAGTGTTCGCGTTCAGCCGATTCTCGAGAACGATCAGCGGCAGGACCGCCACCTTCGCCTCGGTGCTCCGGAGACGATCGTACCGGTTCACGAAGGTGGCGACATCGAACGACAACTTCGGCACCGGCCGGATGCGATATCCCGCCTCATATGCCACGACTTCTTCCGACTCGAAGTCTTCTGAACCCAGCAGTGTCACCGGACCGGTGACCCGCAAGTCGGTATCCAGCCGCGTCGGGAGTCGAACCGATCGCGAGACCGCGCCCCAGATCGTCTGCCGCGGATCGATCGACCATCGGGCGCGAACGGTTGGTTGCACTTCAACCCCGGTGTAATCATTCCGATCGAACCTCGATCCAACCGTCACGAATACGCGGTTGGTTCGAACCGTGATTTCGTCCTGGACCATGGCGCTCAGAAGCGAGTTCGTCCGAACTTCCGGGTCGAAGAAGAACCCGGCAATTCCGACATCGTTCCCGCGCGAAAATCGCATCTCACCGCCGAACACGAAATC
>Ga0075428_100002295_pt1 | contig 20695 bp, 21 predicted proteins | sample RhiMetdeltSRZDD2_FD_75291 | JGI IMG/M metagenome (GOLD analysis project Ga0075428, IMG submission 75291) | Populus rhizosphere microbial communities from Tennessee, USA - Rhizosphere MetaG P. deltoides SRZDD2 | ecosystem: Host-associated > Plants > Roots > Rhizosphere > Soil | place: USA... | reverse complement strand
AGCTCGAGGAGGTCAAGCGTGAGTACCCTAACGTTGCCGAGATGGTTCGCAAGGACGCGTTCCGCCGGGTCGGCGCCGCCGCCGTCGCGGAGTAAGCTCCGGATCGGGATCCCCCGCGTCCTGAACCTCTGGAACACCCATCAGTTCTGGATGGGGTTCCTCACCGAGCTCGGCGTCGACCCGCGCAACGTCATCTTCTCGGGTGACACCTCCGAGGAGCAGGGGCGGCAGTTCGGCAAGGGGCGCGGGACGGTGGATTGCTGCTATCCCGTGAAATGTATTTCCGGCCACTACGGCGAGCTGGTCTTCGGCCAGAAGCAGAAGCTCGATATCTTGTTGTCCCCCATGATCTACAACCTGCCGTCGTTCCTCTCCGGCCACGTGGCCAAGTCGCTCACGTGCCCGCGGGTGATGGCCGCGCCCGAGAACATCAAGGCCGGCTTCATCAAGGAGCAGGACGCGTTCGCCGAGGCCGGCATCCGGTACGTCACGCCCTTCGTCTCGCTCGATGAGCCCAAGCTGGTGCCCAAGCAATTGTTCGAGACCACGAAGGACGCCTTCCCCGGGCTCACCTACGAGGAGACGGGGCGGGCGGTCGACGCCGGCTTCCGGGCGCTGCGTGACTTCAGCGATCGCCTGCGCAAGAAGTCGCGCGAGGTGCTGGAGTGGTGCGCGCGCGAGAACCGGCCGTGCCTGATGGTGATCGCGCGGCCGTACCACATGGATCCCGGCATCGGCCACGAGATCGAGGTCGACCTGCAGGCCTATGGCTACCCGATCCTCTGGATGCAGTATTTCCCGATCGACGACGACCTGATGCAGTGGGCGTTCGGACCGGACATCGCGGCCGGCCACATCAAGACGCCGTTCGACATCAAGGACGTGTGGCCGTCGTCCTACTCGTCGAACACCAACGAGATCCTGTGGGGCGCCAAGGTGGCCGCGCGCATCCCGTGGATCGCCTGCGTGATCCGCATGTCGTCCTACGAGTGCGGGATGGATCAGCCGACCTACACGCCGGTCCAGCAGATCATCGAGCGCTCGGGCACGCTCTTCTTTTCATTCCAGGATCTGGATTCGACCAAGCCCTCCGGCTCGGTGAAGATCCGGGTGGAGACGATCACGCACTATCTCTCGAAGTACGCCGCCGACATCATCGCCAAGAAGAAGGCGGCATCGCCGCCCGGCTGCCCGCTGGGGGTTCCCGTCGCCGTCTGAGTTGCGCCACGCCGAGCGCCGGGATTCCCAGCGCCTCGGCGTGGGCTGTGACCGAGTTACTGCTTAGCGCACTTGCTGGTCGCCGTCGACCACATGCCGCCGGCCTTCTCGCAAGCAGCTTGCGTCTTGTGGGCCGACATGTCCGATCCCGACGGGCTGGCCGACGGGGAAGTGCTGCCGCTACCGGACGAGCCCGGAGTCTTGGTGCTCGGCATGCTCCCCGTGGAGCCGCTGCCCGTGGAGCCGCTGCCCGAGCTGCCGCTGCCCGACGGATTGCTGGTTCCCGGTGTTCCGCCGCCGCCGCTGCCACTGCCGGTCTGGGCGGCTGCGAAGGCGGGGGCGAGGGCGACGGTCCCGATCAGAAGAGCCAACACGAACTTCTTCATGTGATTTCTCCACGAGAGCCCCAGTGACTGGGCCCCGTTGTCAGAGTTACGACGAGTGGCCGTGCTGGACACTCACGCAACCACAGGCAAAAGTCGGGCCCCCGAGCGCGCGTTTGCGCGACAGCAGCGTCCGCCGAGACCGCGGCGGAGTGCCAGGAAATCGGGAAGGATAGTTTCTAGTGGTCGGCCGAGGTGCTAGGCGATCTCGAACTTCAGGCGGGCGTGCGCGTCGCGCAGGGCCGCCTCGACGGCGTCGGCCGTCTCGGCGCGCGCGAAGATGAATCCGAGATACTGCCAGCCCTCGGGCAGCGGCACCAGCTCCTGGCCGACGTGGGCGGTCAGCGTGACATCCTCCACACCGGCCACCGACTGCGCCGACTCCTGGCCGCGCACCGCCTGCAGGCGGCCGGCGCGCGGAATCGGAATCATCATGACGCCGGCGGGACGGCGCTCGCGTGTCAGCGTCTCGATCGGCCAGCCGAGTGCGTGACGCAGGATGATCTCCTCGAGTGTCATGCCGGTGCCGAAGCGCAGCGTGCGCGAGCAGAGACCGCCGATCGAGCGCGCCGCGACTTCCAGCACCCACGGGCCCGCGTCGTTGAAGCGCAGCTCGGCGTGCACGGGACCCTCGACGAGTCCGAGCGCCGTGCAGGCCGCCGCCGCCACGCGCTCGATGGCGCCCTGCACGGCGGTAGGCAGGCGCGAAGGCGTGACGTAGAGCGTCTCCTCGAAGTACGGGCCTTCGAGCGGGTCCGGCTTGTCGAAGAGCGCCAGCGTGTGCAGCGTCCCGCCCAGCAGCAAGCCTTCCAGCGCCACCTCGAGGCCGGGGATGTACTCCTCGGCGAGCAGATACTGGGCGGCGTCGCCGCTGATCTCGACGTCGTCGCGCGCCAGCAGCGCGGCGATGCGCCGGAAGGCGGCCATGAACTGATCCACGTTGTTGGCGCGGATCACGCCGCGACTGGCCGACAGCGCCAGCGGCTTGAGCACGCAGGGGAACTGCACGCCGCGCGCGGCCAGGAACGGGTCGTCCTTGAGCGCAATGCGGCGGAAGCGCGGAATTGGCACGCCGGCCGCCGCCAGGCACTGGCGCATCTGGAACTTGTCACGCGCCGCCGTCACCGCCGCCACCGCATTCGTGCGCAGTCCGAGTCGCTCGGCAATGGCCGCGGCGGCCACCGTGGTCAGGTCGTCCACGCCGACGACGGCGCGCAGCGGACGGCGTGCGGCCAGCTCCGCCACCTTGGTGGCCGCGCCGTCGGGGTCGGTGAAGTCGAGCGTGAGGAGATGATCGGGCGCGTGCACCTCGAACGTGCTCGGCTTCTCGGAGGCGCAGACGATGTCGACGCCGAGCGTGCGCGCGGCGTCGAGGAAATCCTCGGTGCGATACGTCGTCGTCGGCAGGAGCAGGAGCAGCCGGTCCATGGCGATGCCCTGCCGGACGACGCGAGCGGCTAGGCCTTGCCGGCTTGGTAGTAGGGGTTGCTGCCGGAGGCGTGGTCCGTCGTGTCGAGGACCTCGGCCACCTCGGGGAGCTCCTCCTTGATGAGGCGCTCGATGCCGGACTTCAGCGTGATGTCCGCCGCGCCGCAGCCCTGGCAACCGCCACCCATCTGCAGATAGACCCGGTTGTCCTGGACGTCGACCAGCTCCACGAAGCCGCCGTGCCCGGCCACGGCCGGGTTGATCATGCTGTCGATCAGTTCTTGGACCTTGGTCTTCAGATCGTCGCTCATCGCGTCACCTCTCAGACGGGTAGTGTACCTACGGATTCCCCGCCGGCCAAGGACAGGGCCAACTGGCCCTGGGTCGGCTCCGCTCAGCAGAACCACGGCTCGGTGAGCTTCGGCGGTCGGGTCCGATTTGCGGGCAGGCCCAGGGGCCGCGGGGCCTGGGCCCCGGCGGCGGCGGCCGCGACGCTCCGCACCCGGTCGAACGTCAACACCGCGTCTTCATTGCGCTCGGCCCCGGCCGCGACGACCCCCGCGACCTCCTCGGCCAAGCGCTCGACCCTGGGGTCGGGGTGTGTCCAGCGGTGGTGGAAGCCGCCCCGCACCAGTTCATCGAGATACGGCCGCATCTCCGGGAGATCGAGCAGCAGCGACCCCGGCGGGATCAACAACCGGATTCCGTACTGCACGGGGTCCACGTGATCGACCAGCGCCTGGTCGGCCAGGAAGTCGAGCCACTCGCGGTAGCCGTCGAGCGTCGTCCACGGCGTGAAGGCCACCCAGGTGGGCCGCAGCGCGATACCCGCCGCGCGGGTGGCGCGCAACGCCTCCACGAGGTCGCGTCGCGTGTGCCCCTTGTCGAGATAGCCGAGTACCCGATCGTCCAGGGACTCCGCGGCCGAGACGATGAACCCGCACCCCAGCGTCGCCAGCTCCGTCAGGTGCTGGCGCTCGCGCAGCAGGTGCTCGACCTTGGCCGTGAAGTCGAATGTCACGCGCGGGAACTCGGCGTGGAGCGCGCGGGCCACGGCCAGCGCATGCCGCGGACCGTTGAGGAAATCGGGATCGCCGAAGGTCACGTGCTCGGCGCCGGCCGCGATCTGCTGTCGCGCGTCGGCGAGCACCGTCTCGAGGGGGACCACGAAGAAGCGGCCGCCGTAGACCGGCGGAATCGGGCAGTGCCGGCAGTGGTGCTTGCAGCCACGACTGGCCTCCACGTACGCCGTGAGATCGCGGCGGCCGTCTCGTTCAACGTGCGTGTACTTCTTGATCGTCGGCAGCGCGTGGCGTGCCGGCACGGGGAACGCCAGCTTGACGAGCTCGACGCGGCGGCCACCGGCCGGGGAGCTGGGCGAGCCGAGGGAGGCTCGTTCGCTCAGTACAGCATTCGCTCTGCGAGCCTCCCCCGGCTCGCCCAGCTCCCCGGCCTCTAGTCGGCGGACGAGGGCGACGAGCTGGTCTTCGAGCTCCCCGGCTAGCACGGTGTCGGCGCAGGCTTCGGCGAGGAGCTCGTCGGCGTTCAGGGCGGCGTAGAGGCCGTAGAAGCAGATGTGAGCGGTTGGATTCAGCGTGCGGATGCGCTTGGCGGCGATCACGCCCAGCCGGAGGGCGGTGTGCATGGGGACGGCAATGGCGATGATCCGGGCGCGGGTGACCTTCTCGGCGTCGAAGGGCTCGACGGAGAGATCCATCACCGCCGGCGTGTAGCCGGCACGCTCCAGGAACGCCGCGGGCCACGCCACCGAGAGCGGCTGGTGCCCGAGCTCGTAGCACGCGATCAGAAGGATGTCGCCCGGCGGTCGCATCGGCCCTCAGTGTACCGCCGTGCTATGGTGAGCCGGACTTCAACTCAGCCGAGGAGGCGTTCATGGCCGTCAAGATCAGCATTCGCCCCAACGGTCCGTACCTGGTGGAAGGCGACGTCGAGGTATTGGACCCTGCCGGCAACAAGGTAGACACGACCGGACGCGCGAAGATCGCGCTCTGCCGCTGCGGCGCCTCCGTCACCAAGCCATTCTGTGACGGGACACACAGCAAGATCGGGTTCCAGGCCGCCGAAGGCGCTGTCGCCCAGGAGAAGAAGTAGTCTTCAGCGGGACCAGAGAAGGCCGAACCCCTTCTCTGGTCCCACCGGCCTCAGGATGAGGTAACTACCAGCGGTTACCGCCGCCGCCACCGCGACCGAAGCCACCACCGCCACCGCCGCTACGAGCTGGCCGCCCACCGCCACCACCGCCGGCCGGGGACTTGGCCTTCTCGACCTGGAGCCGCCGCCCTTCGTAGTCGCGTCCGTTGAACCGCGAGATCGCTTCCTCGGCGCCTTCGTTCGTCGACATTTCGACGAAGCCGAAGCCGCGCGAGCGGCCGGTGTCGCGATCCGTGACCACAGTCGCGGAGGCCACCTCACCGACCTCGGCGAAGAGGTCACGCAGCTGGTCGTTTGACGTCGAGAAAGGCAGGCCACCGACGAAAAGTTTCTGAGCCATGAACCGTCTCCTTGAACCTTCCAGCTTCTCTTTCACGTCCCAGCAGCCGGAAGACCCACCGGCGACGCGGTCTGATGGAGCGACGAGGCCCCGATGGGCCGATCGACCAGAGACGGGCCCAGTGTACCCGAGGGTCTGGCCACCTGCCACCTCCCGGGGGGCGTGCTACTATCGCCGCGGCCTCGCCGTGGAGGACCACACGCCACCCAGAGGAGGGCCTGCGATGAGCCCAATGAGTCGTCGTCAGTTCCTCGCCGCGGCCACGGGGAGCGTCGCAGCCACTGCCCTCCCGGCCTCCAGTGTCCACGCCCAGAAGGGTGGCGGGACCTTGCGCTTCGTCGCCCAGGCCGACCTCAAGATCCTGGACCCGGTGTGGACCACCGCGTATATCACCCGCAACCACGCCTACTTGGTCTACGACACGCTGTTTGGCACCGACGAGAAGCTCCAGGTCAAGCCGCAGATGGTGGACAAGCACACCGTCTCGCGTGATGGCATGAAGTACACGTTCACCCTGCGTGACGGGCTCAAGTGGCATGACGGGCAGCCCGTGGTCGCCGAGGATTGCGCCGAATCGCTCAAGCGCTGGATGAAGAAGGACCGCTTTGGCCGGCTGCTGGCCGCCCACACCGCCAAGGTCGCGCCCGTGGACCGCAAGACGTTCACGCTTGAGCTGGGCGAGCGCTTCGGGCCCGTGCTGGAGGCGATCGGCAAGCCGTCGAGTAACGTCCCGTTCATGATGCCGGCCCGTATCGCGAGCACCTCCGCCGACGAGCAGATCAAGGAGATCGTGGGGTCGGGGCCGTTCCGCTTCGTGAAGGACGAGTGGCAGCCGGGCAACCAGGTCGTGTACGTGAAACACACCGACTACGTGCCGCGCAACGAGGCGCCGAGCGGATCGACCGGGGGCAAGAAGGTCCATCTCGACAAGGTCGTCTGGCGCTACATCCCCGACCCGGCGACCGCCGCCGCCGCGCTGGCAGCGGGCGAGGTGGACTGGTGGGAGATCCCGCCGATCGACTTCGTGCCGAAGATCGAGCAGAACGCCACCCTGGCGACGTTCCTGCCCGATCCCCTCGGCACCCAGGGCTGGCTGCGCCCGAACCACCTGCATCCGCCGTTCAACAACAAGAAGGCCAGGCAGGCGCTGGTCGCCATGATGGACCAGAACCTGTATCTGCAGGCCGGGATCGGCCAGGCGAAGTACTACCGCACCTGCGATTCGGTCTTCGCCTGCAACGGCCCCTACGCGACCAAGGCCGGCGCCGAGGGGCTGGCCAAGCAGGATCTGCAGAAGGCCCGCCAGCTGGTGAAGGAGTCGGGCTACGACGGTCGGCCGGTGACCGTCGTGCACGTCACCGACATCTCGTTCCTGTCCGCGGCCGCGCTGGTGACCCGCGAGCTGCTGCAGTCCGCCGGCTTCACCGTCGAGCTGAAGGCCATGGACTGGTCGACGAATCTCGCCACGCGCGCCCGGAAGGATCCGCCCGACAAGGGCGGCTGGAACGTGCTGCACACGTGGTGGATGGCGGCGGACGTCATCAACCCCGCGGTGCACTTCGGCGTCTCCGGCGCCGGCTCCGGGGCCTGGTTCGGCTGGCCGGAGATTCCGCAGCTCGAGAAGCTGATCACCGAGTGGGTGCGCGCCACCGATCAGGCCCGGCGCAAGCAGATCGCCGACGAGGTGCAGCGGGTGGCGCTCGAAGAGGTGGCCTACGTTCCCTGGGGCGAGTGGGTGGCCCCGACGGCGTTCCGCAAGAACGTCCAGGGCATCCCGAAGTTCATCGCCCCCCTGTTCTGGAACGTCTCGGTCGCCTAGATTCGCCGGGTGGAAGGCACCTAGCGCGTGTTCCCCGAGATCGCCCGCCGTCTGCTGGCCACCATCCCGGTCATGGGCGTGGTGGCCATCGCGGTCTTCGCGCTCCTGCACGCCACCCCGGGCGATCCGGCCGTCATCATCGCCGGCGACTACGCGACGGGCGAAGACATCGCGCGTATTCGCGCCAAGCTCGGCCTCGACCAGCCGTTCCTCACCCAGGTCGGCCTCTGGCTCGGCCGCATCGTGCGCGGCGACCTCGGCACGTCGATCTTCTCCGGCCTGCCGGTGACCACCCTCATCGGCCAGCGGGTGGGGACGACGGCGTGGCTCACGCTGTTCGCGATGCTGATCAGCGTCGGCATCGGCGTGCCGGTGGGCGTGCTGGCGGCCTGGCGGAAGGGCTCGTGGCTCGACCGGTTGGTGATGGTCTTCGCCGTCTCCGGATTCTCGATGCCGACCTTCTGGCTCGGCTTCATCCTCGTCTACGTGTTCGCCATCACCATGAGCTGGCTCCCGGTGCAGGGCTACTCGCCGATCACCGCCGGCTTCTGGCCGTTCCTCAGCCATCTGATCCTGCCCGCGCTGACGCTCTCGGTGGTCTACATGGCGTTGATCGCGCGCATGACCCGGGCCAGCATGCTGGGCGTGCTGAACGAGGACTACATCCGGACCGCGTTCGCCAAGGGCGTCGCGCCGCGCGGCGTGCTCATCCGCCATGCGCTGAAGAACGCCTCGCTACCGGTGGTGACGATCATCGGTATCGGCTTCGCGCTCCTGATCGGTGGCGCGGTGGTGACGGAGAGTGTGTTCGCGCTGCCCGGGCTCGGGCGCCTCACGGTGGACGCGATCATCCGCCGCGACTATCCGGTGATCCAGGGCGTCATCCTCATCGTGTCCGGCGTCTACGTCCTGCTCAACCTGGTCATCGACGTCCTCTACGTCGTCCTCGATCCCCGGATAAGGTATTGATGGGGGGCCCCGAAATGGCCCCCCAATTTAGTCGGGGGCCTCGACATGGCCCCCAAGCCCCCCGCGCTCGGAAGCGCCCCGGGAAACCCGGGGCGCTCCTCGGTTGTGCGTGCTCTGCTGGCCGCCGATCGACGCCCCCGGTTGGGAGTCGGAACGCTGCTTTGCGATGTGACTCGGACTCTGGAGATCAAGGTGGCGGTCAGCGCGGCTGACATCGAGAGCGGCGCCGCGACGGTGAGTCGGCCGGCGAGCGCCGCGGCGCGGGCGGTACGGTTCGCGCGGCGGCAGCCGACGTTCGTGGCCGGCCTGGCCGTGCTCGCGCTGATGGTGGTGGCGGCGGTGGCGGCGCCGCTGTGGTGGACGCGCGATCCGATGCAGATGCGGCCCGCGCAGCGGCTGCGGCCGCCCTCGGAGGAGCGCTGGTTCGGCTCCGACCACTTCGGCCGCGACGTCTACAGCCGCACCATCTACGGCACGCGGATCTCGCTGTCGGTCGGCGCGGCGGTGTCGGTGGTGAGCCTCACGCTGGGGACGGGGCTGGGGCTCGTCATCGGGTTCTACCGCCGGCTCGACACCGTGGTGATGAGAGTGATGGACGGCCTGATGGCCATCCCGGCCATTCTGCTGGCCCTGGCCCTGATGGCGCTCCTGCGCGGCAGCGTGCGCAACGTGATCATTGCGCTGGTCATCCCCGAGATCCCGCGGGTCACGCGACTGGTGCGCGCCTCGGTACTCTCGCTGCGCGAGCACACGATGGTGGAGGCGGCGCGGGCGCTCGGCGTCGGGACACCACGTATCCTGCTGCGCTACATCCTGCCCGGGCTGGTGGCGCCGCTGATCGTGCAGGCAACCTACATCGGCGCCTCCGCCATCCTGTTCGAGGCCTATCTCTCGTTTCTCGGCGCCGGCACGCCGCCACACATTCCCTCGTGGGGCAACATCATGGCGGAAGGGAAGACCTACGTGCAGCTGGCGTTCTGGATCATCCTCTTCCCGGGACTCTTCCTGGCGCTCACCGTGCTGGCCATCAACCTCGTCGGCGACGGCCTGCGCGACCTGCTCGACGTGCGGAGCTGAGCCGTGCAGCTGAAGGTCAACGGCACCACGCTCTTCTACGAGACCGTCGGTGACGGCCCGCCTTGCCTCTGTCTGCACGGCGGACCGGGCACCGATTCCTCCGGGCTGCGCCGTACCCTGGCGCCGCTGGCCGACGCGCTGGGGCTGCAGCTGATCCTCTACGACCATCGCGGTCACGGCCGCTCCGAGTGGGTCGCCGTGGAGCAGTGTACGCAGGATCAGCTCGTCGCCGACGCCGAGGGCGTGCGGCAGGGCCTGGGCCTCGGGCGCGTCCACGTCCTGGGGATCAGCTGGGGCGGCTTTCTCGGCCTCATGTACGCCGCGCGCCATCCAGGATCCGTGGTCACGCTGGCGGTCGTCGGCGCGGCGGCGAGCAGTGAATTCATGCCCCGGGCCGAGGCCAACGCACGTGCGCAGTCCACGCCCGAGCAGTGGACGGCGTATCGCGCGCTGTGGGACGGCTCACTGGCCGACGACGCGGCCTTCGAGAAGGCGTTTGCCACGATCCGCCCGCTCTACTTCTTCGACCAGTCGCTGGCGGCCGCCAGCCTCCAGGCCCGCGCCGACACGCGTCATCGCCTGGCCGTCCGGCGCTTCATCATCGAGCACGAGTACCCACGCTACGACTGTCGCCCGGAGCTGGCGCGCATCGTGGCGCCGACCCTGATCGCGGTCGGCCGCCACGACTGGATCTGCCCGGTGGATCAGGCGGAGGAGATCCACCGCCTCGTGGCCCGCTCGAGGCTGGCGATCTTCGAGCGCAGCGGCCACTCGCCCCAGGTCGAGGAGCGCGAGGCGTTCACGCAGCACCTGGCCGCTATTTTCCGGTCCAGCGCACCGCCTTGAGCGACTGGTACACGCCGGCGAAGGTCGGAATCGGCACGAAGCCCTCGTAGCCCTGCCGCGTGATGTAGACCTGCTGCTGGAAGTAGAGGAACACGTACGGCGCGTCGTCCATCAGCACCTTGGAGAACTCTGCGTAGGCTCGCTTGCGCTCGGCCACGACGTTGGTGCGCCGCGCTTGCTCCAGCAGCTCGTCGACCTTCGGATTCTTGTAGTGGGCAAAGTTGCGGCCCTTCCACTGGCTGGAATGCCAGATGGTGTAGGCGAACGGATCGGGGTCGTGATGGTTGGTCCACGCCACCACGATCCCCTCGAAGTCGGAGGCGAAGAGCTTCTTCACGAAGGTCGGCCAGTCGAGCGGTTCCAGCGTGGCCTCCAGGCCGACCCGCTTGAGATATTCCTGGACGATGACCGCGGTGTCCTTCACCGCCTGGTTGGCCTGGTCGTGACGGATCGAGAAGCTGAAGCGCTTGCCATCGCGGACCAGCACGCCGTCCGGGCCGGGCTTGAAGCCGGCCTCGGCCAGCATCGCCTTGGCCCGGGCCGGATCGTAGGCATACGGCTTCACGCTCGCGTCGAAGGCCCAGCTCGACGGCGGGAACTGCCCGGTGGCCACCGCCGCGTAGCCCTGCAGCACCTCCTTGACGATGCTCGGCACGTCGATGGCGTGGTTCAGGGCACGGCGCACGCGGATGTCGGTGAACGGCGCCACGTCCTGACGCCAGCCGAAGTAGGTGTAGGACGTGTTGTCGGCGACGAGCACCTGCAGCCCCGGCGTCTGCTTGAGGCGCGTCATCTCGGTCAGCGGCGGGTTCTCGATGAAATCGACGCCCCCGGCGCGCAGCTCCTGCAGCAGGACCACGGCGTCGGGGATGATCCGGAAGATGAGCCGGTTCAACGCGGGCCGGCCGCCGTGGTACCGCTCGTTGGCCTCCATGACGATCCGCTCACCGCGCCGCCACTCCACGAACTTGAACGGTCCGGTCCCGACCGGCTTGCGGTTGAAGTCGGCGGTGTTGAGGTCGGTGCCCTTCAGCAGGTGCTCGGGGATGATGCCGGCGCGAGGGTTCACCAGGACGGCGAGGAACGATCCGGACGGATAGCGCAGGCGGAAGCGCACCGTGTGATCGTCGACGATCTCGATCGGTCGCACGGCCAGCTCCTCCGGCCGCTTGGGGTTTTCCTTGGCCGTGAGCTCGGGGAATCCGACTAGGGCGTCGAAGTACGCGCGGTGCGGCGTGGTCACCTTGGGGTCGAGCACGGAGTAGAAGGTGAAGGCCACGTCGCGTGCCGTGAACGGCTTGCCGTCGTGCCACGTCACACCCTTCTTCAGCTTGAACGTGTAGGTGAGGCCGTCCTTCGAGACGTCCCACGACTCGGCCAGCAGCGGCTTGACGTTCAGGCTGGCGTCGAGCTCGAGCAGGCTGTCGAACAGCGGCCACTCCACCGTGTAGGAGATGCCGTCGGTGGCGACGACCGGGTTGAGCGAGGTCGCGTCGCCGCTGAGGCCAATGACCATGTCGCGGCCGGCCGCCAGGGCCGGCGGAACGGCAGGGCCGAGGGCCGGAGCGAAGGCGAACGCGAGCACGATGACGAGCGACAGGAGCCGGATCGAGTGGATCACCGTCAGTCCTCCTTGGCGGTCGAAGTCAGGGGTCGAGGCCGTGCTCACGCCGAGCCACGCAGGGTGGGATCGAAGGCGTCGCGCAGGCCGTCGCCGAACAGGTTGAAGCCGAGCACGGTCACGAAGATGGCCAGGCCCGGGAAGGCCGCGATCCACCAGGCGGTGGCCAGGAACTGTCGTCCCTCGACGATCATGTTGCCCCAGCTGGGCAGCGGCGGCTGGGCGCCCAGCCCCAGGTAGCTCAGGCCGGACTCGATGAGGATCGTTTGCCCGAGCATGAGGCTGGCCTGCACGATGACGACCGGCAGCGCATTCACCAGCACGTGGCGCGCGAGAATGCGCGTATGGCCGGCGCCGAGGGCGTGCGCGGCGTGTACGAACTCGCGCGCGCGCAGGCTCAGGCACTCGGCCCGCACCACGCGGGCCACCGGTGCCCACGTCACCAGCGCGATGACCAGCGTCGTGTTGAGCAGGCTGGCGCCGAAGAGCGCGACCACGATCAGGATCAGGAACAGGGCCGGCACCGACAGGAACGCGTCGGCCGCCCGCATGACGGAGGTGTCGACGCCGCGCCCGAAGTAGCCCGCCACGCTCCCCATCGCGGTCCCGACGACGAGCGCCAGCGCGGTGGCGGCGAAGCCGATCTCGAGCGACACCCGGCTGCCCCACATCACGCGGCTGAGCACATCACGTCCGAAGCCGTCGGTCCCGAGCCAGTGCGCCGCGCTCGGCGGCTTCAAGCGCGTCAGCAGCGACTGATTGGAGTAGCTGTACGGCGCCAGGATCGGCGCCAGCACGCCGGTGGCCAGCATGAACGCGACGACCACGCCCCCGAGCGTCCCCCGCCAGTGGCGGAGCAATCGCCTCCCCGGCCGCTCGCTCACCGGTAGGAGATCCGCGGGTCGACGGCGCAGTAGGCGAGATCGGTCACGAGATTGCCGGTGATCACGACGGCGGCCACGATCAGGTTCACGCCCATGATCACGGGGTAGTCGCGCTCGAAGACGGCGCCGACCGCGAGCCGGCCGATGCCCGGCCAGGCGAAGACGCTTTCGGTGAGGACCGCGCCACCGACCAGTGCCGGGAGCGAGAGCCCCACCACGGTGACGACCGGAATCAGCGCGTTGCGGAGCGCGTGCCGCCACACGACGCGGCCGTCGCCGAGCCCCTTGGCCCGCGCAGTCCGGACGTAGTCCTGGCGCAGTGACTCCAGCAGGCTCGAGCGCGTGAAGCGCATCAGCGCGGCCATCTGGATCAGGCCGAGCGTCAGCGTCGGCAGGATGGCGTGGCGCAGGCGCGAGAGCGGCTCGCTCTCCCGACCGTACTCGGCCAGCCCCGAGGGCGGCAGGATCGGCAGCGCCTCGGAGAATATCAAGATCAGCATGATGCCGAGCCAGAAGCTGGGGAAGGACACACCGAACAGCGCCACGGCCGAGCCGAGCGTGTCCCACACGGTGCCGCGCCGCACCGCCGCCACCACGCCGAGGGGGACGGCGACGGTCAGGGCCACGACCAGCGCCCCGCCGGTGAGCTGCAGCGTGGGCCCGAGCCGGTCGGCGATCAGACCGGCCACCGGGTCGCCCGTCTTGAACGAGCGTCCGAAGTCGCCGCGGAGCGCGGCGCCGGCCCACGTCACGTACTGCAGCGCCAGCGGACGATCGAGGCCGAGACGCCGGCGGATCTGGGCGGCGGCCTCCGGCGAGAACTCGCCGCCGATGAGGACGGCCTCCGGCCCGCCGGGCGCCAACCGCATGAGGACGAAGAGGATGATCGAGACGCCGACGAGCATGAGCGCGGCGAAGCCCAGACGACGCAGGACGTAGGCGCGCAGCCCGCTGTCCACGCGCTCAGCCGTCGCGCAGGAAGTTTCCCGCCTCGAACACCACCGGCGGCGCGCTCGCGTCGCGGCTCACGTTGATGGGATCGCCACCGGCGGCGATGGTCTCGAGCTGGCGCTGCAGGAGCCGCCGCACCATCACCACGCCCTTGTCGCTCGTCTCCAGGTGCTCCTCGGAGTGGGACGTGATCGGGCCCTGACCGACCTGCGCCTCCCAGTCGCCGGGCGCGTTCCGCCGCTCGTCCCCGGTCATCTCGGCCCAGCGCTTGCGATGGGTGGCGGCGCCGGCGCCGCGCGGCAGGAACACGCCCTTCTCGCGCACGCGCCCCGCCGTATAGATGCGGTAGTGCGTGTCGTCGACGGGTAGCGTCCAGCCGATGCTCTCCACGCGACCGAAGCCGCCGACGAAGGGGTTGGCCACCACGCGCAGGGTCGGCAGCACCACCTCGGTGATGCGGTGCATGATCTTGCCGCCCTCGACCGCCCGCAGCTGGAGCGACTTAACGCCGCGCTCGGTGAAGTCCCAGGTCACGCGCGGCATGCGTGACATCGCCTCGGTGAACTGCGTGCCGCTGAAGGTGCCGTGCAGGATGGGGACGTGAAAGGGATCCATCACGTTCTCGAAGTGCTGTAGCCAGTTGCACGGCGCGACGGCGGCCCCGCCGCTGCCGATGCTGGTGTCGTCGGCGTCCACGAACTCGCCCGCGTCGAGGACTTCCAGGGCCTCGTAGCACGGCAAGACGGGCTTGCGCTCGGGCGGGCCCATGTACGCGAAGATCAGACCGTAGCGCTCCTGCACGGGGTACCACGGCTGGCGCACGAGGTTGCGGTGCCGTCCCCCGTCCGGCTCGCACGGCTGCTCCAGGCAGTGGCCCTCGACGTCGAAGAGCCAGCCGTGATAGCAGCAGCGGACCCCGCGCGCCTCTACCTTGCCGTAGTAGAGCGTGGTCCCGCGGTGCGCGCAGCGCGCGTGCACGAGGCCTGCGCGCCCGTCGCCATCGCGAAAGAGGACCAGGTCCTCGCCCAGGGCGCGGATCGCGCGGGGAATGGCTCCGGCGTCGGCGACGAGGCCCACGGGGTGCCAGTAGCGGCGCAGCAGCTCGCCCATCGGTGTGCCGGGACCGACCTCGGTGAGCTCGCGCAGGTAGGTAGACGGCGGCCGCCCGTATCCCGTGCCGGTATCCATGGCCCACGACCATAGGGGCCGGCGCGAGGGCTGTCAATTCGGCCCCTCAGACGAGGCCCAGACGCTCCTTGAGCGCGCGCACGCGGTCGCGCGAGACCGGCAGCTCGGTGCGACGCGCGTCCTTGAGGCCGGCGATGAGATGCCCACCGTCGTCGGCCTGTAGCTGGCCGATCCACGCCAGGTTCACGACGATCGCCCGGTGGATGCGGAAGAAGCGCGCGGGGTCGAGTCGGCGCTCGAGCTCGACCAGCGTCATGTCCAGCATGTGCTCGGCGCCCGCGGTCACCGCGTAGGTCGCGCGGTCGCGCGCGAGCAGATGGGTGACCTCGGCGACCGGAATGAGCTGGACGCGGTCGCGCACCCGCGAGGCCACGTGATCCAGGAACGGCGCCGCCCGGAGATCGCGGGCCAGGCGTTCGAGCGCGCCACGCAGATCGGCGCCGCCGGAGTCCGCCCGGCGCTGAGCCGCGCGGTCGAGCGCCCGGTCCAGCCGCTCGCGCTCGATGGGCTTGAGCAGGTAGTCGATGGCGTTCACCTCGAAGGCGCGCACCGCGTGCTGATCGTGCGCCGTCGTGAAGATCACCAGCGGGCCGGCCGGCACGCGCTCGACGACCTGGAAGCCGTTGAGCCCCGGCATGTTGATATCGAGGAAGAGCACGTCCACCGGCTGCGCGGCGATCTGCAGCAACCCCTTCTCGGGATCGGTGGCTTGCCCGACGATCTCGACGCGGCCGGTGGCGGCGAGCATCCGGGCCAGCCGCTTGAGCGCCAGCGGCTCGTCGTCGAGGAGAAACGCGCGGAGGAGGGGGGCCGTGGTCACCGCGTCAGACTTCCGACCGCGGCACCGTGACCGTGACCAGCGTGCCGCCGTCGCGGCCGGCGATCGTCAGCTCGGCGGCGGCGCCGAAGCGAGCGGCCAGCCGCGCTTGCAGACTTTCGAGTCCGTGGCCGGGACGCATCGCGGCGGCCGTGAAGCCCGGGCCGTCGTCCCACACCGAGAGCACGAGGCGCTCGCCGGCCAGCGCCGCGGCGACGCGGATCCGCCCGCCGGGCGGGGCGCGATGGCGTGCTTCACGCTGTTCTCCACCAGGGTCTGGATCGTCAGCGGTGGGACCTCGCGGCCGGCGGCCTCGGGATCGGCGTCGAGCGTGAACGACAGGCGCGAGCCCAGCCGCGCGCGCTCGATCTCCAGATAGTCGCCCACGATCTTGAGCTCGTCCGCCAGCGGCACCAGCCCGCGCTCGCTGGCGTCGAGCGAGAAGCGGAGCAGCGCGGCCAGCCGCTCCACCATGCGCTCGGCGTGATCGGGATCGTCCTGAATGAGCGAGCTGATGGCGTTGAGCGTGTTGAAGAGAAAGTGCGGCTGCAGACGGGACTCGAGCGAGGCCAGCCGGGCCTGCAGCGCCAGCTTGCGGTCGCGCTCGGCCTCGAGCTCACGCGTGCGAAGCTCCAGCGTCACCGTGTCGAGCCGGGCGCGCTGAGCTTCGTACAGCGACATTCCCACGCCAAGGGTCATGGTGAGCATCGCGTTGATCGGCAGGGAGAACACGAATGGTGCCCAGAAGACCTCGTGCTCGCCGATCAGGAAGATCAGGCCGCACGCCAGCGCCGTGCCCACGATGGCCAGGCCGAGCAGCGAGGGAATGGTGATCGCCCACTGCACGAGGGGGCTCGCTTCCACGATGCGGCGGCGCAGCCCGGGGAGCAGGGCCCCGCACAGGCCGGCCATGATGGCGGAGTGCACCAGCGAGTGCTTGAGCATGACGGGCACCGAGGTCGTCCGCCCGAGCACCGTGAACAGCACCGTCAGCCCCACGGCGGTAGTCAGTCCGACGACGGCGACCCTGCGCCAGTACGCCGGGGAGCGGGTGTGACGGACACGCGCGGCGCTCGGCATGCTCGCGATCGTATCAGGACTCGTCGCGGGGACGCAGCGCCCGGCGTACAACGCCGGTGGCCAGTAACGCGAGGCCCACGCCGACCGTCGTCCAGTGGCGGGGGATCCCCAGCGTCGCGGTGAGCGCGACGGCCAGACCCACGAGGGTCACGATCATCCCGGCCAGCAACAGTCCATTTCCTGCGCAGCGTCGATTCATGTCAGCACCTCCTCGTATGCCGCGACGATAGGGCAGGCTTGGGCTCGCGCCGGCCGAATCGGACGGAGGGTCGAAAACCAGGGACGAAAGGCAGGCGCGGGCGCCGAACGGATGGTATTTTGTCGGCGCCTACGAAGCCGGGAACGCACGACGGAGGCGCTCATGCATCTGACAGCGGTCTGGTTTGCACTCGTGGCGATGCTCATGGCACTGGGCGGCGTGGCGCCGGCGGTGGCGCAGCCGGCAGGGACGCTCGTCGTTGGCCTCGTGGCCGAGCCGGTGAACCTCGACCCCGCGCAGGTGACCGACCTCAACTCCAACCGCGTCGGGCGCCGCATCGTCGAGACGCTGGTCATGTTTCCGGACGAGAGCACGCAGATCGCCCCCGGCCTCGCCGAGTCCTGGACGATCTCGAAGGACGGGCTGCGCTACGCCTTCAAGCTGCGCAAGGGGATCAGCTTCCACGACGGCACGCCGTTCAATGCCGAGGCGGTGAAGGACTCGATCGAACGGCAGATCAATCCCGAGCATCCGTTCAGCAAGCTCGGCAAGTATCCGTTCTCGGGTTTCTACTTCGGAAACATCAAGGCGGTGGAGGTGGTCGATCCGCTCACCGTCGAGTTCATCCTCAAAGAGCCGCGCGCCTCGTTCCTGACCATCCTGGCCGTCCCTGCCGCCTCGATCGTCAGCCCGACCGCGGTGAAGAAGTTCGGCCAGGACTACGCGCTACAGCCGGTGGGCACCGGCCCCTTCAAGTACGCGTCGTGGGAGCGCGGCCAGCGGGTGGTGCTGGAGAAGAACCCGAGCTACTGGCGGTTTCCGGTGAAGATCGACCGTGTCGTCTACCGGCCGATCGTCGAGGACCAGGCGCGACTGACCGAGCTGCTGACCGGAAGTCTCGATCTCATCGTCGGTACACCGCCCGACTACGTGGCCCAGCTCGAGAGCAATCCCAAGGTGACGCTGCTCAAGCAGGTGGGCGCGCACGTCTGGTACCTCGGCATCAACAACCAGCGCAAGCCCTTCGACGACAAGCGCGTGCGCCAGGCGCTGAACTACGCGGTCAACAAGGACGCGATCGTGCGCGACGTGCTCAAGGGCACCGGCTCGCTCTCGCGCGGCCCCGTCCTGCCGGGAACGTGGGGCGCCGATCCGAACCTGAAAGCGTATCCCTACGATCCCGAGCGGGCCAAGAAGCTGCTGGCCGAGGCCGGCTTCCCGAACGGCTTTGCCACGACGCTGTGGGTGCCGGAATCGGGCTCGGGCATGCAGTCGCCGGTGGCGATGTCCACGGTGATCCAGTCCAACCTCAAGGCCGTGGGCGTGAACATCGCGATGCAAACCATGGAGTGGGGCGCGTACCTGGCCAAGCTGCGCACCAAGGAGCAAGACCTGTTCGCGCTCTCGTGGATGGCGGGCAACGAGGATCCCGATCTCGTGATGTACCCGCTGCTGCACTCGAGCCAGTGGACACCCAATGGCCCCAATCGCGCGCTCTACAAGAACGAGAAGTACGACGAGCTGCTCCACCAGGCGCGGCTGACAACCGATCAGGCCAAGCGCGCCGAGCTCTATCGCCAGGCCCAGCGCCTGCTGATCGAGGACGCGCCGTGGATCTTCGTCGATCACGAGATCCAGACGGCGGCGCACAGCAAGCGCGTGCAGGGGTTCAAGCTCCACCCGAGCTTCGATCTCCGCGTCGAGACGATCTCGCTGAAGTGACCCGGCTCTCGTGAGGCGCTACCTCGCCCGCCGGCTCCTGCTACTGGTGCCGGTCCTGGTGGGGGTGTCGATCGTCATCTTCGGGGTCCTGCACCTCTCGCCGGGGGATCCGGCCGAGATCATGCTCGGCTCGCAAGCCACGAAGGAAGATCTCGTTCGGCTGCGGGAATCGCTCGGGCTGAACGAGCCGTTGCCCATCCAGTACGTGCACTGGATGGGTCACGTCGTCCGGGGCGATCTCGGCCGCTCCATCTGGATGAAGCGCCCCGTGCTGCCCGAGGTGCTCGGACGGCTGGGCGCGACGCTGCTGCTCACCGGCACCGCGCTGCTGCTCTCCACCGCCGGCGGTCTGGCGCTCGGCGTGGCCTCCGCCGCGTGGCCGCGCTCGCTGCTCGACCGGCTGAGCGCGGTCGCCTCGCTCTTCGGCGCCAGCATGCCGTCGTTCTGGCTCGGCATCGTGCTGATGGTGATTTTTGCGCTCTGGCTCGGGTGGCTGCCGGCCTCGGGGATGTACGCCTCCTACGGCGGAGGCGGAGTGGGTGACCTCCTCTCCCATCTGATCCTGCCGGCGGTGACGCTGGCCGCCGCGTCGATCACGATCATCGCGCGCCTGACGCGGAGCACCATGCTCGAGACGCTCGGCCAGGACTTCGTCCGGACGGCGCGGGCCAAGGGTGTCGCCGAAAGCGGCGTGCTGCTGCGCCACGGGCTGAAGAACGCGCTGATCCCGATCGTCACGGTGGTCGGCGTGCAGGCCGGCTATCTGCTGGGTGGCGCCGTGCTCACCGAGACCGTATTCGCGTGGCCGGGCGTCGGGACCCTGATGGTGCAGGGCATCCTGGCCCGCGATTTTCCTCTCGTGCAGGGCTGTGTGCTGGTGGTGGCCCTTGCCTTCGCGGTCATCAATCTCGCGGTCGATCTCCTCTACGCCTGGCTCGATCCACGAATCCGATATGAGTGAGCGCAGCGTGTGGCGGCAGGGCCTGGCGGTCGTCGCCGGGCTGGCGCTCGTTGCGGCGGTCCTCGCCGCGGTGCTGGCGCCGGTGTTGCCGCTCGTCGACCCGGACACGGTGGACACACCCAACCGCCTGCGGCCGCCCGGCTCGCCGGGTCACGCGCTCGGCACCGACGAGTTCGGTCGTGACCTGCTGGCCCGGCTGGTGTGGGGCGCCCGGGTGTCGCTCCTGGCCGGCGTGGCCACCGCCGCCGCGTCGATGCTGGTCGGCGTGGTGCTCGGCGTCCTCGGCGGGTTCTACACCGGCTGGGTCGAGACCGTGGTGATGCGCCTGACCGACGTCCTCATGGCGTTTCCCTACATCCTGCTGGCCATCGCCATCGTGGGCGGGCTCGGTCCCGGCCTGCGCAACGCGATGCTGGCCATCGCCATCGTGGGGTTTCCGATCTACACACGGCTGGTCCGGAGCCTCGTCCTCTCGCTGCGCGAGCGGGAGTTCGTCGAGGCGGCGCGGGCCCTGGGCGCCACCGATCCCATCATTCTGGGCCGCCACATCCTGCCGCACCTGCTCTCGCCGGTGATCGTGGCGTTCAGCCTGGATGTGGGTTTCAAGATCCTGGCGACGGCCGGGCTGTCGTTTCTGGGGCTCGGCACCCAGCCGCCGACCGCGGACTGGGGGAGCATGCTGGCGACCGGACGACAGTTCGTGATCCTGAGCCCGCACGTCGCGCTGCTGCCGGGGCTGGCGATCTTCGTCGTGGTCCTGGCCCTCAATCTGGTGGGCGACGCCCTGCGTGATGTGCTCGACCCGCGGGCGGCGGTGCGCTGAGCGGCGACGGCTGAGCGCTCAGCCGAACTTGCGGTCTTCTTCTCGGCGATACGTGCGAAGCGCCAGCCCGAGGAACAGCACCGCGTAGCCCGCGAGCCACAGCACGCTGACGGCCAACCGCTCCGTCGGCGCGCCGAGCGCGTTCCACGCCAGCTGCGCGTAGTGATAGCTCGGCAGCCAGGGCGCCACGGCGCGCA